>JGI24159J19872_10008922_pt1 | contig 13137 bp, 3 predicted proteins | sample Ectturendosymbi4_FD_19872 | JGI IMG/M metagenome (IMG submission 19872) | reverse complement strand
CCTGGGTTTTTTTTTTTTTTTTTAATTCCAGTTTTTTTGTTTTTTTAAAAAGAAACAAGATTTTGTTATTTTTTAAGGAAAATGGAAAAACCTTATTCTTAATTGTTTTTATTGCATCATGCAATATCATTATTTTCAGAATTACACAATAATAACTTCTTATACCTATTATGCCATTCAAATTTGAGGGTAAAGAAATGTACCCCATCTTTGTTTTCGCAAATTTTTGGTCAATATGTGCACAGCAAACAAAGACAAACCATTTCCACACAAACTCAGCAGTTTCACGTCAAGTTTATCTGCATGCCCTGCTAGTTCAGCATCTATAGCAAGGATCACCAATCTTCTTGAAGCTGAGAGCTACTTCTTGTGTGCTGATTAATGCAAAGACCTACCAGTTTGATACACACTTCTGAATTAAAAATCTTGCTCAATTTACCTTTAATTATTTTAGTATTAACAATGAAGATATTCTGCAATGTGAAGATATGATCATGCTGATGTTATTTTTACAGCAGGCCCGCGGGCAGTTGCGTAGCCAGCATAAAATTTTTCGGAGCCAAACATTTTGAATTTCAGCGAGCAACAGTATTTTGTTTGGGACAATACATCTCGAAGTGCAAAACGACAAGAAATGCTAGAAATTTGGGGGCCATGCCATTTGGCTACGCCTATGCCCGCGGACAAACTGCTTGGTCCTTGCGGGCGACCTGGTGTCCGTGGGCACCACTTTGGTGACCCCTGATTTTAGAGTGTTTTTTCCAACATATGATTTGGTATGGTCCAAAATTAGAAAAAGTTAATAGATGCACATAACGCAGAAATATTGGTTAAAATATACTGATTGTAATGGTTATCTTTCTCAGCTCTGTACAAACTGTTTAATTTTTTTTTTTCAAATCCTTAAAATTTCATTGCTGTTCATTTTGTTTGATTAAAAAAAGTTATAGTTAACTGTACAAGTGTCCTGCCTACTTTATAAGTTTATTTTTACTTCTTAGTAGATTTCTTCAAAGAAAAAATAAAAAGAGGGTTTTTTAATGGGTTTTATTGTTGTTTTTTTAAGTGGGGTTTTTCAAAAAACCCAGGTGGTTTTTTTGGTTCGTTTTTTTTTACAACAACCCTGGTCAATGTGGCCATTAACCTGGGGGAGAGGTTAAACGATCTGCTGCTTGTGGTGACTATACTAACAAGCACCATGCCCTGCAGAAGCAGGAAAAAAGCTTTAATCATAGAAAAAATTCACACCTGATAAAATTATATCCAAACAGTCCAATGTTATGGAAAACTTTTAGATAGTTTGTTACGAAACATGCCACTCCAGTAATCTGATTCTTTTTTCGGTCATAGACCATTAAGTCATTTTGGTCAGAATGTCTAAAAATATAGGTTGATAAACACTGCTGCAGCAACTTTAAATACAACTGTGAAACAAATGACCAAAATCTCTGAGCAAAACAGTTTTTAAGATACTGCAGAACTCCATCATAAATTATGTAACGTTAGTCTACCTTAAGATCTTCCACTGATTAGCACAATACAGGCTGATTGAAGACTTAAACCAAAAGCAAAGAACGTCAATTTCACAGTCATAACAAGATTTTAATCAATGCTTTGCAAAACCTTCTGTTTTAATTTTTACAAAATAGACAACTGTGTGTGTTGAATATGTAATAAAACTGCATAACAATACCTTTGTTTGCTTGATGTAACAGTGCTTCAAGATGAACAGATTCTGAGCTTGATTTTTTTGTATACCCATTTTGGCAATGTTTGGTGCTTTCATTATCAACCTTAGCATCACTGGTTGGCTTTCCTTTCAATGAATGTCTTACAGTGACAGGAACAGAAACGGCTTTAAAAATTGGAGCAAGTCTTGGCACTGAAGCACGTCCCAGCAGTATGTTGGAGATCTTTTCGGATGATTGGTCATTCGGAACAGTTTTTGAAGTGTTTGCAGCATTACTTAAACCATTTGGTCCATTGACCTCAGATTCACCACCTTTCTGATGATGAGTCTTTCCCCTTGATTGAGGATTGCAAGGGTAGGTCTTCTCCTTGGACTTTTCAGAAACCTTACTTGGTTTCATGACGCTTTCTTTATCTTTATTCATATTTTGAGTTTGATACTTCCGAACAGTAAAATACATTTTATTTTGCTTTGGAGGGTTTTTATTTCTTGTTACTTTCAACAAGTTTTTTTCTGTTTCAATCGCTTTGTTTGAAACAACTTGCCCAGTTTTGTTTTTAACCAATTTTGGTAGCGAAGGTGAAAGCAAATTTTGTCCAGCTGATGGCTGATGCTTCTGCTGAACAAGTGGTACATGAATTTGAACAGTTTTTCTTTGTCGTTTTGTAGTAAGAATAACATTTGACTCAGTAAACTGAAATATGTTCATATCTTTAGCATCCATGCCATCTGAAGGTTGTGAACTAGCTCCATAAGATGATCTTAAAGATTCAACCAACGTTCTCTTCCTTTTTTTTGGTGGATTGTTTTCAGGTTGAAAAACTTGTTGAACTGTTTGATTAGCTTCATGCTTCTTAAATTTATCCATACTACAAATGATTTGAATATCCAATTTTAGCAGTGTTGTGGTATTGACGATCAAAATTGGCTTTATTGATTATGCTGGAAGCATACAATTCACCACATTATATGGTTACTTGCTAACAACATTATGCTTAAATAGGAAAAGCTACATAAATACTCTCTGCCAAAAGGATTTTTCACACCATGTTACACAACAGGTAATCCAATGCACTTGCATGCATAATGCAATGCATAGGTGGAAGTTTTTCAGAAATCTTACTGTAATAGAAGTACTTAAAGTTGCAAATCTCATTCAACAAAAAACAAGAACTCTAAGTGATAAATCTGCGGTATCTAGATAGATCCCTACAAATAGCATTGCGTCTCATGGCAACCAAATCTTATTTAGTAGTTTATGCCTCCTCAGACACAAAGCATAACATAAACATAAATAATCAACAGGGAAATTTTTTCACACACATTAGATGAATAGCTTATCAATTTATTCAGCTGTGACTACAGACAGTCAAGCTATTTTTTAAAAATTACTAACCAGATCAAGTAACACATGAATTTCATTCAGTCAGAACTGAAATGGACAAGGAGGGTTGTAACTCTCCATTGTTGTTTGGCTTTACACAAATTTGGTGATATATAGGAGTCATGAAAATGATTCAAAAAGAAAAATACACTGGTTCTTACTGCAAACCTGTGTAGAAACAAAGCCCGTGATCGAAACTGACAGTAATGATCAAAAGCTGATTTGCATCTAGTGTAGTAATAATGTAAATTAACTCTTTCGCGTTCGATAATGTTCGAGGATTTCACACCAAAAAAAACAGATCGCACATGGCTTTGCGCGAGCATAACTCTGGTGCCAAAAGCGGTAGAGAACTGTTCAAGCACTCAAAAGACTCGGCAATTCTTCTAGTCTGCACTCAAAAAAAATTTTTTTTTGGTTGGGGTACGGATTTTTTGTGAGTGACATAATAAGTTGAAACCTTTCAGGCCACCTTGGTCCACATCACCTGGCCCTAGGCTCAAACCGTTAGATGTTAGTTTTTCGCTGAAGTTTTTATTGGAAATTAGGCTACAATCTGACTCTTTTGATACATTGGATGACCTGCTGGGGTTTCGGGTTCAAAAGTTATGATCTAAAGTAAACAAAATATTTGATTAATTAGTTGATTAGATAATTAATCAATTTGTTTATTTTAGATCATAACTTTTGAACCAGAAACACTAGAACGTTGATCAAATGCTCAAAGGACTCAAGCCTAGTTTTCAATGAAATCTTCAGCAAAATACTTTGGTCAAGCAGTTGGGCCTTAGGCCAGGTAACATGAGCCAAAATGGCCCAAAATCTACTTCACTTATGATGTCACTCACAAAAAATCCACAACCCCCAACCAAAGCAAATTTTTTTTTGAGTGCAGTCTAGAAGACTTGCCGAATCTTTTGAGGGTTTGAACATCTCTCTAGCGCTATCGGAGGAGGAGCTATGTCATTGGTATGGCAACCAAAAACTACTGGTTTTAGGTCACTTTCCAGGTACGATATATTCATAGACTAGCCGTCAAGGTGTGAAGAGAAATTTCTAAACATTTCTTGGAAGTTACACCCAAATATTTTGAACTGTACTGTCTGATATATATTGTTCTTGGTAAAGAAAGGCAAAGCAGTGATGGGATTCGACCAGTTCACAAGAACCTGTTCTTGGAATTTCTTTAATCCCGAGAACCAGCTGTTGGCTTAAGTCAGGGGTTTTCAATTTTTCCCCATAAACACCTTTCACTTATAACTTATTCTGGCAAGCCTCTCATAGACCTATTGTTAGTGAGTCCTGGAGTGAGAGAGCCTGTTCTTAAAAAATTTGAATCCCACCACTAAGGCAAAGTTACCTTTGTTTATGTAACAGAACTAGAGGAACACGTTATTCAGAATTTTTGATACATGATTTTAAATTTGTGCCTCAGACATTAGCATGTGATGTTCTAAGTACCTAGCTTTGTTTCTCTATATTACCAACTGGTAATGTATACAGCAGCTACAATACACTCAGTGAACAAAGCTTTTCAACACTGTGTAAGTTACAACAACAGTGTGGCACAAAACTATATTATTCTGCTCAGACACCTCTTATAATAATAATTTTACACATGGCTAAATACCAGATTCAACTACAAAGTTGCGTGTAGTAAACAACCTTTAATACTTGCAACTTGGTTTTCTTTAATAACCATTACTACAGTACTATATTTTGATTACAGTTGTTCAAGTAACCTGAACAGGTGAAACAAGCAAGGAATCAATCAACAAATTTTTATAGGAAATGGATTTCATGCAATGCTGCACATCATCAGTCCTTACATCTTATTCAAGTAGAATGAAAGCAGAGCCCAGTTGGCTGATTCCTCAAAAGCCCACAGGAAACCTAGAGCTTTTATTTGTTGTTGATATTCCCAGGGTACCCAGATTTTAGAGGCACTTTGTACATATATTAAAATGGTTGTTTTTCTGTGGTTTGTCCACAGTTACCAGATTAGTGTGTCACAGTCAAGGTTTGATGTTTTATGGTTGACATCAGTTTTGGTATGAGTGTTGCAATTAATTTGATACACCAATTCAATCTCTACAAAAATAATACGATCCCTGCACCATCAAGAGATGACAAACCTTAATATTATTAATATTAGTGCAACAAGTCACAAAATTTAGTTGGTTGAAGCTTAGCTGCTTAACTTTGTTTTTTCACCAGAGTAAACCATTGTTCCTAATGCAGCCAATATCAGCTTTGNTTTTGACAGCTTGGTAATACATCTGAAACACTGAAGAGGTAGATATTCAAGCAAAACTTTCCANAAGTGATGGTACAATGTGGCCTTCAAAATGAATTGATGGCACTTGAACATCTCTAATAACACTTGCAAAGATAGAAACAATGGTTTTCCTGCATGTAAAAAGCATATGCAGTAAAAAACATAATCAGAACAACTTGTACCAACTTTACAGCATGTAAAAAGTGTATCTAGTATTTGTAAATCTGACATAAATGCACTAGGCAGAGATGAATTTAGTTGTCCTTTCCCAAACATAACAAAATTTAAACAAGCATGAGTGAAACCCTCATAACAAGATGGTTGTACTAACTGTAAAAAATGGCCAGTGAGATTTTCTGTGAGTCACAAAAGTGGCCACACCAGTGATGAGCATTTTTGTTGGACATGGATTGGATCCAGTCTGTAAATTACTTTCAATTTTTGGATCAGGACCAGATTTGGACTGGGTTAATAGAAAAGAATTGCATCTTTTTGTTGTGAAAAAGTTGCATGTTGTTAATATTTAGGACTTCATTTGGACTTGGACTAGTTACGTTTTAAATCATTTTTGGACTATGTTTGGAGTTAGACTGAGTTTTAAAAATAAAGGGCTTGATCGCAAAATATCATAGTCTGCTACATCTCTGGGCCACACACATAGCAAATTTACTATAAAAAGAATATTTTTAAAAATTCTTCTAATTTCAAAATGTATCAGTTATCTACATATGCTGTTAAATTGTATTGTATATGTGTGTCAGAAACTTTATGAGAAATGATGATTGTTTTAGAAATTTCCAAAGCGATCCCATGCAAGGATTATCGGTGTCACTGAATCGCACAGCAATCAGCAAACTGTACTTCACATTCCTGAGGAAGTCCCAGTTAATGGCATAGCCCATACACTGGGGCCAAGTGCAGCTGCCAGGGCTGCCAAAGAAATATTCCCCACCTGCTTATTAGTTCCACATACACAAAATTTTTGCATGGTTGAAAAAACTGAGCAGCTAAATCTAACCATTCGTACTTTGTGGAATTAAGCATTTATAGTTATGCACAAAGGTTTTCCACAGCATTTTTACTGCACATGATGATTTTGTGTTTGTCTAGACCAGGGGTTCTCAAACTTTTGGTGTTATGGAGCCCATGAAGAGATTAACCATAATTTACGGAGACACACAATGAATTTCTAAAAATAAAAACAAAAGCTAAGTCAGTATTTTAATACGTAAAAGAATAGCTCACAGAGCCCCGAGGTTTCTCTTGCGGAGCCCTGGGGCTCCGCACGGAGCACTTTGAGAACCTATGATCTAGACCAGGGATGGGCAAACTATGGCCCGCGGGCTACATGTGGCCCACGAGACCATTTCATGCGGCCTGCCAAAACTTGCAAAACCTCTACATATGTAGAATTTTATGAAACAGTTGCATTTTCATAAAAACTTAGAATTTTATGAAAACAGTTTATGTTTCAGTTCTAACTATAACTGTATAAATAGCATTAAACACACCAAGTGTGAAATACAAACATTGTTTGTAATATATGTTGTTATTTATGCACTGAATAAATTTTCCTACTTTGTAATGAGAGTGTGTGGCTGTCGGCTGCAACATTTTTTAGAAATGTGGCCCTCCATGCAAAAAGTTTGCTCACCCCTGGTCTAGACCATGGGTGCACAACCTTTTCACTATTGTCAACTGCATTGCATTTACTCTGATTATGAAGGGCCACCAGTGAGTTACAAATATTTTTATTTTTTTGCATTGCTTGTTCTGCTTCCACACACCGAGCCTAGCCTGTTTCCACAAGTCTGTTTAGCCATCTTTCTACTAAGCATCCTCCACATGTATATAGATTTTACTAATGCATGGCTAACATATCCTACATTTTAAATTGCATGTGCATGGCTGCATGAACTTTTATCGAAGGCCACCAGTTGTGCACCTCTGGTCTAGGCCCATGACAAAGAAAGAACCTACAACCATGCAGGTTCATGTGATGACTTTCTTTTGTTTTAACATCAAGTTTTCCCCTCTTCAAATCTCTGGCTTTATCCTTGATGCTCGAACTGCAGTTTGGTTTCCATATCTGTTGATACACTTCGTTTCTTTCCCGTACATTTTTGACCTGATGTGTATGGAGTAGTGGTCATAGTATATTTTGACAAATCAATGATTTTGCTATGAGTGCTTTTAAAAACTTAGGCTGTTATAATTGCCTGTTCATGCACTTTGACATTTTTTTCAGAATAACTTTTTTTCAGAAAAGTATCATCATGAATTGTCCCATGTTTGCTTTGCTAACAATTTTGTAATTTTGGTTATTGGGGTAAAATTGATGGAGATATATTTTCTCAACAGCTTATAACTTAGAACTGATCTTTCATATTAAAGCAAAAGCAACAGGCTTTATCACTATTTTTGTGAAATGTGAGATTGGATAACTAGAAACAGTTCTTCTACCAATCGCTAGTACAAATGTTTATAAAATCATAAATTGTAATTGGAGTGTAAGCATGTTGCTTTAAGTTTGTAATTCAACCTCAGAAAAAGTTATACTTCACCCATTGAATCCTTTTTGTGGAGATATGGTGCATACTGTGGAAACACACAGAAGGTGATACTAGCCTAGTTTTATCATAGGTAGTGTCTATTTTGCAGCCAATGGCAAAATCTCTGCTGAGGCTATTTTGTTATTCGAACCATATCCAGCTTTGTCCACATACCTTGCACCTGCTATGCAAAGTTGTCGATTTGACTCTCACCATTGTTGCTTTTGGTTTGCTAGTAGAGATGACACTTTCTTTAGGAGTGCTTTTTATGTACTTTTTTAAAAAGTTTTGAAAACCAGACACGGATTTACAAGTTGGGTAAATTACACGCTAATCTAAGCATATCATCCTTGTCATATCACCAATTCAACCAATCGGGTTCAGCTAATGACAAAATAGCTCCAGCAGCGCTTTTGCCATTTGACGGCAAAATAGAGCCTCTTTTCAAAATGGCAGTGGCTATAGGTACGCCTGCGGATCTTGATATTTAAAGCCTTATTAATACACCACACATAACGTGACAGTTAATGCATGAGGAAAGTGCAGTTAGGCTTGGTATAAATGTAGTAAATGCAAAAACGTAAACCTAACCCTAAGCTAACCTAATGCTAACACTAACCTAACGCTACCCCTAACCCCTAAACCTAACACTTAAACCTGAAGTTTGAAAAGTTTTAAAAAAGTAAAGAAAAAGTGGTCCCATGAATTGAAACATGCAACCACTACTACCAAAACGCAAGTCAGCAAGGTGAGAATCGAACCGAAAGCCTTTGGTGTACAGCAGACCTTAAACGTATCGCTACACTATGATGTACTGTAGGTGCCGATTGAGTGACAAACTCAGCACTTTATACAAACCACATCATGCGAAAGGCATATCTGTAGTCACTACCTTTGAAAATGCTGCTATGATTTCTCAAAATGCCCATTAAGTTTTGTTTCACAGGTGTTTTTTTTTTTTCGATTCTGCTAGTTCATAGCAATGCTTCAAATTCATGCAGGTGTGAACATACATCAATATACAGTACATGACTTATTACAATTGTGGTGCATGTGTTTCAGACCTAAGCCTTACATGTGGTTTTGCCTAATATACCACATCTCTTATTAACATCAGTATAGCTGTTGAAGCCATCAATGTTATGCTAAAAAAGTACACTGATTCATTGCATAACGGCCAACACATTCAGCCAGAATGAAGGCATGTCAACCAACCAACAAACCTACATTGTACAGTTTATGTGTCCTGCCCCAGCTGCACATAGCAGGGTTGGTAGATAATTCATCAGCGCAATGGACAGGTAAACTCTTATAAACAGCCAAAGCTTCACGCTTCAAGGCCAAACATGGTTTTATTTATTTTTACAAACAAATTATGTGTTGTCCATTCACTTGGTTTGAAATGTTAAGCAAGGCAATTTGAACTATCAAGAACAGAAGCATGCTTGTGAAAGTGCACATGGAGAAATTTTGATAATTAAATTACAGAATGTGCTCCCACATGCAAATTATGCCAATATTTCGCTAAATTTTTGAAATTATTCAAAAAAGGCCAAATAGAATATTTGCGGTCAAACTGCTTCAGAAAACAGTCAAATTTTCACAATTTTGCTGCCACAAAGCCAAGTTCCCAAACTTGGCACACAGTATGTAAAGAAACTAGCAACACAAATCTGATAAAATAACATTACAATATTTATCTGATTGCTTAAGACTCGTGGTTCATATCACAAGGGCAAATTGAATAACACATGCACTAAAAATGGATAGTCATAGCACATTACAAAGTAGGTGTCAACACTTTGAGAGAAGAGCAAAACACATAAATAACACTCTAACTATAACTGCATTCATTAATCACCACATAGACTAGAGATCCAGCAAGGAGAAAGAAACATATAAATTGTTCCAAGTGTGAAATGTGAAATTGAGATAAGCAGTGATATGCTGGTTCATATGAAATGAATAAGAAATATAAAAACAATGTATCAAGTTAAAAAAGACACAGGGCAAAATGCAATAGTGTGAAATCAGCAGCCAATTAATTTAAAAACAAACATGGTAGCAAAGTTAACAAGTTCTAGTAAATGGTAGCAGCAACATATATTACAGAAGCATAAATGCCAAATCATGCACACAACAATAATTGAATTATAATTCACACAGCACAGATGATGGCAGGCAAGCAATTGATGAATGAAGAGTTGAGGCATGTACAGATGAGCAGGTGAGTCATGCACACAGGTGAGTAAGCAACAAGATAAAAGGAATATGAGGCAGAGAGTAATGCAATAGACATATTTCCAAACAAAAGCAATGGCAAAAACAAGTATTATCCACACAAATCATGAAGATGTAATATAGCCACTCACGGACCATAGTGGAGTACCAGTACCACAGTAGCGTGTAGGTCCCACCAAGCACAAAGCATCACCACATGAGGTTGAATAGGCAGAGGTAGAAACAGATTATAAAAAAGTTTATCAGTAAACAGTACGAGTATTCCAGTTAGTATCAGGTACATGAAAAACAAAATAATGTTATTCGTTTTAAGACTGAAGAGCGTAGTATTTATTTCTATAAATATTATATTTGTTCATTCATACGATGCTGTCATGACCCATGACATACATCTACCTATTGCACAACTAATCTTTAGCACCATGACATTGATTGCCACCATTATTCCGCTTTATAAAATTGTGGGTCTAGGAATCAATCTGAAGTCAATGTGTGCCTGTCTCTCACTGCTGAGTTGTGTCTTATAGAAGTATAACCACCTAGCTTGCATATAAGGCTGTGATCCACTGAGTGAGTTGGTCTCTCCACAAGCACAGTGAGTGGGTATGCCCTTCACCTTCCATCCAGATCCATGTCTTGTGTAGATGGCATCTGTGAATTCTTGTTTGTATTTGTTTAGTCACTAACTAATAGTGCATATGATATCCAATCACTTTCAGTGGGAGAGAAATGAAGATTCTAACATCAGGTTTTGAGGCAAACAGTTAACAGAAAAAAATATTTTTAACTGCATTTACAAGGCCTGATTAGTGATTATAATATATGTACACAAAATCCATCCTTTGTTCTTTCTTTAGGAAGAGTTCATAAGTTCATTCAGACTGATTACCCATCCATAGCTTACTCTATTTCTGACAGTAAGTCCTTTTTTACAGGCATTGAGGCAAATGCTGAAAGTTGAGTCTGCCCTGAGGTATTTTTGGAATAAGGTCTTAGTCACATTTAGAGCAGGGCACGTCCACCCAACAACAGTAGACACAGAGGGCACTGAGATAATCATTACCAAGCATGCCGATGTGTACAGCTGCACTAGCCTATAGTATATATGCTGTCATTACATTTTTTGCCCAACGAACTCAAAGAGATCAGTCGCCTTTTTCCTATAAAATCATTCATGGCATACATTACACTACAGTTTGTCCTGTGTAATCAGTTGAAGTGAAAATCAAACAATGTTGGACCGTCCGTGTTAAACAGGAAAAAATGCCACAAATGGCTGGAAATCAAGAAAGTGAGAAACATTGAATGATGGTGGTCTTCATAACTCATAACTGTTGCACAATGACAATGTATCTCGAAACAAATATCCAAAATGTTTAGATGAAGTTGGTAGGGAATGTTCATAAAAAGACCTACCTGACCTTGGCTTTCTTGTGGACCCAGAACGCCTGACGCGGCAACAGTGCCCTTTTTTTTGTCAACGGTGTAACAAAACTCGTTCAACTTTGCCAGGCAACTACATGTACCCCATGTTTTGTTTTGCAATATTGCGAAAAAACGTCTGAATACTAAAAAATGCCATAAAAAACAAAGCAATGAGCAAAACTTAAAATTGTCCATACGTGCTTCAACACTATCAGCACAACGCACAGAGATTTCATTATGCTTATCATGATGCTCCAGTATTTGATCAAGCAGGTCCTTAAGAGTATGTGTCTTATCAATGACAGCACTGATCGGCTTTCTGAAACAGGACTGCCAACTGGCTGGTGGCATGCGAGCAAGACGTTGCTGGCCGATCCGTACCCGCGTCGCTTCCGCCCAGGTAATCAGGTAATCAATAACGAGGGAGGAGTCTATTGGCGCACAGACACATCTGGATAAGTTCGTTCACAGGGGCGGAACTAGGGGGGTGCCAGGGGGGCCACATCCCCCAAAATTTTCCCTGGCCCCCCCAAAATTTTTCAGGTATCTTTCTGAAGTCCTACACAGACCATTGACAGCTCCCCTTGTTGCAAAACTGGCCCCTCCAGTGGCCCCCCCAAATGAAAATATCTGGCTCCGCCTCTGTTCGTTCACATTACAAATCCATTGCGATAATCCGCTAGCTCAGGGGTGGGCAATTAATTTTGTCCGGGGCCACTTTCAGAAGGCTGCGTTTAGTGGAGGGCCACCTTCTTATAATCAAGTCTTCGTTAAGTTAGGCTCAGCGCTAACATTTACTATGATGAGTTGAGAATATTTCAGATTTGAAAATTTTCCTGAAGATATCCGCAGGTCACTGAAAACGCTGTGGCGGGCCACATTTGGCCCGCGGGACGCTATTTGCCCACCCCGTGCTAGCTGATACTTTATACGTGACTGTGCAAGGAAACAGCAGAGCGAAACAGTGCGAACAACGGTGTGACATGCATGCAAACAAGACACAGTGCAGGCAACAATACCGTGAGATCTCTGAATAACTGTTCTTTGAAGAGATACAGCCACAGCATCAGTGTCGCTTGTTCCAGGAGATATTTCAAACAAAGCAAGACTAGGGACAGCGGATGAAGAGAGTCTGCCGAGAAATATCAAAGTGAAATCACTATACTGTGCAGCAAACAAACTTAGAGGCACTTTTGTTCAGTGCTCTCCGGCAGTAAAAAACACTTTATTTCGTGCCTATTGCATGCCAATGTATGCTTGCCAATTGTGGAGCAAATACACGCAGACTAGTATGAAGCGCTTGCGTACTGCATACAACAATGCCTATCGAATTATGCATTACATACACAGAAATGCTAGTGTACGCCCACACCAGGTTAGCCATTGTTTCAGGACCTTTGATGCCGTGCTAAGAAACAACTTGTATCGATTTTGTATGCGATGCACATCTTCATCTAACTATTTTATTCAATCGCTTCAAATGTCTGATGCTGTTTACAAATCTTCATTTTTCTTCAATTATTCAACACTCCTGTATGGAGACCAAATGCAGTAGTTGTCCGTGAAA
>JGI24159J19872_10008920_pt1 | contig 13139 bp, 12 predicted proteins | sample Ectturendosymbi4_FD_19872 | JGI IMG/M metagenome (IMG submission 19872) | reverse complement strand
ATAACCATTTAAGCAGAATTTTGAGAAGTGGGCCACGGAATATTTTCAAAAGCCGCCGTGGGCCACGAAGTTAAAAAGGTTGAGAACCCCTGATCTATAGAGTGTATTTTTTCAATATATGATTTGATATGGTCAAAATCAGAAAAACTTTAGATGCAGAGAAGGCAGAAGAATCGGCTAAAATATACTGACTGTGTAGAGCTGAAGAAGATAACCATTAGAATTTGCTCAAACTGTTCGATTTTTTTCTCTTTTTTGCACGTTCTTTAAATTTCGTTGCCGTTCGTTTTATTTGATTAAAAAAATTGCAGTCAGCTGTACAAGTGTCCTGCTTATTTTATTTTTTACTTCTTAGTAGATTTTCAAAGGAAAAGTAAAGAGTGTTTTTTTGGTGGGTTTTATTGTTTTTTTAAGTGGGCTTTAAAAAAAAACTGGGTGGGTCTTTTTGGGTCAACCCTGCTTGGAACCGACGTACAGACATTCCAGTCGCTTTAAACCGGCTACTCCACCACAGGACGACTGCACTGTTCTGTCCGCCCGGTCGGAGGTCGAAGCGCTCGACCACATGATCGACCAGCAGCAGCGCCAGTTCGCCGAACAGACTTTCGCCGCTGCCGACGTTTTGGACCCTGCCATTCCTGTTACGTTCACCAAGGTAAAGCGTCAGGCTCTTAGCTAAAATTGTGTCGGCTTAGTCGTTTTAGTGCACAGCAGACCCGAAGCTAAGGGAGGGCATTCGGGGGCAATGCCCTCCCCAACTTTTTTGTTCCTCCCAAATTTTGTTGTGGCCAGAAAAATTTGTTTTAAACATATAATAAAAACAAAAATGTTGTTCTCCTAAAATTGCCTTTTGCCCCTCCAAATCTTAAAACGTGGCTACGGGCCTGGTGCACAGTGGCAATCGTCAACGAGAGAGGAAAACTACCACCGTTGACAGTAAAGAATGATCGTAATTGGCTTTTTGTCTTTATGAAGTTTCCTACTGTTTGAAGAAGGGTCGTTAAATTACCATTTTGCTGTTGTCGAAACGAAGAAAAGTGTTTTTTGAATTTCGCAACAGACGTTTGGCGAAATAGTATCACCTATTTGACACTTCTACCAATCGGTCAAGTCGGCTATTTGGCACTTTTACCAAATCGAACGTTGAGGTTCCATTACAGATCCACTTAAATCAACCTAATTAAATGTTTTGCAACGTGATCGTATGTCGGAATTGAGAAAGATGCGCCAAACGCGCTTTAACTATATCCACTGCTACAAGTCCTGTCAGGTTGACATGTTCTTCAATGCTATCCCTCAAGTGCAGACTTGGACAAATAGACAATTCTAGTTGTCTAAATAGACAAATTAGAGCCAATTTGCCTGTAATTTTCCTTCTAATCCAATTTCTGAAAAGCTTCTGTGCTCTAATTTTCCTTAGCTAATTTCCCGTTTTACTGGAAATGCTATTTTGTCCAGCAGTGTTTTTCAGCAAGTGATACAAGAATGCATCTCGCGCAAGGAAAGGGTAACGAAAAGATGATAGTGCTACGTCACAATCACATCACATAAACCAGCTATAAAGTCATAGTAGGCATTGTGGCGAACAGTAGCTCGTACATACTGCCAACCTATGACAGCAACATCGGCTCCGTTGGAACGAGTTTTCAGCAACCCAGGCGAATTGTACAGCGCGAAGCGTGCTAATCTTGGCGTAAGGATCTTTGCCATTCTCATAACTATGCGAATGAATTCCAATTTGTTATTAATTGAATTTGATTTAATGAAATGTAATACTAGTTCGGGGTTTACTGATATTTTTAGTCCTCGTGAATTCTGAAAATCTAATCAAATTTCGAAAAGCTGGAAAAATTCTAATTGTCCAAGTCTGTTCAAGCGAGGAGTTCAGTCAATAAATTGGCTGTGTATTGAAGTACTAGTTTTCTAGAATAGAGCATTGTCCATTCGACTTCAGAGTCTGACTAAGTTAGGCCGAACAGTGAAACATCTATTGGCTAACTGTATGGTAGAGTAAACTAGAAAAAATAAATTAAAGACGCCTTTCATCAATTTTTGCGGAAAGTTTGAAACATCTAAAACTTACGGAGTGATAACGCCATTAATTTTTTGTTGACTGCATGATAGTTTTGGTCGTAGCTGATACTAAGTCAGGGTATATAAAAAAAACATTTTTCTGTGGGCGGAAAGTCCAAAACAACGTCAATATTGAGAATAAGGCTTGTTAAATGGTGGAACTTAGTGAATGTCAGTCAAACTGATGTGTGTCTTTAGGTTGGTGTTGACTTTGTTTTAGGTTGGTGTTGGCTATTGCGATCCCTGTGTACTGTATTTTAGTACAGAGCTTAAACCTTTCACTTTATGCCATCGTTACAACTCCACACAAGACTATTTCCCGCATCAGCACCACTTTCTGATCCTTTGGTTTGGAGCACAGGACATATTCTAGGTCACCTTGGTTTAAGGTTGTGCATTCGTAAATGCTTGCCTGCCTGTGGTTTCTTGCGTACGTAACGGACGGATCTGTAGTCCGTCAACATTCCATTCTCAAAAAACAAAGTGTGACCTATCCATAAAGTTGCAGAGGGATGCTGGAATACCGCGCCTGACTCGTTGTTTTTTACAGCTGCTGCTCAACTATCAAACTTTTTTCTGACGTAGCAAGGGTAACGAACCATGTAATTTTGGGGAAATGAAATCTTATACTTTTGTTCTGTTTGTAAAAAAAATCGGACAAAATAAAAACCTGTTGTCGCAGAATTGCTTTGACATTGGTGAAACTTTTCATTAGTTTTTGAAGCTGATAGCTCTGGTGCTCTCATGGCTGATTTTGTGACGCAAACCATCGAGGCACGCACTGTTGCGGGGTAACTGTTCGTATGACGTGTTTTTTCCTGTAAAAGTTGCGTCATGTTAAGGTTACGCTGCATTCTACTTAGAAATTTTGGTTCAGCCGTGGCGTTTGTTAAGCGGAAACCACCGTTAACATAACACACAGCCCTCTATTGGTTGAACATTGTAATTTTCGTTGGTCGTTCACATCATGTTTATCTCTGTTTTTTTTAATGCGCCAATTTTTAAAATAGTAGAGTTGACTTGTTGACGATTTCGAAATATCTATTTCTTCTTATTATTTTTTCCTTCAGGACAATCGTATACACATCGGTCGCAAGTTGGAAATACGCGTCGTGACTCTGGGTCTGGACAGCGCCGGAAAGACGACCATCCTGTTTAAAATGAAGCAGGACGAGTTCATGCAACCTATTCCGACGATAGGTGAGCAGGTCGTCATCAAATAGCGGCGCGCGACCAAGTCATTCCGTTCACGCTGTAGTGTGGCTGACAGTGCCAAGCAGTGTTCCTCCAAGAAAGTTTTACGCTGAGCAAATGTTTGTTTTAGTGAGCATCAATCTTTTAAGGCTGAGTTAGCACAGTTCTAAACGAATTAAAAAGTTCGTGAATTGTTATAATAAGTATAAAATCTTATCAAAAAAACGAACAAAAACCGGATTTGATTCAAATAGCTTCCCCTTGCTTTCGTGCTTTTCCAATGTCTTGGAATGTTGCAAGTGCGCGAGAATGAGATTTCGTTGCGCAAATGGTCTGCTGCGTATTTGCGAACCTTAGGGGGAAGATTGATGCCAAGTTATACGTGACTGGGTGGAGCATGACGTCTTACAATTTTGGTAAACCACGCCGACGTTATATAAGACTATGTGATTGCGTTGGATGAAACCCTTCGCGCAAATACGAAGCAGGTGATTTTAGTTGTAACGCACAGTCGCTTCCTTTCAAGTGTGGCGATGCTGACATTTTCTCTCGACGATTCTTCAAAAACATTCTTTGAAACACTGACAGGTTTCAATGTGGAAACGGTCGACTTTCGCAATCTCCGCTACACAGTATGGGACGTGGGAGGAAAGCACAAGCTGAGACCGCTCTGGAAACACTACTATCTCAATACGCAAGGTAAACAAATATCGCTTCATTTCGGCGTCCGGTCGAAATTGGAAACGCGCTCGACAGTCCGGATCCAATCCAAAGCCACAAAAATTCGTTGTAGACCCGGATCCAGGTCCAGTCCATTGCTCATCTCTGGTCTGCGCTTGTTCTGTCGACCCTCAAAAATCACACGGTTGAGACCCTCAAGGAAAGTTGTGGGGGGTGTTGCAGGAGTACAGTGTTGACGGCCGCCTGTTGCTTGCCGTCAAGTCACTGCATTCCTGCTCAGAGGTTTGTGTCCGCGTGAGCTGAGGTAAATCACAATCGTGCACCGTAGGTGTCGTTCACCATGACCCAAGGGTGTGTGCTGTCACCATTTCTCTTCATAGGTAGTTTATATCAACGCTCTTCAACCGGTGTGCACGGTGCATCCCTATGGTGCACCAAAATATGCGTGGGGTGGACCACTAAGAAAGGGTTCACAAAGGTGCATCACAAACTTGTCACACTAAACAGATAATTGTTACAAAAACTTTCTGTTAGCAAAAATAACCATTAACAAACCAATGACCCAGGATTTAACTGAGACTTGCACAATCTAAACTGTGGTGCATAAGCATCACACCATGTCAAGCTAATTGTAATTAGATGATTATTTGTGATTCATGAACAACAATGAGCCATTATCAATTGAATTATGTAGCTGAGTTACTGAATTAGGAGATTTGCTTATTTAGACTCGGGTACTTACAGGTATGGGCGCAACTGCGTGTGGGACACGGGGGAAGTGTCAGTAAATAAGGTGCATGAGTTGGCCAAAATATGTTTAAGGGTGCACCGTAACAAAAAAGGTTGAAGAGCACTGGTCTGTATCAATTGAATAGACGGTCACAGCCGAGTAGACGAGGGTGTCACTGTCAGAAGCTGTAGGATCAACCGTTTGATTTTTACGGACGATTTCGTACTGTTTCAATCGTCTGAACAGGGTCTTCAACGTGCGCTTGATCGGTTTTCTGCTGCGTGCGGCTAAGTTGGAGTGGCGGAAGGCAGAGCAGAAATGCCATGCACGAATTGGTAAAGCGAAAGCAGTGCTGCTGGTGCTCCGTGGCTACGAAACGGGAGGTTGCAAACGCGGAAAAGCTGTCAGTTTTCAAATCAGTCTTTGCTCCGATCCCCACGTTTGGTTATGAATCTTGGGTAGTGACTGAAAGGGCGCGATCTCAGGTACGAGCGATAGAGATGGGATTTTTGGGATGAGTTTTTGGCATTACTCTTCGCGATTAAGTGCGCAATTGTGAATTTCATGAAACCCTGAATGTCGAGCCACTTCTCCGAACAGAGAAATTCCAGCTTCAGTGGTTCGGCCACGTGACCAGAATGTCCCAGGGGAGCCCAGGGGCGTACCGAGGTTAGATGGCGCTCGGGGCAAGAAACAAGTTTGGCGCCCCCTGGGAGAAATGTATTGTACTGAATAAAGTACTTGCGTCATTGTTGGGGCGTTTCTGCGCAACCCATTGATTCGGCGCCCGGGACATTGTGCCCTCTTGCCCCCTCGGTACGCCCCTGGGTGAGCCTTGCTGGCTACACCCACGGAAAAATCGCCCTGCAGTCAACAAAGGACTAGGTGGTGTGACTGGTTCGACTTGACTTGGTCCCATCTAGGTTTCTGAAAACTGAGGTATTTCGAGACTGCCAGGGCTCTTGCCCGCGTGACCCTCCCCAGTGAAAAAGCGGGTGTTGAAATTGAGTGAGTACAGTTTAATGCGTTATGCTAAAAGTTGTGTCGTGGGCGGGAAGAGGAAAAAATTTGACTGTGGTTTTCAACCAAAGCAATGCTTGTATTACAAAAACGACATGGAAGAAGCCAAACAGTTGTTGACTCTGTCCCATTGTCTCGTGAGAAGCGAACTTTTTGAGTTAAGTTCTGCGTATCATGACGATGCACGACTCTCATTCGTTTGTGTCAACGAGGATTAAGTCTTCGTCGCTTTGTCGCCGCGCATGGTAGCGTCGTAATTGCTCATTCTTGTGACGCGGCATACTTACGTGTGGCTGCGAGAGTGCACAAGGTTTTCAGCTGCGTGTTTGACGAAACCCACTGAACTTGCTAAGCAGGTTGACCTTTAAAGAATTCTGATTCGTGTCAAGGTTGCATCAGCGCAATAATAAGTTTTGTTTTTTTCTGCCACACAGCGATCTTGTTCGTGGTGGACTCCTGCGACGAAGAGCGGTTCAACGAAGCTCACGCCGAACTGGCGAAGCTCATGTGCGAAAAGGATCTGCGAGACGCCGCCTTGCTTGTCCTTTTCAACAAACAGGTGCGTTTTGGCGAGGCGCCAACTTTCCTGAATCGGCTTGGGCAGGCTTGTTTCGTGCATACGTTAATTTTTGTTAGTAGCATATGAGGACCGAGTTTGCTAGAAAACTTTGGGGGCAGAAACTTTGTGTGATATGCATGTTATTGTGATATTGTCCATTTCTCTTATTTATTCCCCGACTTCATGCTGGGCGTTCTCAACCGAATGTAACCTAGAAATTTGTACAACTACATTATCTTTTATCACAAACTATTCGGGGGGAACAAACGATATAGTTCCCCCCCCTTGTCCAAAAGTTGGAAGGGACATGTCCTCCCCTGAAACTCGGTGCCTGAGTGTATTGGATTTATGCAGCTTATAGAGTTCAATAAAATTAAATTCATGGCATTCTTTCGGCTTGTAGCAATTCGACGAACTCTTCTGGAGTGGGGCGAACTTGTAGCTTGCTGATTTTTTAGTTGACTTTTGGAATCTTTTTTCAACTGCCGTTGTGGTAGGAGTCACGCACAAAATAATCTAAAAGCAACACATCAATTATCCCTGCCCGGGCTTTTGTTTTTTTTCTTCCTGACCCTGGCCAAGACAGCAACAGTCACCTGGGCAAAGGAAGATCACTTCGGTTTCGCACCAGTTGAAAATTTGCTTTTGTCGACATTCAAGTACCCGCTGTGCAACGTGCAGTTTTTTTATCACGACTCGGTGCATTGTCTTTGACTCGCCAGTTGTGTTAATGGTCAGTTTCATTTATTTATTTATTTTGTTTCCAATTCTGAGACTTAATGCCACAGAGTGCGAGATAGAAGTCGCTTCTTAGTATTTGGAACGCCGAAGTCGAGGTAACGTTTTCTCTCAGCAGACTGCCCGTGCAGGAAGAAAAGTTTAAGCCACCGTTTGTTTCTACCCATTTCCCAGACTGAACCATTGATCAACCCCATGCTGACTTCTGGAAATAACGGAAACGAAAATGAAAAAGCCAAAAAATCCGAGCTCACCCACGCGAACATTTTCAAGCACATAAGATTGCTACATGTTTTTAGACGCTTTTTCAGCGGGATCTGGTATTTGCCGCTGCAGCGCGTGTGAAGCACCAGGAATTTATCGGCTTGGTAGAAACAAAATAACCAGGAAGCTGGAGTTTGTCCTTCCAACCACCACTTCAGGACGCCTGTGAGATCCTTTTGCTTAAATCAGGAAGTACACCAGTGGTTCCCTAAGTACGGGTCGCGAATGGTCAAAAAATGGGTCGCGCCGGGGCGGTCCAAACCTGAGTTGTATATTATCATCGTTACCACTACTTGTCTGTGTTGGTCTGTAGTGTAGGCATTCAAAGAAAAGAGTAGACTGCGGACATTGAAAACGAACTCAACAACTTGCTGCCGAAAATCATCCGCACAATCAATATTTTTTTGATCTTTCGTTCGTACCAGGACCTGCCTGGCGCAGTTTCGTGCGAGGAGCTGACCTCCCGGATGAACCTGCACAAGCTGTGCTGCGGCCGCGCCTGGAAAGCGATGCCGTGCGACGCGTCCTCCGGCGCCGGCCTGGAAGAGGGCTTCCTCTGGCTCTCGCGGCAGCTGGTCGCCGCCGGCGTTCTCGAAGTCGTTTGAGATGGACGGCGTTTATGCCGCCAGCGACAAGTCCTTGCTTGCCTGGCTCCGAGCAGGCAGCTCGAAGCTTATTTGCAGTTGCTCCACCGGTTCGGTTACGCGTCTCGCTCTGAGGCGCGCGACACGCCCCACGCTGTCTAGACTTATTTCAGGCCGCTATTCCGTCTTTGTTTGCGGACTGTACGCAGTCGCGAGGTCTGCACATCTCGACGCACGGCGACTATGTTGCTGCTGGCGCCCTTGTTTGTATGCGCTATTTGGCGTGCGGCCAATTGCATAAGTTACCTGTCGCTTGAGAACGTCTTCATGTTGGCTGCTTCGCTTGTGCAGTGTTAAGAAAAGTTTTTTTTATTTTAATTTGAAGTTTTGTCACTTGGTACCCTTAAATGTTTTTTGTTTTGGACAACAAGAAATTTGCGAAACAAAATATTTATTGTGCTTTTTGGACAGCGACCACCTTTGTAAAGTGGTATTTGCACTATATGAACCCTTTGCATAGGTGTAGCCAGGGGAGCCAAAGAGGCCATGCCCTCCCAAAAATTCTAGAATATCTTACCGCTTTGTGGTTCGAGAAGCGGTGTCCCAAACAAAATACCGCTGCCCGCCCCTTTAAGTACCGCGTGCGCCACTTCTGGCTGAACTATGCAACACCATAACTCGCCAGCCGATTGAGCTAGAGAGCTGTTCAAACCCTCTACGCCGGATTCGGGAAGTTTTTCGTTTAGATTTTAAAAAATCGAGATGTTTTTGATTTTTTGTGGGTGACGTCATATTTGGGTAGGTTTTGCGGTCATCGATCGACACAACGAGCCGATTTCCTGGCTCCAAGTTTTATTGGAAACTAGGCTATAATACAAGTCTTTGGAGCTCTTGATCGACTTTCTAGCGTTTCTGGAACCAAAGTTATAGACAAACAAACGCAAATTAATTAATTCCCTAGGAGATTAGTAAGTTGTTTTTATGCCATAACTTTTTAACCAGAAACGTTGAAAATCGATCGAGGGCTCTAAAGACAAGTATTATAGCCTAGTTTCCAATAAAGCTTTGAGTCACGAAATCGACACGTTGGGGCGGTGCCCAGGGCCGATGATGTCATCCAAAAAACCCTAAACCCATTCCAATTATGACGTCATCCACAAAAAACAAAAATCCGAAACTTTCCAATTTTTCAAATCTCAAACAAAAAGACTTTCCGAGTCTTTAGAGGGATTGAACAGCTCTCTAACTCAATGGGCTGGCGAGTTGTGGCGTTTGCCCATAATTGGCCAAGTATACCTCTTGTGGGATTTTATTGAAAAACCAAAAATTTGTTTTTTGAGCCATAATTTTGGCACCAGAAACGCTAGAAAGCCGATCAAACCCTCTAAAGACTCTTATTTTGTCTAGTTAAAAAAAACTTGAGCCAAAAAATGGCTTGTTGGGTTGCCGCTCAAGGTCAGGTAACCTCGGCTAGAAATGCGAAAACCTACCCCACTTATGACGTCATCGACAAAAATCCCGAAATCCAAAACTTTCCAATTGTTTTTTGTCTAAACTAGAAGACTTGCTGAATCAGGCGTAGAGGGTTTGAACAGCTCTCTAGCTCAATCGTCTGGCGAGTTATGATGTTGCAAAGTTCAGCAAGAAAAGTGGCGCACGCGGTACTTTAAGGGAGTCAAAACATCTCGCCCCTCCCAAAATTTTGGTCTGGCTGCGCCACTGACCCATTGCACTGCTTACGCCGGGTGACGTCGTAAGAACCCACTCAAGGTTACCTGTGTATCTACGTGAAGAAATAAGTTCAAATGTGTGAGAAATTTTTCAGCTGGTTTAAGCAACTTTCGCTTCATGCCATAAACGCAGTGTCTCGTATGGTGTACGCTTTGAAACGTAAGACGCTTTCCAGGGCGTATTAGTAAAATGATGTCCACGAACTTGCTCTGAAATAGCCATTGCTTATATGTGATTTGCGTTGTTTGCATCTGATGGCATGCTAAACATCCGCATCGAATGCAATCTCCTCCACACTGTCATGTGTATTTTATCTCATGTTAGCGTGTTAAAAATATTTTCGTTGTAACTGTTTTTGTTTGTTCTCGCAAAAATATAAATATAGTTATTCACCGTGAAGTTTCTGCTGTTGGTGAAAAACTGCGTTGTTTTTGAACCTCGAACCATGAAGTTGGGTAATATTACAACCTCGGAGTTTGACTCTTGTTGAAAGTGCTTTGTTACTTACGTGCGAACAAATTGAAAAGGCATTGTATTTATTAACAGCAAAAACGAAAGCGAGCAAGCTTCAAATAATACAGTTTCAAATCTATTTCATTAACGCAACAAACCCAGATTTGCTTTCAAGCTTGTAGTTGGTGATCCATCATGGAAAACAAAATAGATTCCCGTAACTAAACCTTTACCTGTTTTTCGTAAAAAGTCTTAAACTCATCTGTGGTAGCATTTCGCTGATTGCAAAACAAAACTTCTTCCGACAGTGGAAGGTCTTTCACGAAAGGCACAGAGGCTATTGTTTGGCGGCAGTTCGACAAGTCACTAAACGCGTAGATTCGAAAACTGCTGCGTTGCTTTTGACTGCTGTGACTACCAAACTATCGTTGCGGTTTGCTGTCTTATCCTTCCACAAAGAAACAATTCATCACTCCCATCTTGAAATAGTTTCAACCCTCGCATCCAAGAATCGCGGTTTGAGGTGAGGAACTAGCAAAACAAGATCATGCGAGGTTTCCTTCGTTCAATTTTTAGGTCGTCAACGCCAGAAGGTTAAGATTCCTTTCACCAAATCACAGTTTTGGTAATGTTCCAAGTGTTGCCCTATCAGACTGTGTCCATGTCTAATGTAAGTAGGGAGAGAGAGAGAGTTTATTGGCGCAAACATTAAACAATTTCGTGCATATTAAAGGTAAGGCGCTGGGACACCGAAAAAAAACTGTTAAACAGGTTGTCTCGTCGGGCACCCCTCGACAGTTTCATAAATTCCTATCGTGGTTTAAAGTTGATGTTGACAGCAAAGTTGATGGTTTAAAGTTGATGGCAAGTAGAAGATGGGTAATGAACATTGCGCTTGCATCGGCACTGACGCAATATGGGTAAAGCCAGGGTTTTTTTAAGGTTCTGTAAAGGCTTTACCCTGAGGGGTAAAGCCAGTTTTTTTAAGGATAATGTTAGGTACCCGGAATGGACCTATAGGGACCCGAAAAATTTCCGACTAAATTTCATAGATATATCACTTGATAATTTTATCTGATTCTGGGGACCCGATTTTCAATTCTAGGAACCCGACTCGGGTCCATAAAGCACCTTTAAAAAACCTGGTAAAGCTGTTGATAATAATAAAAATTGCTAGCGCGAGCTTTGCATCGATGAGCTTCCTATGCTACTGTCCCTTTCTGGAAAATCGCAATCCTGTTGAAAGTAATGAAATACATTTTTATGGACTTTCTGCTTTTGTGTCAAGTCTTTGCTCATTTTCAACGCAAGATCGTTCGTCGCGACAGTGTTATGTTTCCACATGTTTTTCTGTGTTGCTAGCTTCAACAGCTACAGCAGCATCACTCACTGGCGTTCAAACATCGAAATGCGCTGTCAACTTTCGCGTTCTAAATAATGAGTTGGTCTCCCTTGTCTTTTTCTTGCTTTTCATTATGTGTTGGCAAATGCATATTGACGTTCAAAATCTCTGGCCATATCGGTGTTCATTCCTATCTGCAGCTGCAATGCAAAATTTCATTAGGCTACTCATTAATTCATGTAAGTGAATGACCCGAATCGGGTCCTTCAAACACCTTAAAAAAACTTGCACAATACCAAATAGCAATTTAGAATTTGTAACAAGTCTCCATCAGTGGGATGCCTGTAGTCGAAGCTTCTCTGACACTATCGTTCCTTAGCAATACCAGTGGTAGTGGCAGCAAATAAGAGACTATCGTCCAGTGTTTCGTGTCGTCTGCCATTCAATTTCTGTTTTTACTGTAGATTTGACTTGCTTCATCGTAGAAAATGTACGTACTCTCACACATGTATGCGTTTCCAAACGTCGAGCTCATTTTTGGTGCGACATCTTTCAGTTTGGGAAATCTATCTGTGCTGACTAATTCCCAGAATCTCTTTACAGTCTCTAATACCGTTAGTATAGTAGCTCACATTTTTATTAAAAGATGTTACGCTTGTTTCACAGTAATTAAAATGACCCATTGCAGGGATTGGGCAATTAATTTGGCTCGATGGCCACTTTCAGAAGGTCGTGTTTAGCTTGTAGGTAGACAGATTTATTTGGTGGTATTTGAGTTCACTGCGCCAGATGTCCTGTTCAGACAACGAACGCCAGGACACCGAAAAAACACCGAGGTTATACAGTCAGATGCCCCAGCGGAGAGTTAGGGAAGGGCCGTACGTTCTAATTTGATCGTAAAATAAATAGAACAAAAACAGTAGTTTTACACAGACATTGTTCTTGGGCAAATTCACTTTACCCATAGCGCAAGCAATTCAATGAAACAAATGTAACTTCACACGCTTTTCAACAAATTTTTAATTCGAAGATTTTTTTTCTGGATGCTTCCTCGAGCCACTGAAAACGCTGTGAGGGGCCACATGCAGCCCACAGGCTTGTATTTAGACCGTACTGGCTTACTCAAACTATGTTTATGCAGTCTTCTTTTTACACACTGCTTGGCTTGTTATGTATGCAGGCTTGTGGAAATATACATAAGGTTTATTTCTGACCTCTGACTGAGCAAGTGCAAAGCTGTATTTGCTCTGGCGAGTTTTCATAATTCATCTGCGCAATTTTTTAAGTATGCGTGGTGTTCTAACTTTAGTAAGTTGTCCGAGAGTCGTTGTTAACTTACAGGTCTACTTCTCATTGCTTGAAAGAGTTTTACTAGTGTCTTTCGTGTTTTTTCTTTCGTGAAAAAAACACTTGCGTGTTTTTTCGTCGCAACTGGTGTTTTGGCCGTTGATAATCAGCGGTCAACACAAAATTGCTTTCTGGGATGAAAACAGCCACCCTTTACTAATTTTGGGGCGAGGAATCCGAAAATTAGTCTTAAAACTGTCAGTTAGCTCTAGTTTTCAAGATATGGGCACCAGCAATATATGCTAGGGGGGACATGAGACCCCCCTGGAATTCTGAATTAAATACGTGTATATCTCTTTCAATCACAAATTTATCATATTTAAATAACAAGGCTCAAAGACATTTTCAAAACAACCACCAAGTTACCTTTTTTAATAACAGCATGGTTCTAAGGCCTGTGGGGACTGTTACATTTGACCCCCC
>JGI24159J19872_10008919_pt1 | contig 13140 bp, 8 predicted proteins | sample Ectturendosymbi4_FD_19872 | JGI IMG/M metagenome (IMG submission 19872) | reverse complement strand
CGTGCTCTTGATTGCTTTTTTATATTTATGGCTGAAATTTTGGGAGGGTATTGACAAATACTGGATCGTTCCGGTAAGAAAATTATTCTACTTTCACAACTGTAAACACTGCTACCACTAGCAGGCCTACGTGGTCGAAGTCGGAAGGATTTTGGTCTTGAGTAATCGGACTAGGTAAACATTCTTTAAAAAAATCTGATTTCGTTCTGATCTTCTGCTCCCCGATTGTGACCAGCGTTGCTACTCTGTTATGAAGAAAACCCCAGAATTTACCTTGAAAAAAACCCAGAAAATGATAAAAAACGCCAGACATACAAATGTTTAAAAAAAAGTCAAAATGAAACTTGAAATATACGCTACCGGCACTTGCACATAAAAAATTAAAGTATTATGCATTATTTGCTTCACGTTTTCAACAAGTTTAAGGCTATTTTGAACATACTGACAATTTGCAAGCAGGCTAGCAGCAAATCAAGCGCATGAAGTAACATAAAAAGTTAGTTAGAGCTTTTTTAAGACACGTTTGATATTTTCTTTTACCTTTACTTGAATCAGTGGTATTCAGCGTGGGCGAAATCGCCCCCAGGTGGCGATTTTATGCGTTATGGAGGCGATTTTGTGATTTACCAGATTTGCGGGACGATTTCAGTTTCCAGGGCGGCGATTTCTACAGGTTAAAGTGTACTAAAATTAGGAATTGAGTCCAAAAATAAAAATTGTATTTGCAACTTTCGAACCAAATTAATTGATGCACATCGACTCCACAGTTCATTACAAAAATTATAAATCACGAGATATAGGACTGGTGATGTAATATATTGTTAAGCCTAGTGTTCAATTCAAGATAAAATAGTGGGGAAACTGTTGCAATAGTAGTTTGGTAGTTTGTTGACCCAGTCATTGCATGAGCAGCGTCAAATAAGGGACATTAGGCTATGACATTTGCAAATCTTTTGGCAAATCAACACACGTGGAATTTTGAACTTTTCTCGTATTTTGGACTTTTCTCGACTGGGGCATTGTGTTTAGCCATGTATCGGACACTTGCAGCCATCGAATTAGTTTCGTAAGTCGGAGTAGGGCGCAATAACTTATGTAAATTGCAAATGTGTGGGAGCTTAAACAGTAGTTATTTGTATGAAAGTAAGTTTCTCAAAACCACGGATTTAATCTCGTCTCAACCAGCTTCTTGCTAATATCCTCTTGCCTGAAACACAACAGTGCCAGTGCCAGCCAAACGCTTGTTCCTTATCTTAATCTTATTTGCGACATCGTTCCACTTTTATTTTACTTGCGAAGTTGAACGATCCGTTGCACCTGTTCTTTTGTTCCTGTGCGCCACACGCGTCCAACTTTCCATGTTAATTGGTTGATATTCCAACTGCGTAATTTGGTGGTTGCCTTTTGTCGGGAACGTGGCGCTGTGAGTAAGCGAGTCAGGCCGAGATGGTACTGAGATTTTGCGTTTGATACGAGCCGTGACTGTCGGAAATCTGGCTGCCCGACCAACTTACCTGTTTGCCTGACGTTCTATCTGGCTACCTGACCAACTTATCTGGCTACCTGACCAACTTATCTGACTGCCCGATGAACTTATCTGTTTGCTGACTAAACATCCCATTGATCGGCTAATATTAGCTTGTGGAATACTTGCTTGCTGAGCTACTGCGTTGCGCGACCTGCATGAACTGCATTGTGGCCGTTTGCATTAATAGCGAACTTTGTGTGTTGAAAGGGGTGGATAGTATACCGAGTTGCCAGGATCAGTGAGACAGTTAAACGAGTCGAGATTTGGACGCAACAATAGCAGTACAGACTGACTTTTAACCTTTCTTAAAGCGTCAAAAGAACGAGGTCTTGTAGATATGGCAAGCTAGCGTTTTTGTTCTGTCACGTCGCCACTTCTTGTTGTACCCGAATACCACAGTTTGTCAAAATACTTGATTGTGCTGGCCTAATACGCCCGATTTTAATGCATTAGATAAGGCGCTATGTTGATGCAGTTTTGCAGTTAATGGTTGTATGGAGCGCAAAATCTTAGTTCAAGGAACTGTAAATAAACAACTTCTATTTTTGCCAAGCTTTTTTTGCGCCCTCATCAAAGTGGCGCCATACCCTAAAATAGATACGTCACTGCTGTGTACTGCAAATAAATGAATGAGATTGAAACGTACATTTAAAACGCCTTGAGTATTCCGATGGTAAAATTCGTGCCCTTCGTAAAAATCTTTCAACGTTTGTCGATATACTGTCGTTCGACAAACTGCCCCTTCGATAAGCTGTCATTTCTTTGAACTGTCATTCGACAAACTGTGGTTCGATAAACTGCCGTTGGATAAACTGTCATTCGATATAATGTCGTTCGATGAACTGTTGGTTCCATATACTGTCGGTTTCACACACTGTTCTTCGATAAACTGTTATTTCGATGAATTGTCGTTCAATCAACTGTCGTTCGATAAACAGTAGTGCGAAAAACTGTTGATTGTAAAAAACAAAAGATAGGACTTCTGCTGGAAACGACGAAGAAGCGCAGTTTTGGTCGAACTGTTGTTCTATCCGAAATCATTATAGGCGAATTCTTCTACTTTACTGAGTGTCAATGATAACTTTCTTGAGACTGTTTTAAATTTTTTAAGCAGTGATAAAATCGCAGCTTTATTTGCCAAAATATGAATAAACTGGATTCAAAGTAATGTTCAGCAACAGTATGTTGCATGGGCGTCGGAAGGACTTTTTCCAGGGAGGGACCAATCGTGGATTTTCCTGGGGTAGCCAAAAATATTTTTGCAGGGAGGCCAAAAGCGGTATAATTTCATTTTAACCACACGAAACTAAGAAAACAGCCTTTTCTACAAAACATTTGATGGGAACATGTCAAATTTAAAAATCCAGAGGGGGCTAAGGCCTCCCCTGCCACCCCTTTCCGACGGCCATTCTATGTTGTGTGTGTACCTGGAACACTATTTACTGTGGGTGTCAAAAATTACAAGGCGCTAATAACGTTTTTTAGGTGATAGTTCAGACAACAAGCTACAGTCAGTTTGCCACCACTACCCCGAAATTTTGAGCTGGTTGCGGTCCGTGTTTGAATAATTTTTGAATAACCGCGCAAAGATGATCTAATGTGAACAACGTTGTTTAAACAAGCTTCGTGGCTTTGCATCAAGATTGCAATCTTGAACGTTTATTGCTCTATGGAAGGCTATTTCCAAACGGTATAACAAGGCACTTCTCGTACAAGTATAAAACGTTTAAAATGAAATAAAAAAAGCTTTTCTCTGAAAAACCCTGGAGAATGACGTAAAATGTGTGGTCTTTGCCCCTTTCCAGTTTCTTAACAAATATTGAGCAGATGATAAAAACTATGTCATTCAGTATGGCCTTTTGATAAGCACCATACAACCTTGATGAGAGAAACCATGTGTAAAGAACAAAGCGAAGAAACTGGATTTGCATCAGAGGAATATCTAATCCATTGGTTCTTAACCTTTTTAATATCGTACCCCTGAAAAGAACCTGATGGATTTCAATTACCACCTTAATTTGCATTCAAATGTCCATTAAAATATGCAATGGGAGGGCTGATACTGTTTTTTTGCTATCAAGCGGTCAAAACTAGTCATTAATAATTGTAAACCCAAAGTTCAGAAGAGTTTTTTTGTAACTTCGTTTCCATGTAGGTAATAGTTTTTAGCTTACACAAGACCACTACAGCCTACACCGATAGCGACTACAGCTAATTAGTCAGTAGATTACGGTCTCATGATACATAAAAGACTCCAGCACTATGATGCCCCAGAAGGCATGTGGTGTTATAAGTGAAACGAAACACCATATGAACACCTACGTAACTCTACATTCTACAAAGTGGAAAATATTTTAGTGCAACGTAACCAAAACAATTATAATCTAGATTACCTCCAAAAATGTCAAATTACTCGTTTGGGGTAATTTCCCAGAGGTTAAGCATCACCGGTCCAATCAAACATTCATTTCATGAAAAAATCACAGTTCGTTCGTTTGTTTCGTAAAGCCGTCTCACATAACGTCACATGTCAGGGACCGTTTTAGCGCAAGAGTCACTTTCATAGTCGTAAAGCACTGGGCGTCAAGCATTAACAATAATGATTTGTATTTCAAATAACCACAAAGGTGTTTAAGGAAAAACTGATTGAAATTTTCACCAGCATTTTTCACTATTGCATCAATTTTCTATCACTTAGTACCTATGTAAACAGCTTAGCGCAGATGTGCTGTTTAATTACTTTAAACTGCATTGCTTGGATGGAATAGCACATTTAAACCTTTTATCGCTTCTTGTTTAAACTTTTATCTGGGGAAACTTTTTCCATACATGCCTTTCGAAATCACGTCTTTCATCCATTTTTGTTTGAAAAACACGAAATTTTGAATACGAAACGCTGAAGACACATTTCAGACAACGTTTCCAACATTCGAAGCGTTGCACTACCAGAAGTTGCGTTTATCTGAAAGTGACGTATTCTATCTATAGTGTTTATATTCGTTAGCTGGCGTTGGTATATATTAAGTTCCCGTTATTTTTGAAGTACGCTTTGAAGTGTCAGTGAATGCATGTAGTTGAGCAAGACGTAATTCTAGCTTTATTCGTCGCAGTTGGGGTTGCGCGTTTTTTTCATAGCAGCCTTGAGGTTGTTTACCTTCTCATCCACGTTTCACCTGCTAGCATTGCTTGCAGATATAAGGACTGACGATACGTGGTGTTACGTGCAAATGGATTTCCTCTTAAAAAGTTTCGATTGGTACCTTGCTTGTTTCATTTGTGGAGAGAAGTTACTTGGATACAGATGTGCCCAAGTTTGAATCATCGTAAAAAGATGAAAGCAGAGCCCAGTCGACTGATTCCTCGAAAGCCTACAGAAAACCTAGAGCTTTTGTTTGTAAGCTTGCATTGGGTTATTCGCGTAGTCAAACAATACAGTCAACCCAAGCTACTAAAACTGTCAAATTGACGCACAGTGCCAGTGGTGTAGGAGAGGTGGGCGCAGGTGCAGGGTATTCAAGCGCACACCCAAAAGTTAGATTTGTCGAATATTCAGGCAAAATCTCAAAAAATTCGGGCAATGAACTTTCGACATTTTAAAATAAAATTGATGAAATTACAGTATACTCTTTTTTTACTGAGTGTTTAAACAAAAGTACATTGTGTAAGACAAAGCACATTAAATATATATATAAAATCAACAAAGTGCTTCTAGTAACTACATGTTTTCGTTTGTGAGAATTGATGAGTTATTGACTCACTTAACAGTTTGGGCAAAACTAGTATTATTAGGGCATTACCTTATGTGCTTTTTTCATTGAACACTGTGGGAATGGAGTATGCTGTAGGGCACATACTCCGTATTAGTAGATTCAATGCCAGGAAGTTCACAAAATTATATGTTTTTATATTTATCTACAGTGTTTCGATTAACGTATTTTGCCATAGAGTTTGTTGCATGTTGCATATATGTGCAGTTGAACAGAAACTGTTGCGAGAGTCATGGCACAGTCATAATATAATCTGATACATGCCACATATATCACGTATATCTTCAGAGAAGGAAGCAGCTTTAGGGCAACCTCAGCTAGGTGTGAAGTTCCTTGCTGACAGCGGAATCTGGATTGTTAATGGAACACCAAACCTCAAAACTGTCAACGGTGAGACAGATGTTCAAAGTACTGAGACAGCTGGCTTCTGACAATGTTCTTGCCACAGGGCCGGATTTATTTGATTCCTGGCCCTACGCTAATCCACTTCTGAGGCCCCCTCTCCGTTTGAGCGTTACGAGTTGGGGAAATCGGAAGAGTTAATCAATTTGCGCAAGGCCGAAAATTGCGATATGTGCGCTCTCCAAGTACGCTCAATATAAAATTTATAAGTTTTTTGCGAGAGTGCCCTACGATCATTGTGTCTGTTGTTGCCTGCAAGGCAAAAGCGTTCACTGACACGGAGTTGTGGAAATCGTGCTTGGCTGGCGGGAATAGGAGTTTTTATCGTCACAGGCGAACGACCCATAAACGTTACGGTAAAATATTTCACCAAACACATAGCCTACGTATTTGATACATTTCACATCCATTTTTTCTTATCTGTGCTCGACAGTGACATCCAAATATATAATTTCTCAAAGCAAACACGCTACGCATATTAGTGGCGTTAGTATAAGGGAATGAGGACCACGTTATAGGACTCGCTTACCACGTTGTGAAAACTTCGCACTTATGCCATTAATCATGGTGCAAAAAGCAGTGATGGGTGTTAATGTTTTTATCGCCCTTCGAAACTCCTCTTGCACTTGCTTGTTAGCGCCACTTTCGAATCGTTTACTCATTCTCAGATTGGAATCTGCAAGTAAAGAGTCGCAACGCCATGTGTTGCACAAAACGATCTTGAGAAATTTTGCTTTGCGGCATTATTCGATTGTAACATTTGTTGGCTCTACAGCTGTTCTCACAGAATGTTTCATTAGAATGATACTAAAATTGAAAATGAGGTTTTTCCTGCAGCATGTATACTTAGATATTTTTTGTAAGAATGGTCCTCTATTGACAGTTATAAGCTCGTTGCAAAACATGAAGTCTGCTTCCAAAATCTTTCGCAAAACAAATTTGCCTTTGCTACCTTCAACAAATACGCTACAAATTATTAAGCAAAGTTTTATCCCTAACTTGACCGATGAAAACGGCAATTTATTTTGAAACACTTATATAGAAGAAAACAATTTATAAAAAACAATGCTAGCTCTTATGGCCAAAGCAACCGCAGTTTGATTCAGATATGTTTCTGTCATTATTCAGCAGTTATACCTCCTTCGTGTCAAGTATGCCTAACGGTGCTTCGTGATTCATAACTTTTGCAGTGATTTGAAGAAAAGTAAAATCGAAGCAAATGACAACTACAAGATTAAATGAGCTTTACGTAATAAAAATGCAAACAAATCTACTGTATTTGTCAGACTCAGAATATGCACAGTAATATTACAGCATTAGTTGCTGCATCTTGACTTTCAGTGATGTCTTAGTCTTGATCAAACTTCCCAAAATAAACCAGATATTACAGAAATATTTTCCTTTCAGGGTCGCTCATTGTTAACTTTAAGGACCGCAAAGCCACTATAGTGGCTCTAACTTTGTCCAGTCATAGCTTGCTGACCGACAGAGCTAGAGAGTTGTTCAAACCCTATACGGATTTGTGAAGTCTTCTAGTTAGGATTAATAAAAAATTTGTCGTTTTCCATTTTGTTTTTTTTGTGGGTGATGTCACAAAGTGGGCATTTTTTTGCCTTTTTGGCGAAGTTCCCTGGCCATGTGCACCAACCCAACTAGCTATTTCGTTGGCTCAAGTTTTTTGGAAACTAGGCTATGATCCGCGTCTTCAGACCCCTTGATTGACTTTCTAGCCTATCTGGAGCCAAAATTATGGCTCAAAGCCCAGTTTTTGACAAAAATCCAAAAATGTCACGAAAGGTGTAATTTTCCGTCTTAGGGCAAAATTCTGCCAGCCATAACTCGTCATCAGATTGAGCTAAGAGAACTGTTCAAACGCTCTAAGGACTCGTGAAGTGTTGTAGTTTATAATTAAAAAAAAAAATTAAGTTTGGGGTTTGAAGTTTTGGCCGATGACGTCAGAGTGGGGTATGTTTTGCGTTTTTTTCATGAGGGCACAGCTCATCCAATGAGCCGATTTCGTGGCTTAATGTTTTATTGGATTCTAGGCTACAATACAAGTCTTTAGAGCCCTTGATTGTTTTTCTACCTTGTTTGATTCCAAAGTTATAACAAAAAAATTCCAAATATGACAGGAAATTCCGGAGGAAGCTGGGAGATTTCCGTAATTAATTTCCGGAAGTTTGGCCATAATTTTGCGTAAATTTGCAAGAAACGCTAGAAAGTCCATCAAACCCTCTGAAGCAGCTATGTCCAACCCGCGGCCCAATCAAAGGTTTTGTGCGGCCCAGTTTAGGTTTTCGCTGTGGTAAAAGTATCTTGCATACAGACAACCTGTCCTTGTTTTTGACAATTTTGAATTTGACATTTTTGATGCAGGTGGTCCTCAGTGCCATTTTATCACATCTGTTACCATTGCAGGTATAGCATTCGAACACTTTCAGTATATTCATTTGAGCTAAATTAATTTGCTAAGATCAAAACAAGTCATTCAATGTGCGGCCCTGGTCAAGATAGTGACATAATTATTGCCACAGTAAGTCATTTGGATTGGACATGGCTGCTTTAAAGACTAGAATTATAGCCTAGAATCTAAAAGAATCCAATAAAACTTTGAGCCACGAAATCGACTTGTTTGGTCGGCTGCCAGGAGGTGATGACGTCATCCAAATGTAAAGAAAATATGCATGAACATCCGGCCATCATGTAAACATCAACAGAAAACCCGACATCCAAAACTAATTTTTTTTTTAATTGCAAACTGCAAGACGTTGCCCATCTTTAGAGGCTTTGAACAGCTCTCTTGCCCAATCTGCTGGCGAGGTATGGCCAGTTATGGCCATTGGTATAAATACCCACGGTCAGGGTGTGTGGGAGTAGCATTTTTGTCCAATTTTTTGTTTTTGAGCAATAATTTTGTCTCCAGATATGCTAGCAAGCCGATCAAGTGCTCTACAGCAGTGCTCTTCAAACTTTTTTGTTTCGGTGCACCCTTAAAGATATTTTGAGGGACTCATGCACCTTATTTAACTTAAACACTTAAACTCATGCAAGTTACAGTAAACCACGATTAATCCGGATTCCATTTGACCGACGATTTTATCCGCTTCAGGGAAGATCCGGATTAACCGATGATAGTCTTTTCTAGGCTGACGTCATCCAAGTACTGAGTTATCGGTGAAAATTACTGACATTGAACACATTTACCACCCAAAAGCAAACTTTCACAGAAGTAAAATGAATTTAGTGATGTAATTACAGTGGTACAATAGACTAGTAACCGCCATATCCACGCTGGTGTGAAAAATCTTACGTTCATAATTTCAGATTAATTGACTGCGAAAAAATCCGGGATTTTGGACTGACGCAGAGATTTCTTCGACTGCTCCATAAGCAGTGACTAAGACATGTTACCGAGTACAATACACTCAGGGATAATACCCCACTACACACGTGCACTCAACACTAATCAATAGACTGAAACTGTGGCGCGGCGGCGTCCCTTGAGCGTATTGTTCAACGTGATATCCTACGCCCGTGTGTGACGTAATAATCGTCTCAACGACTAGACGAATGTTGCGAGCAGTTGTGGCCGTTGTTATGATCATTTTAAATGTTCGTTGGTGATGTGATCGTGAGCACGTTTGTGTTGCGCCTGAAAGGTGTCGAATCTCTCTTGAAACCAGTCAATGCACATTGAGAACACCACCGCGTGTAAGTGGAGAAAAATACGGATTACGAGATGTGAAATGAGCATAACTTATCCGGTATTGGCGACGATCCGGGTTGAAACATCCAGATAAACCGAAGATTTTTATAAAGAAAAACGTTAGAAATCCACCAGTTTTATCCGGTTTTGGCGAAGATCTGGGTTAACCGCATCCGATTTAACCGAGGTTTACTGTATTTACTGACACTTCCCCCTAGTCCCCCACCTAATTGCGCCCATATCTGTAAGTACCTGGGTCTAAGTAAGCAAATCCCCTTATTCAGTAACTCAACTACATAATTCAGTTGATAATGGCTCTTTGTTCGTTGCTTATGAATCACAAATAATCATTTAATTGCAACAATTAGCTTGAAATGGTCTGATGCTTATGCACCACACTTTAGAATGTGCAAAGTCTCGATTAAATCCTGAAAGTGATTGGTTGGTTATTGGTTCATTTTTGCTAACAGAAAAGTTTTGTAAAAATTATCTGTTTAGTGTGACAAGTTTGTGATGCACGTTTGTGAACCCTTTCTTAGTGGTGCACCCCACGCATCTTTTGGTGCACCATAGCGTGGACGGTGCACAGCGGTTGAAGAGCGCTGCTCTACAGACTCGGATGATAGCCTAAATAAAAAAAAAAACTTGAGCGAAAAAATGGCACGTTGGGTTGGCGCCCAGAGCCCGGTAACTTCAATCAAAAAGGCGAGAAAACATGCCTCAATTGTGACGTCACCACAAGAAACCTCAAACCCAATTAAATTTTTTTTTAAATCTAAACCAGATTACTTCCCCAATCCGCAGAGGGTTTGAAGAGCTCTCTAGCTCTATAGGTCGCGAAGTTATGACTGGACAAAGTCTTAGCCACTATAGTGGCTTTGCGCTCCAGTATATTTAAGTCAGTCAGTATATTTAAGTCAGTCGTTATCGCCAGAAGGCAGGCCTATACGATGTTGGATTTTACTAGGTTTTATTTTATGATACTGCTAGCTCTATATCTCTCAGGTTGCCACGGATGCGGAGTCGATACCGGCAGACTTCTGTGCTTTTTTGCGACCAAGGTCCGGAGGGCTGGAGTCAGAAGTTTCAAAAAACCCGACATGGATCCGGAGTCATTTTATTTTCGGCAAACGCCGGAGTCTGCGGGATCTTTATAAATGTCATTGCTTAAGTACAAACACAGCTTAATTTGAGTTGCATACATGGTTTTCGGAGTTTCAACAGGAGTCAGATTCCTAAATTTGAAAAAACCGGAGTCGGAACAGGATTCAAATAGTTTAGAACAAGAGCGGAGTCGCTAACTTAATCCGACACTGGAAAAACCTGTAAACGCTTTTGCGCTTTAAGTTACAATAGTAGGCTTTTTGCCGCATGTGACCAACGGCGCGGAGTAAGTGGGGTTGGGCGCCGGCAGACTATTTGTGACGCTCCAAAGTTAGTATTCTAAACAAAGCGAGTTTTTAATCAAATTTTATTTCTCTGCCTTGTTAGGACACCCGGGAGATGTTGATATGGGTCCTTCCTTATGTTCCAACCAAGATACCATGCTTATTCTTTCGGGCATATTTCTGTTCAACAAACCATGGTCTATAAGAGTGAAATTGAAAACGTTTCTCCACATACTTGACCATTTACAGCAGGGCCACCAACGTGGTGCCCGCGGGCACCACGTCGCCCGCAAGGACCATGTACCCCGCCCGCGGGCCTGTTATGAAATGATCAATGTCTTCACATTAACGAATATCAATGATAAAGTAACTGAAGGCAAATTGAGCAAAATTTTTATTTCATAAGTTTGTATCAAACTAGTAGTCCTTCACATTAATCGGTACACAAGAAGTAGTTCGCAGTTTCATAAAGGTCGCTGACCCCTGATTTACAGTGTAACTGCTTTTTGAGGAGAATTATGGGGTTCGAAAACGGGGAAGTACACTCTCATGGCGTAAGTAGCCTAGAGATGTTTAGGGTCTGACAAAATACAGTACAAGGGCATTATTTATCAAATAAAGCTTTTAAGAAAAGCCTTGTTAATTAGCGAAATGAAAAACCCTATAAATGAATGCACAATCAGAAATAGCTTCACTGTGTGCCCTTACAACACAGTTTGATGCCTTATCAACAAAACTCAATGTGTTTGAAGCATCTCTTAAAGTGCACATTTTAAGATTTATTGCAGTGTTGTTGTTACACAATACAGACTAAGAGTACAACAATCCGCTTACAAGTCTCGCAATTTCCCTCTACAGGCAAAGGATCGCACATGAGCGAACTGCGCAATTGCAGTAAGGGTGGCTAGCCCTATGGCCCTGATGAGCCTCGCGTTCATTTATCCAGGCCTACCTAAATGCCTAAAGTTCTATACGTCCAGAAGTCAGACTTCCACTAGATCAACGTATTTTGTGTAGTGATTGTTGAAAAAATGTACTATGTCTAGCCCACGTCTTCCTTTGTTTTGTACTGCATAGCACCAAGGCACCTTTAGAGCTTACGACCAATGTTACATATTTGCGCAGCCTGGTGTTTAGACAAGCAGATGGAGTTAATTGTGAAGTTAGAAGAGTCTATTCAGCAATCATCGCTAAGTTGTCCCAAAACAGAGTAGTTTAGTCAGTGGATTATGGACGTTGCATCCACGTAGGCCTTAGTCTAAATTTGTTAACATTTGTAGGCTATTTCAGATACAAAATGTTAATCTAAACATGTGCCATACTCCAGGAGATTAACAAATCCAGACATCAGCAAGGTTTATGCATGCGTATCGCGGCCAGTAAAAATCCCAATTCGCACGCTTTATATGCATATTTCACTTAAGCTCACAGTGAAGTTCATCAATTTGCGCTTATGAAAGAAAACGTTCATTGCGACGCACATGCAGGGTCGGATTAAGGAGGGGGTCAATAGGGCCAATTGCCCCGGGCCCTCCGTTTTATAGGGCTCCCCCGCAGGGGCGCACGCAGGGGGGACTGAGAGGCTAGAGACCCCCCCTTAACGGAAATCGCCTAAACACAAATTTGTTGCTGACATTTGTTAAAACACAAAACTATTCCGCACATGCATACATAGCTATATAAAGATTTCGATTATAACTAGTGGTGTAGTGATCTGTTATCTTGTTACGTTACGAATTTTACACTTCAATTGCAGTGAGCAAATCGTGCCAAGACTATAGGAAAGCTATGGGGCGCTGTTCTTAAAAATATTATATCGGACAGATTTAGCACAAAAGCTGCTATCTCTGCGCATATTTAGCTATCTCTGCGCAGAGATAGTAATCTCTGTGCACATTTAGATACATCTGCGCATAGATAGCTATCTCTCCACGCATTTAGCTATCTCTGCACGTATTAAGCTATCTCTCCGCAAATATAGCTATCTCTCTGTGCATTTAGCTATCTCTGCGCGGATTTAGCTATCTCTGCCCATGTATAGCTAAATCTGCATGCATATATAGCGCTGAAGCGTGTCGGAGGAAAACATGGTATTTTGTCTGAAGAAAAACTTGGTGTTCTGTTTCAGTAATCCAGACATAAGCTAGGCTACTGCAAGGCATGAATTCCCTGGCGTCATGTAAAGCTAGGTGGTTTCAGGTCTGAAATATACTGGTTTGATAATAACATTGGTTTGTGCAGACGATGAGCTACAGTAAACTTGTGGTGGTGGTCTCAGTGTTAGTGCCATTTTTTGCTTAAAGTTTCAAAGAGGATCTCGTCAAGTCTGACCATTCCAGCTGTTCTCAC
>JGI24159J19872_10008917_pt1 | contig 13144 bp, 10 predicted proteins | sample Ectturendosymbi4_FD_19872 | JGI IMG/M metagenome (IMG submission 19872) | reverse complement strand
CAGCTATTTACCTGAGGAGGCGAGTGAGGGCAACGCAGAGTGGGAGACTTGAAAGCCACGAGCAAACAGCAATCCCGCCATAAGCTAGTAAATGGAGCATCACTTCGCTCGCAGGGAAAGAGCACGAATTAGTCGAGGAAGCCAACAGTATTCCCTGGACGTTGCTGGNATCTCATCGACTAAGCGTCGTGGTTCTAACANTGTTGAGTTGGACGATTGGTGGAAACTCTTCTACTACGGCGTTGAGTCAGNACAGTTTGCCCAGGCTGGAATGGGCNTACTTATAAAGGCGTGTTGATATTTGTTAAGTACTCAGTTGGCAAACTGTGTTGATGAATGGATCCCACTAGGAGGAAGGGTGGGCATGTTGAGGTTGAAGTTTGTTTGATACAAGCANACGGACCAAAATCAAGTGCACTGCAGCCTGAGTTCGTGGAAGAAACTCGTGATGCCTTGCGAAAGGTTAAAACTAACGAATCCATNATGCTTTCGGGAGACTTCAATGCACAACTTGGGTACGAAGCTGGAGCATGGCACGAGGGATTGGCCAGTATCGTGATGCTGACGCAACAAATAACGGAAGACCCCTACTGCAATAACGCGCTGCGCGTCACGAACAATGTCTTCCAACACAGAGATTTGCACAACTATGCCTGGTGGTGGTGGCAATCTTTGGGTCATCGGTCACTCATTCGTTTCCGCATCGTTTCAGCTGATTTGTTTAAATGAGTGTTTGACGTTCGTTCGTGCCGTGTCAAAAGTGGTGCAGGACTGCTGTCGACCGATCGCCTCCTGCTGGTCTTACGTCTTGAAAATCCATCCGGACATACAAAAACGTGCAGCTCCAGAAGGTCTTACCGAATAAAGTGGAAGGCCGTAGTGGAAAGGGTGTAAGGAAGGCCTTTGCAAACAACGTATCGTCCTTGCTCCGGGAGATCCCAGAATGCACAGCGGACGACCGAGTGGAGGCCGTGGCTTCATCTGCTGCTTGGGTATGCGGACGGAAACCCCTCGGTGTGGGGGTAATGGCAAAAAGTAAACCCGTGGTGGAACCACGAGTTGAAACATGCTATTCGAGCAAAGAAAGTAGCATACAAGGTATGGCTTCAAAATAAATCTGACTCTTCTTTACATTCGCGGCACGTTCAAGCACGAAAGTCTGCAGTCCTCACAGTGAAAAACGTCCAAAATACAAAAGTGGGTGAATTTCAGGCATTAACTGGATTCCAATTACTGGCAAGCCAACCAAGTGTTCTGGCAAATCATCCGGCGTCTTCGAGGCAAAAGTTCTCATACTGATAGATCCATCAAAGACCAAAATGTTGTCTTACTCCGCAACGAAGAGGACATCCTTGGCACATGGAGGAGCTATTTCCAAGATCTTTCGAACCCAGTCACTTCCGCACCACTGGACACCAGACTCGACACGAGGCACATTTGTGGGGGAATAAAACCGCTGCACCCGAAGTCTTCCAAACTGTCAAAACACTGAAAGCTGGGAAGGCTGTAGGTTGTGAAGAAATCCGACCTGAAATGCTCAAAGCATTGAACTGAGAATGAGTTCTTTGGCTGACCCGTGTGTGTCAAGTGGCCTTGGGTTTTGAGAGGGCACCGAAAGATTGGCAAACTGTGGTGATCATCCACATGCACAAGAAGGGTGACAGGCGTGAAGGCACCAACTACCGCGTCATCTCTCTTCTCAACCTACCTGGAAAAGTATAGGTCATCTGACCTGAGAAAAAAGGCCGCGAGGTAATCAAACCCAAACTGGATGATACCCAGTGCGGTTTTCGTCCCGGCCGTAGCAATACAGAGCAAATTTTCACTCTCCAGAAAATTTGAGAAACCGTGTGGATGATGCCAAAGACGTCTACACATGTTTTGTCAACCTCGAGAAAGCATACGACCGGGATCCTCGTGAAATTTCTGGGTAGTGTTGCGGAAGTACGGCAAAGTTAAATCACAACCGTTCATCGTTTGTGCGTTGGACTCCGACAAGGATGTTTTGTGCTGTCACCACTTCTCTTCATCTTCTATATGAATTGGATAGAGACACAGCCGAGTCGACGAGGGTATGGCAGCAACAGGATCAGCCGTTTGGTTTTTGCAAACGATTTGTTGCCGCTTACAGTCTTCAACAGGCAGTTGATTGCCTTTTACCCGCATGAGAGACCATGCTGCAATGAAAATCAACACTAAAAAAATCGAGGTATTATGTCGCTCCAGGAAACCCAGAGTATGCTGCAAGTGAGCGGCAATGCACTGCAGCAGGTCCAGAAATTCAAGCACCTTGGGGTGGTATTCACGAGTGGCGGAACGCGGAACAAGGAGCTTGATATAGGGATTGGTGCAGCAAACGCAGTTTTGTGTGAGTTTTGTCGCTCCTTGGCGACGAAACGGGAGCTTTCAAACGCCGCAAAGCTGTCAGTTTTTAATCGGTCTCTGTTCCGATCCTTACCTAGGGTCGTGGGTCATGAATCTTTTTTGGTCCGATCCTCATCTGTGGGCACGAATCTTGGGTAATGACTGAAAGAGTGCTATCTCAGGCACAAGCGGCAGAGATGGGATTTTTGTGAAGAGTTAACGGCGTGACACTTCGCGACAAATTGCACAGTAGTGAAATTCGTAAAGCCCTGAATGTCGAACCACTTCTCCTTCGAATCGAGAGATCCCAGCTACGTTGGTTCGGCCATGTGTCCAGAATGTCCCACGAAAGATTGGCCAAGCAAGTCCTGCTGGCTACATCCACGCAGGGTTCCCACACGTTTTTAAAGATCATTTTCCATACTCTTTCAATACCTTTTCAATACTAAATTTAAAAAATTCAATACCATTACTTCTATTAATTTTTCAACATTCTTTATCATGACACTCAATTTTACACATTGCATAACGCTGCATAAGTGCTTTGCCTTCAGTGAACTTCTGCTCAGATACTTGAGATTTCTTTTCCATTCAGAATTTCCATACTTTTTCAATACCTGATGTACATTTCGGCCAAATTCAATACTTTTTCAAGGTCTTGAAAACCAATTTTGAAATTCCATACTTTTTCAATACTTTCAATACCTCGTGGGAACCCTGATCCATGGAAAAGCGGCCCAGAGGTTGACAAAAGGACCAGGTGGCGGATTACATCTTCGACTCGACTTGGCTTGTTCCCGTTTTGGTTTTGAGCCAGAAGGACAATCAGATTACTGAAAATGTGAGGCATTTCTAATCTTCCTACGGCACCCGCCCCCGCGAATTGCCTCAGAAGAAAAGCGGGTGTGAAAATGAACCAGTCATGGCTTGCTTCATTGATCGATGCAACGCGTGGCTGTCGATTGGCCGCAGGCTAAAATAAAGGGCTTTTGGGAAAAACGAAGATCAGATCAACTCAAGGAAAGTTTTCAGCGATTATTCTGATGTCGCAGCGTGCTGAAGGAGTTTCAAAAATCGACGGTTTCAAATTTAAAAAATATGTAAATCAAATATAAAACTGCCGGCATTTTGGTTCATTTGCTTCCACTACTTCCCGCCAGGCAGAAGACAGGATCGCGTACGGAGCGTTTGCGCATACAAGAAGCGTGGGGGTTGCTGGTTCGCATAACCAGGAGGCGAGTATAGGAACGACAACTGTGCAGCGGCAAATCGCACAGGCTGTTTTTTTATCTGGTTTGTTTGTTTATTGCCCAGCGAGGGGCAACTGCGTCCGAAGAAAACCACTGCGTCCGATGTCCTTAGTTTGGCCACCGCTGGTCCCGGTGAGGGCAAACGAAGACGGGCGGTGACTGGGATGGGATCAAATTTCAAAACATATTCCTTCGCCATCCCTGTGCTTTGGCTGGATTTTCGTTGATCAGCTGAAAGCAATTTTGATTAACTTTTGTGTGAAGCAACGAGTGGCGGCATTAACGCGATTAGCTACGGTTCGAGTGCATCGCAACAGCTACAGGGGAATGGCGTGGTTGGAGTCGGGACTCCTTCATGGCGTGCAATCATGAGTCGGATTCAATGTCACCCGAGTGCAAGGCTAGATGCACTTTTCATTCTGCTCTGGCGTAGCACAGGCGGGCAGCCGACTGAACTATTCACACCCGACCGAACAAATCCTGAAGTAACTGAAATCTACCGATCGTTGCGATACCTCAATCATCATGATGCAAGACGCTCTGGACTTGACGGGCAGGAACTCTGCGTACAATGTGATGCTGCAAAGGAAAAAAAAGAACACAGCCTGTCGTTCGTGCCTTCCCTGAACAGCACAGAACAGCCTTAAGCGGCTTCGAATACTTACGATTGAGGGACGCCCCCGACTCCGAAACCCACCAGTCCCCGAAGGATCAGTATCCAGACCAAGGTCGGTGCAAACGAGCTCAGGATACCGATGTAGAACGTCCATACAACGCATAAAATTAATCCCTGCGTATAAACAAGTATGTCAAGCGCATGAAAAGATCTTCTGGCTTGACACGACGGCAAAGCGGCACATTAACGAATAGTTTGCTGGTCGTTGGAGGGGAGATTGTTTGCAGTTGAGTGAATGGTTTGCAGTTGAAATTCTGTGCTCAACAAGTTCGAACGGTGCTATCTGAAATCTACTGGGTAAGGTTCTAGTTTTGAGCGCATTTTTTCCTGTCCGCTGTAGGAGATATAACTTCAAACCACGGGGAGTTAATCTCTGAAGTTTCTTGCGACTTCACGTACAAAACTATGAGCAGACAAATCGTGTTTTCGCGTAAGTGGAATCGAGCCCGTGGCCACGGGGGGGGGCATTCGGAGGCAGTGCGCCCCCAAACTGTGTTGTGCCCAGAAGAGCATAAAATAAAAACAAAAATCTGGCCTCCCTAAAAATGTATTTCCCCCCCCCCAAGCCTTGAAATTTGGCTACGGGCCCGAGTGGAATAAACACGTGATGACCAACTGTATTCGAACTGTCTCTTCCTTTCAGGTGATAAACATTTCAAAAGTTTTTATGGAATTTTTACACTGGGTTTTACACATGTGGTGTCCTTGATTTGAATAAAAAACATTCTTATAAGCAGCAATTTCAATTAATATAGCGAACGTACTGATACAAAAGAAGCTTTTCTTCAAAATGACCCTACTTCCTTATGTTTCTCAAACTCCAATAACTGTAAACCAACCTACTGCCGTATTCACAAAATTTTTTTACAAAGAAAACCATCAGATACCGTACGATTGGGCTAAGCATAGGTAAAGGCAACTCGTGCAATGTTAGAGCAATTGTGAAGTTGCTTTTCTAAGCAAATTTGCAGTGAAACTGTTATTTTCACCGTGTTGCAGAAAATAACATAGCTTTTTCATACCTAAACATTTCTACTTGTTACAGTTCCGCGCTCACAGCAATGCATCACAACTGTTACGCGTGTTACCCTCGGGGAACTTTTCACTGGTAGCAGGATTTTTTTATAGAAATTGTTAGGTACCCCGTATGCACCTGTAGGGACCCGATTTCTCTGATTTTAGTGACCCGATGACAATTTTCGCTGATTCTAGGGACCCGAATCGGGTCCCTAAAACACCTTAAAAAAACCTGCTGGTAGGCAAGTAACAGCTGCAACATCTATTCCAAGTAGCGCACCATCACCAAATGACAGATTTGTATTCTTGTGAAAATGATCCAGAATAAAAAAGAGATGCCAAGTTACTTTCACTCATTTGTTTTCCGAACGATGGAAGTTTTTGGACATATCTCCGCAAACAACAACAGAGGCATTTTACAAAATATCCTTGTTTACACTCAAAGAAGTTCTTTGAGTGCCTTTTGTTCGTACACATGAAAACACCTGTCAAATTGACTGCAAAATCAATAACTCACCGTGCGCCTGCCATGCCGATCACAAACATTGCCCCACAACGAGGAACTGACCATCATTCCAACAAATACCACCTGAAAAAATACTTTTTTTTTAATATAGAAACGCCAATGAATGATAATTAAACGCACTTCCACATCAAAAAGTAAGTCTGAAATGAGACGTTTTTGAGTTAAACCTCGGCTGCTGCATCAGTAAACGATAGAAACAGATTAGAGCATGGTTTCCAAACGGTGCAGGTCTGTGACGCTGGCACAAGGGGCAGTGAAGATGGGGCAAAAATTAATTCGAACATGTGCATTGTGCAGTATGTACATTGTCACGAATAAATCACCGAAGTGATTCGTAATTAAACTGATTTCGCAAGCTTTCGCATCGTAACTCTTGGTTGTCGGCGCCATTTTGTCAGTCGCAGTCAAAAGTTTGTTTGCAATGCTTCTCACATTTCGCATCTACGTAATAATTAACCACGTGACTCATGGTTATTGGGGTATGTTCACACCTTGCTGAAATAATTCCGAAGTTTTCATTGTTTGTTCTTTTGTCATAAAACATCATGCAGTGTCATTTATTTTGTCCAAAAACATTTATTTTTCCATAAAACATCATTCAGTGTCATTTATTTTCCAGAAAACATCATTCAGTGTCATTTATTTTTCATTAATTGTATCATTATTCTTCCGCACCGGTTGGGCGGAAAAGTGCATGCGATATAAGGTTTGGGTCGAAGAAAAAAGGAGATTCACGATTGGGGGTACGTGGTCCAAAGAGTAGGAGAAAACTTGTATTACGGCTTTATGCACGAAATTGTGTACAAAAAGAAAAACTGTGGTTGAGCATAAACCAATCTCAAACTTCAAATATATAAAGGTTTATATTATTTTGCATCCTCGTTTTTTCAAATCAGCAGTTGTACTGCCATCAGCTGTTGATCGAGATCTCTTTCAAAAAAGTTTTTGCAATGAAAAACACAGCAAAAAACATTTCATTTCATGAGTAAAATAGCGATTATTGCACAGCTAGCAGACAGTAGATACCATACATAGAAAGCCAGTCCAAATTGTCTGCAAAGGTTCTAGCTAAAACAGTTTTACCAGATAACTGCCTAATTGNTGTTGAGGAGATNGAGACTGAAATAACACTAAGCAGCATGCCCATTTTAGGAGAACCACTCGGCATGAAGTGAGTGAAACCACCTGGTATTGCATTATCAGTGCGGCGTTTTCAGACAAATTTGTTCTCCCCACATGCAAGCCTTATTGAACAGTGATGGAGTCTCGAGACTTGGTCTTTTTCTCGAGCAGAGATAAGCAGACTGTGAAATTTTCGGTCCAAGAACAGTCCAGATCTGATCAAATTGAATCCGATCCAGTGGTGATCAGAGTCACTTTTTTGATTCCTGCTCTTGTTCCAAAAAAGTGACCCTAGCTCACTTTTTGTGTTTAGAGTTTAGACTGAAATGTTAAACACTAAGCAGCATTTATGGGCATGTCTGGTCATCAATGTATTCGTTTGTGGCAAGTATTTCTATCAGCCAATAAGTTGTCTACCATAAAGGAAACAAGGAAAATGCTGCAATTGTGACTTCGAAATGATACTGCGTAGTTCTTTTTCTTGTAGTAAAACATGATATTTTCTCATAAGCAATTGTTTCATTTCACATCAAGCATACTTCACATCTCTGTGAAGATTAGGTAGAAACCCATGTACAGAACAAAAAGAACCATGACAAAATAAAAGTTCCATGAAGTTTTCAATTTAAAGATGTAGTCACTTAACTTACTGTGGTAATCAATGCTTCTTCCCAAGAATACAATCTCCAATCACATTTCAACTGCGGTGAAATTATACTCAAAATCATAAGTTCCATCGCATCAGCCATCTTTATAAAATAAATTACAGATTTTATGCATGCAAACAACAACTTGTATTTTCAACCTATTGTTTCTTTGCTGAGGTATTTTGGTCATTTTTTCTGAGACATTTTGGTCATTTGTCCCATAGTAGCATTGAAACTCACCGTAACACTATTCATAAGTCTGTAATTCTGACCGAATTGACTTAATTTTTTCAGTCATTTAAGAAAAATTTGTCTACCATCAAAAAACGCCTTGTTTTCAACACATACAATTTATTCATGACAAGATAAATAACAAAATTAACCAAATACATTTGTGAAATCTAAGCAAACTGAGCCAGATTGGGAGCAGAAAACTGGATTGTTAGTGCAAACTAATATATATAAATGATATGTAAAAACGAGTTGGTATCATTAATATAACTTGGACAGGTTCAACAGACTTTAAAAATGAAGACATTCATGGGATAGCTTGCCCTGTCTGGTACACATGTTTAACAGTCGATTAGATACCAAGCTTAAACCCAAACTTGAACCACACCCATGCACATCCTGTTAGCACAGATAATTTCCATTGAAATCGACCAAATCCAATGGCTTCCACAGCATCTTCAACAGTGAAAGTATCTGCAATATTAATATATAAATCCTATTTTCACAAAGCCATGCAAGTATTCAGCTGCATTTTTCATAACACTAATTTATTCATCAGTGCTTTCAATCAATTGTCAACTCCAGGCAGCTTCATCATCGTTTATGCTTGTTCACACGAGCTGCAAATATTTGACTGTATAGTCAATTGCACTCAACAGTGCTTACGCCAACAGGCTTAAAAATTCATTTGTTTCACAAGACTTTCGTTATTACTCTACATTTCCTTATTATACAAGAGGAATGCTCAATCTAGCTTAGCAATAAGTGGCATGCAAGCACCAGCATGACACATTGGTCTTGAAGATAGATTGTTCTGACACCGAAGTGGAAAACACTTTCTCTAATTCTTGGCTCAGCATTTCAGTGTAAGCCTGTTGATGATTTATCAAAAAATGTGATATTTATAATTGTGCGGCAGTGCACAAGATAATACTCAGTGATTTCATTTGACTGTTATTACACAAGACATCTACCCATCTAGAGTTACACGTAAGTGTGAANCGTTACACACTCATTCATGGCATAATTTTGTACTGTTCTATTTGCAAAAGTTGGCACTATACAGTCATAACTAGAGNAACCAATTTTTTTACCTAAAAACTTAAAATTTTGACTTTATAATTATANATTTTGACTTTATTTTGACCNATAAGTTTTCTGTGTTTGTAGCTTCAAAATAATTCAGCCTTAGGCGTTGAGGTTAACCCAGAAGCATATTCATGCACATTATGCTTCTAAATATTAAACAATTTGGTTGTTTAATTTTGGGGATGATATATTGATAAGTACATTAATAACTACAGTAGAGTCAAATCTGAGAACATCATAAAGTTGAAACACTATATGCATGATGGATTGAGCATTTACCACACCAAGTACTGTGAGACTTTTCTAGCCTTACCATGCCTATCCTACATGATATTCAATCGTCCAGTAGTGGGCAGGGTAACATTATTACATCAGAAATTGCAACAAACCAATTATTATTAAAGAATTGTAACTAAACTTCCAAAAGCATATCAAAATCTGTTGTTGTAGTTTCAATCAAATATTGAAAAAAACTGTGCTGCAAGAAGTTTGACCCAACTATAAATTTTGACCTAATGGTAAATTTTCACTTTTCTTTGACCTATTAACTTGGGAGTCACTCATGGTGTGTGCGTGAAATTTCGTTTGTGGACGTTTGATAACTTTAAAAATGGCAGAACAATTTTGACTTTACTGACTTTTGGTTGCCCTACTCATAACATAGCAGACTAACATATTATCTTGCATCAGAGGAATTAAAATTCATACATACACTAAATTAAGAATGTCAAAGCACGTGTGATCATTTTCTCATAATGAACAGTGAAATGAACACACGNATGTTTTGAGTCGTCTTCCAGCCGGCAAAGATGCATATTTTGACAGGCAAGAATGTGCCGATGATGTCGACATAGTCTGCCAAATCGAAGCGTTAAGCCTCCAGGTCATTCCCGCTGATGCCAATTCGATGCGCTAACAATCATTGAAAGATCCAGTTCTATCGAAGGTGATGCGGTACACAAGAGAAGGATGGCCGACAAGACTGGAGAGCAATGATCCAGTTGAAAGGTTTCGGAAAATAGCCGAGTCATTAAGCACTTGTCATACTTGCCTTCTGTATGGCTGCAGAGTCATGATCCCTGCCAATCTTCGAAAGCAAGTTCTGTTAATACTGCACGAAGGACATTTCGGGATACAGCGCATGAAGCAGTTGGCAAGAACCGCCGTTTATTGGCCCAACATTGATGCTGATATAATGGATTTATGCCGCAAGTGCACCACATGTGCGGAGCATCAGAACGAGCCAACCAAGGCTGCTGTACATCCCTGGATGCTGCCAGAAAAGCCATGGAGCCATACGCACATGGACCATGCAATCAACTTCATGGGATACAATTGGCTGGTCGTTATCAATTCACACACAAAGTACCCTTGCATTCATGCGACTCAGTCAATATCAACGAAGTCAACTAATTATAGACTTGCTAGAGAAGGATTTTGCTCATTTCGGGTATCCGCATACGATTGCGACAGACAATGCAGCAAACAATCGGTCAGAGGGATTTCTACTGCAAGGAGCGAGGAATAGTTCATCTCACAGGCGCTCCTTATCATCCCGCTACAAATGGGGCTGCAGAACACTTGATACAGATGTTCAAGCAAGCTTTGCGGAAATCATCAAAACCGCCGAAGAAAGCTGTCGTGGAAGTTTTGATGCAGTACTGGCGTACTCCAACAGCAGTGGGGTACTCTCCAAGTGAGTTGCTAACAAAAGGCAAATACGAACAAAGATCGACACCTTGCTACCATCTCCTGTTCATGTTGCTCAAAGCCTACAATCTAAAAAGGCCGTGAAGTCTCAAGATAAAATGGTAAAGAGGGTTTACACCTACGAGATTGGTTATCCTTGTTTCACCCTTTACTTTGGACCCAGATGGAATAAAGACCCACGTTGGGTTCCAGATATTGTGGTCAAGAAACACGGGACTTGGAGTGTCCGCGTTCGTGTGATACCCAAAAGTCCAGTTTGGAGAAGTCACATCGATCAATTGTGACCAAGGTACGCAACCATCAAGGACGAAGAGCCTGGGGAAGTTTTGAGTTGGGACAATAGACCGTCGACGTCGAGGTCCACTACGATGTCAATGGAGAAAGGGGCTGTGTCTACTTTGCACGTCGATGGTGGCAGTCCATCCCGGAAACAGCTTCAACCCTAGATGGCCACCTTGGACATCCCAGCATACAGCCACGAAAATCTGAGGCGTACACAACGACAACATAAGCCTCGAAAATTGTATTTTTGTTGAACTTGATCGGGTTGTGTTTCATAACTTGACGGGAAGGCGTTGTGGTGTTGAGTAATGCGTTTGACTAGCATGCCCTTGTGTAATTTCGTAGCAGCGTTTTCGTGATCAATGATAAGTAATGCTTACGGCCTTAAGCCTTGATTCGTGTTCTTAGTGTAAGTAGCGTGGGAGCATTGATTTGCTGTCAAGCATTCTTACACATTGTTTCTGTTTGCTTGAGTCATTCTATTCGAGTGCCTTTTGTATTTGGTGTCTGAAGTATAAGAATACAACACAATCATTATGTATAAAAATGATTTCATTTAACTGACTTTACCTGAAGTCAACAACATTGTGAAAAAAATACAATAAAACAGGCAGACAGAAAAATAAAGATGGTGTTTGTGCTATGTTGCATAACAGAGGCAATTGTGAAACAATTAACTCTTTCACATCCGGTAAGTTTCGAGGATTTCATGCCAAAAAAAAACAGATCGCACATGGCTTTGCGCGAGTGTAACTCTGGTGCCGAAAGTGGTAGAGAGCCGTTCAAAGACTCAAAAGACTTGGTAAGTCTTCTAGTCTGTACTCAAAATAAATTTTTTGATTGGGGGGTGTGGATTTTTGTGAGTGGCGTCATAAGTGGAGGACTTTTAGGCCACCTTGGACCACTTCACCTGGCCCTGGGCTCAAACGGTTTGATTGTAGTATTTCGCTAAAGTTTTTATTGGAAACTAGGCTACAATCTGAGTTTTTGATATTTTGGATAACCTGCTGGGGTTTCGTGTCCAAAAGTCATGATCTAAAGTAATAACAATATTTGACTGATTAGTTAATTAGATAATTAATTTGTTTATTTCAGATCATACCTTTGGAACCAGAAACACTAGAAAGTCAACCACAGGCTCAAAAAGACTCGGACTCGAGCCTAGTTTCCAATGAAAACTTCAGCGAAATACTTTGGCCTAGCAGTTGAGCCCTAAGCCAGGTATCATGAGCCAAAATGGCCCAAAAACTACTTCACTTAAATGACATCACTCACAAAAAATTCGCAACCTGCAACCAAAAATTTGTTTTCGAGTGCAGACTAGATGACTGGCCGATCTGTTTGAGCCCTTGAACCACTCTCTAGCACAATTGGTAAAGGAGCCATGGCATTGGCAAGGCAACTGACAACTGCTGGTTTTAGGCTGATTTCAAAGTACAAGTGTATCGCACCCGGCTCTCAAAGTGTTAAGACCAGCTTTCAAGGTGCAACCACCTTCGCTACAAGTAGGGGTCTAGGACATTTCGATGATGTCGTTTCGGCGACAGAACATTTCAGCGATGGTAGTCGCAAATGTTTTATATGAAAAAGTGTGTTTTTGAAAACTTCATTGGTTAAACAGCAAAGGATGTATGCTTGATAAATGTTTTTGTTGTCATCTATTTGAATAAGACAGGGGATAGTGTGTGTAATAACCTAACTTAATACTGTATCAAACAATATGCAACTTGCTGTGGAATACTGATCTATTGATATTGGATTAAAAGAAATCAAGCATGATGAATCAGGCTACATGGGGAAAATCAAGTTCAAAAGAATAAAAAAATTCAATCAACTCTGGCAAGGTATCCAACAATTGAAAGAAACAATGCTCATTCAGAATGAAAAACTGGACAAGCTAACTAATATCACAGAAAATCTTGAGAACAAGCTAAATGGAATATAAAAAAAGATGCTTGAATATGAAAATAAGTTGAATCAGCTTGAAGAAAAAAAAGAACAACTATGCGATGAGATGGTTTAGAAAACAAATCTGCTTGTCTTCCAACTTGACAGACAAGAACAATACATAAGAAGAGACAATATTCTTATTTATGGAGAAGAAGAAAATAAAGAAGACAACAATGATGGGGAAAAGGTCTTGTTCAAAATAGCAGATGAGCTCAAAATCCCATATCGAAGATAATGAAATACAGGGAGTACATCGACTAGGACAAAAAAGAAGAAACAA
>JGI24159J19872_10008916_pt1 | contig 13147 bp, 5 predicted proteins | sample Ectturendosymbi4_FD_19872 | JGI IMG/M metagenome (IMG submission 19872) | reverse complement strand
TGCTCAATTTGTCTCAATTATGTTATCATTAATACAAATTAAATATATTCATCAATGTGAAAACACTGATCATGTTTATGCTATTGTCAGAACAAGCCCGCTGGCGACCCACGTGGTCCGTGCGGGCGACCTGGTGCCCGTGGGCACCGTGTTGGTGACCTTGTTATAAAAAGTTCTACTTTACAATGGCGTGCCGTGCATTTCACGCTTAAATCTGCAATGGTATCATATCTTAAACATACTTCCTGCTAACAGGATGATTACACAGCTACAAAAGCTATGGATATTATATTATGTACCTACTCATTATAGTGCAGTGCTTTTTAGATCGCTACACTACTACGTACCCGGTTTGATGATTCTGAATATCGCAAGTAAGATGTTGTGGTAGTTAACGTTTTTTGTGCTTCTACAACAGTGGTTCTCAACCATTTCGCTGAAGGGAGCCAAATCCAGACCAGCGATTTGATAGAGAGCCACACTAAAATTTTTTACCGCAAGTCTATTGACACGTTTTGTTTTTTTGCACTAACGAAGTCTGTTACACAAAATATTAGAGGTGTTACTGAAAGAATGGTAAGAGCCGCACAAAGGATTCTTGGGAACTGCATGCGGCTCTTAGAACAGTGCTTGAGAACCACTGTTCAACAAGGAACACCACGCCTCCCAGCTACGATGCCACAGCCTTAGCGATGATTGAACCACGGAACCATCAAAGGCTTGCAGATTCACTGTGGCAGTCTGGTGACGTAACTCATAACAATCGCCATAAAGAACACACGAAAGTCTATTTGGCAAAAACCGTTAGTATCTAGGAAGGGACCGGAGCTACCTCTCAAATGGCCATAGCTCTGGCTCCAGTCCTAAATTTTCAACTGAGCTCCAGCTCATTTTGATTTTTAATTTGAGCTCCGGCTCTGGATCCAGGCAAAATGCCCAACTCCGGCGCACCGACTCCACAGCCCTGGACAAGAAAGTCTGTTTTTTTTATCAGTTATTAACGGTAGCCTAACTACTGAAAGCAGGAAAGAGTCTGCAAGAATATCTGATCTACCAATATATTCTTTCTCACCTGCCTCTTGCCTATTACGGTGTTGCTTATTGTTCGAGTTCGTAGGCTAGTATTAACCACAACTGGAACAATGGTCTTTATTGATGACAAAGACCTGATTAATAAAAGTGGGACGAAAACTATTTGTTGTCAAATAATGGCACTAAAGTTTGTCAACAAAAACGCGTGCTACAGACCACTAAGTAACTTACAAATATAAAGGGATATAACTAATTGAAAGAACCAATGTCAATTTTTTAAAAAGTACAACAATCTATTGGCAACTTTCACCATAAAGTGGAAATTCCTCCCCTGAACTCATGAAATTCATCCCCAGAGAGGAATGCCTCCCCGGTTGGGAACCACTGCTCTAAATCCTCATTCTAAGAACCTGGACTTGTTTCCATCCAGATCGACTTTGACTTGATACCCACTGACTTTGTAGCGTTCTCGCGATTTGAACCCGAGCTCAAACCTCTTAACGCCGTGGGCGCCGGATTCGTCGCACAAAAATGTATGGAACCACGACTCGAAGAATTGGTTATTGCCAAGAAACAAAAACACCGGGCACACACTACGCATGAACAAAATATTAAATGATTTGACAATGTTGAATTGTTATACAGTGTTGTTCCATTGAATTCATTAGTATTGACACTCCATTATTACATTCTTTCTAGCAATCTAGCGACATTGTACCCACATGAAGAAGAGTGGTGCTGATGAATGTGACGCAGCCTTTGCACTGACCTCTTTACTCGCTACTCTAGTGAATATTTCTTTGCCAGTTCTGTTTTATTTCTTACAATTTTTTGCTAGTAAACTTTGTTCAAAAGGGATGTCCAGATTGACGAAACTTTAACTTAGGGGTATTGACACGTTAAAAGTTTAAGGATCACTGATATGTCCAACGTTACCGTGAACGCAACAGGGCTGATCATCAAAATCAGTTGCTTTGCACCAGTGGCACAAGGCAATCCCCAAAAAGCATCTTTGGGCTTATCTAATTCAACAGGAGACGATTTACTCGAGATAGCTTCAGCCACTTTAACATCAAGAACAGGATTTTCTTTAGGCGTTTTAGTGAGCCGATTCGGGTCCCTAGAATCGGATAAAATTATTATCGGGTCCCTAGAATCAGAGAAAATCGGGTCTAACCAACCTGGTCTTATACTGTTTCTTGTTGCTCTGCAATCAAAGTCCAACAACCTTTGCTTCGTGGCAAAAGTTCATGTTGTTTGATTCACTGCTAAACATGGCCTGCTTTGTTTAAACAAAAAAAACAATTTTTCTCAAATCAGTTTAAGTGAATAGAAACCAGAGTAATATTGGCCACAGCACTGAGGTTCCTATAACAGCAGCTGCTAGGTCAGACGATTCAAAGTTTCAATAACCAAAATTCCTTTATATATCAACTATTGCAAATTGCAATGGTAATACAGTATATGAAGCACTACTCTATTTTCACTTGTATGCGGATTTAACACTCATTTTGTTGGCGCTGTTACAAGACCCTTAACAACACCATAACAAGTCTCTTGTCTTCCTTTTTGAAACATGGCAATGCTAAAGCCAAATGGCATTGGCTATGTGATTGTGAACAAAGAAGATGAAAACGATTTTGGCAAAAGCTACCCGTTTTCTGAGAAGGAATTGGGTAATGATCGTTGTACAGGTCCATAAATTGGTGTAAAAAATCGTACGTCGAGTAACTCATTTCGATGACTCAAGTCTAAGTCACAGCTTGTACAACGTTGACTAATCATATCAGTTTGAAGTTATACATTTATTGTCAAAGATCTTATTCGTCAAAACCGGTAGTTCATGAAAAATGCTAGTCTTTTTAAAAAAGCAATGTTGTCCCGCAAGACATTAAAACCTTCCCCATTTCTGTTCACTTCTTTTATAGCTACAGTGACTATACAAAGAAAAATAGGAAATGAATTCACAGCAGCAGCAGTTACAGATGATCTGGCTTCTCTCCGCAACTGGCCTCTCTTTCAAAGGAAGTGCATTTCCAGTTTGTGAAGCAATATTGATTTGCCATTGCAAAACGTGCCAACAAGTTTTCGTGAAAACTAAAAGGCAGTGAGAGGTTGGACGCTTATTTAGTAGATGAAATAGAAATTTATTCATGGAGACATTTTATGCATAGATTATTTGCGCCGGTTTTACGTAAGAGATTTATTCAAAACTTTTTGAGAAGTGCCAGACGTGCCCTAACGCAGTGGTTTTTGACCCTTACAAACACGCCGAACCCTTACGTAGTTTTCCAAGCTTTGGTCGAACCCCATTTTTGCCCAATATAGCAGAAAGTAAAAATGGGTTACTGAAATGAAATGAATCAACAGTTTATATTTAATTATACAGTAGTCCCACGCTATTAGTCATGTTTCAGATGACCTTCGTCGAACCCTTGAAACGGTTCCGTAAAATCCTAGGGGTTCGATCGGACCCAGGTTAAGAACCACTGCCCTAACGGGACAACCTTTTACTGGCGAAATCTTACACATTTAAATCCTTCTCGCGCATATACATCGGGGAAAAAACTGGTTGTTTTGAAGTTTCTTTCAGAAATTATTTTATCATGCTGATTTTCATTTGTGCATCGCGATTATTGTTTTTATGTGGTGGTCGCCGAGGCTAGAACGTTGCTTTCAGGTCTTCGGGACCTAAATAATCTTAATGATGTAGGCCTGACCAGTGAGCCTTAAACTTGCAGTATTTTATTGCTACGACCACCGATCCCGCTTGGCTAGTTTGAACCCTGGTAGGTTTGCGTGCATAGAGAGTGGAATAGAGTGCATGCAGGTCTGACAAGGTTCTTTTTCCCTGTTGGGTTTAGTTTTCCGAGTACGTTTTAATTGACTTGGTTGTTAGAAATCAGGCACGTACAATTGCTTACAAGTGGCTTAAAAAGGGATCAGGCCGTACACGCTTTGCCGCTTTGATAGAACTTTAGAAACTTGGACGACCTCTCGCCTTGCAAAGCACTCGAGCTCACCGTTGCGTTAGCAGTTAGCACCACGAAAATCGATCCGTCGGTGTCTCTCAAACACTATGAGCCAAGACGTCACGGGCCGTCAACATCCTTGGCAAATTTGTCGTAGCATAAGTGTGGCCTGGAAGTACAGTGCAGTAAAAGCGATTGATATTCGGCTGTAGAAGTAATAACATCTCTGTACAATCAAACGTTGAAGTTGGTGTTTTGAATAAAATTCGCAGGACTCTACAACCACGGCAAGCGATGATTAATGTTGTGAAAAAAATAGACAGTTATGGATGAAAATCACATGATGCTTGATCTTTTATCACTAAAATTTCAGGACATGAGTGGCTAAATGTGCTTCTAAACACTGTTTGCAAAGCTGCCATATCGAAGCCACTCGACCAGCCATAAATTAATTATGATGGGCTGTATACAAGACCAGATAAATCTCTTCTTCAATATGCGAAAACGAAATAGTCAGAGTATTTGAAATTTCTCTTCCAATGAACTCCAAACACCTTGAACTTAAGTTGATCGCCTACTGAGCACAAAAAGTGCGATTGCAAAACAAGGTGATCAAAAATGGTGGTTNAACTCCAATTGTATAAAAGGTGGTAAAAACACACTAAACCGAGCGGCACTGTTAACTGTGGTTATCTTTCTGATTCCNTTTCCAATTTTGGCACGTTTTTCATNTTTCATTAAATGCGAAGCAGACGGCGTTTGAAAAATTGCTTCACACATGTATCAGTCTTGGCCTTCTTTTTAACATCTGCAACTCTGACTTGCCAACCACTGTTTCGAAGAAGTATGCATGTGCTGATGACCTGGCTATTATGCATGCTGATGGAAAGTGGCAGTCAGTAGCGGGGAGGTTCTGTCCAAAAACGTGGTAACTCCAGCAGCATACCTCCAGATGTGGAAGTTAAAGCTCAGCACAATCAGAACAATGCCGGCGCCTCACACATCCATCATGAGGTATCCAAACGTGAGCTTGATGAGGTACACCTTAATGGGGAACCCGTGTCAGTTTTTTCCGAACCCAAATACTTCGGAGTAAATTTGAATAGAATGCTTACGTCCCGCCGGCACTTCGAGCCTCTTCGCAAAGATTAAGATCCATCGTCGCACTTTCAAAGGTTGTTTGCCGAAGTAGCCTTGGGCATCGATTTCCATTCAACTGCAGAGTACTGCTCTCCCGCATGTATAGTGGACACATTAGTGGTTTGATGTTTTGTGCATTCTTACTGCATGATTCCCAGTAATATTCCATTCGTGATTCACCGCGATGTTTTTGTTTGCGAACAGACCGACCGTCAACACGATAGCCTGCAAATCTGCATAACCACAGTCAGTCGCTTTTTCCTGTGGCGTATTCGAACGCTCAACGCTTTTGTTCGTCGTCATTCTATTCTAATGCCACATCGAACCGTTTAACGTTACGTTGTTTTGACTTCACGCTCAAGTGTATCGGAGTTTTTGTTGTATATCTGAATATAATCGAAAGAAGCAATCAACTCAGAGCAGTGTTTCCCACACTGTGTTCCGCGGCACACTGGTGTGCTGCTGAACAGGCTGAAGCGTGCCGCGAAAGTTTTATGTTTTGACAAAACCTTGTGTTGCAAATCTTGTGAAAAGTAGGTTTTCGCAAGGTTTGTGAAAAGTAGGTTTTCGATTTCATAAAATATGTGTGCCGCAGCCAAATTCAGAATGTATTAACGTTCCGTAAGAGAAAAAAGTTTGAAAAGCGCTGACTTAGAGCATTTATTATATTAGCGGTCAAAGTGGTGCGAGCTTTTTAATACGCCTTGCTTCGGCATGGCAACTTCAAGACGTCAGGTTACTTTGTGGGGAGACTGACCTGTGCACCTGCAACAACTAGGTTAACCCCTCAGCTGGTAGGGATCGCTGTGGAATGGTAATCCACCGGCTGATCGGTACCGCAACCAGCTAAGAATCCTACATCGCCCTCCTACAGCAGTCCCTACACTTGGTGCAGCAGTGCACACACCCACCTCATGGATTCAGCCATCAAAGACACACTGCGAATCGTGATTGCGGATGCCTCCGTCCTACACCATCCTGGCAGGCATCTAACCTGCTGAGCTTCGTCACAGAAGAGTAACACCGTCTCTTGCATGCTGCGCTTTGGAGCTTGGGCACTTGCTCCACTCCCCGCTTTCCAATTCACCTGATGAGAAGCAGCGGCAGCTAAAATCGAGACATCTTTCTGTGCCTTCTGCTCAGTAATTGCTCAATTCCAACTACAGCGGTGAAGACAGGGGGGATCAAATTTGTAACACTAAGTAAAGAAGAAACAGCACTGGATTCCGTGATTTCTTATCCGACGTCAGTACCAACCCTGCTGGAATATCCATCGCAAGACCAGCATGGGTCAGGCTAACGGACTTCGTACTGGTCTCGGACGGTTCCACTTCAACATGTACAAATGAGGTCTGGTTCTATCAGCGGCTTGCCAGTGTGGCGCTACGGAACAAATCCCAGTTCAATTTGTCCTGGCATTTCAGCACTGACTTCCTCATGGGGCACATGGACCAGTGGTGTCTGATGACGAAGGCCAGGACGTCTTGTTTAATGCAACCCCAGAAATCTAACTTGGCTGAGTTGTATGTGTAAAGATCGACTCCAACGAAATGTGTACGACGAGAGGCTGGCAAAGTCAAAAGCTAAATCTTCATATTCATTCAAAATACTTTACGCTCGTTCATATGAGCTGTTGATCAATAATAACTGCCAGTAGCCCCTAAAGAAGCCTATAGCCCCTAAAGATGACATTTAATTCTATGTAAAAAATTAGTCAGATTTGTCGCTGATGCCAAATATTGTACTCAGAAATTGCAACCGTCAAGCCTTTTGGGGGCAATTTATGACTACCTTTTCTTTTGTTGCGGTCGGAGGGTCCGAGCGGCAAGCTTCACACTTAGGCAGCAAGTAACAATAGAGATCACTCGACAAGATCACTCTGTGCCACCACAAGGTTCGACAACTTTTTGNATACACATTCGACGATTAACTAGGTAGGTTCACAAGCTNTTAGAGGTCTCTAATCGAGATCAATGACTACTGNTTCGCTCCAGGTACATATAGGCTAGGTGCTATTCTTAGTGCACTTCCCGTTCGTGGTGCATCGCGCATGCGACGCAGCGCCGACCAAGTGGCTTCAGCACTGTTGGTTATCATCAAAAGTAAAAAAAATTGTTTTTTCTGTTTACTTCCACAGAAAATGGTTCTACCAATAGTAAATAGGGTTAGGGTCGGTTAACCGACTTCTATTGCATGTGGGTTTAAGTACTATTAGTAGGATGAAACAAGCAAAACTAAAAAAAATTGTTGTAGAAATGATAGAGGCAAAGTTGAAGATACTTGCATAAAATGTTTTAAGACGTAAATCACTTTCAAACAGTCTAGTTCACAATCATCAGTTATAGCTTTTGCTGAATATTATCCTGCAGAGTACTTCGGGAGCAGTAATGAGCTCTATTTAGGTTCAATTTGCCACTGATAGGCCATTTCATTTCGATTATCTTCAGTTCGCAGTGAACTTAACAATCTATCGTAGATGGTCATTTAATTCGATGATTTCCTGTTATGTTCGAAGTTCCTCTGGGGTATTGCTCTCATTAATGGGTAATTATCAACTTATGCAAAATCAATAAGTTTTCGTCTTGGTTTTGTTTTTGTGCTTTTATTCTGAAAATTGAACAGATCACATTGCAAAAAAGTCTTCTAAAAAGTACTGCTGGGCTTACATTACAAAACAACTAAACTTACCTAGCAACAGCCACAATTCAGCCTGGGATTAAGATGGCTGTGGTTTTCTACTTGAACTCTTGGGTGTCTTCCCACCTTTAACGCTTTTTACCTCAAGGTGTGTGCGCAAGCAAGTCTTCTAGATCTAGTCCAATATTTCTCTTAGGTCCACATTTGTGAACGTACAGAAACGCCAGCACCCGGTGGTGTTGAGAGCATTAATTGTTTGCGATTTCTTGTACCTCGCTTTAGTTAGACGTCAGCACTGACAGCCTAAGGTGGACTGATGAGGATTGAATAGAGTTTAAAGAATGATGATTATCAGTGTAACTAAAAGTACTTTGTTGAATATAGGTACGGGTTTGTACTGTGAGTCTCAGTAGCTGGTGTATCCGGTTCTTCTAAACACCAGTGAGTATTGGCTCAATGTCGACAGCATAAGCGTTGTGGTACGTCGACTTCAGCTTGTATTGCATATGTTAATGGCTTAGGAATGTGATTTAATGTCTATTAAAGAAATGCGCAATCTGCTTTATGCCGCTTGGGGACAGCATCAGTATGCCTGCATGGGTACGATACAATGACATCGTGTCTGTGGCAAGTCAGTAAAATAGACGACGTGTTTTGTAAGTCAGTGAAAATAGGACCTTGATAGTTTTTTGATAATAAAAAATAAGCTCTCCACTATTTCTTAATAGCATCATTAATTGTATCATTTTAACGCTTATAATCCATTTCATAGGGGTAACGATGACGATTTAAAGTAGAGCGGCGCAGCATCTTAGATTATGAACACAAATATAAACATTTCTGAACATTCCAATGCTAGCAGTTGTAACATTTATGTTGCTTACTCTTATAAGATATGCATTCTATATACCACTGTCATGGCATAAAGCGCAGCTGCAAAAATCAGTTGCAATAACAAAATTTACTCACTTTCAGTGAAAAGTTGTGGCTACAAAGTTTTAAATATAATGATAAAGAAACGACGCATAGATCCTTGAAACAAACAACCGTATTTATCAATAGCAAGTTGTTGTCCTTGGTGTGACTGCAACGCTCTTTGTCAAGAAACGTCACACTTGGCAATTCAGGAAATAATCGAACGTTGAAACCTTCCGCTAGGGGGCGCAAAAAGCATCACATGAAAGTTACGAAACTATGCTGGTGGTCAATTAGCACAATCCGTTTTGTTTCGCAGCACAAACCGTTTTGTTTCACAGCAGTGCGTGGGTGAAACTTCTGCTGCGCTGAAGTAATAAAGATCAACTCTTGTTTCTTGTATTTCGATGATTTGAATACTTTGGATAACCTTGAGTTTTTCGTGGCTTGGGTTCCAACTTCAATCAGAAGCATTCAATTCACAGTAGTCAAAAAAGAAAAAGGGCAGAAACGTCCGTTAATTTACAAATTTCCGCATGAATTTTGACTTGAAGCATAAAGTGAGTTGCCTACGAAACAGGACCATTTCTTAAATTTCTCAAGCGACTGAAGGCAAATCCTAACCACTAAATTTACAATGACCTAAAACTTGTTCGTCCTTTGTAGTTTTCCAAAGTATTTTCTGCACGTAGCTTCCAAGTAATCACGATCCGACTTGCTATAGAATTGTTTTTTTCAGAAGACTTTCAAGATGAGAGGGGTGTATCAAAAACGGATTTTACCTACAGTATAAGAATCAGATTCTAAAAGCTATTAAATCGTAGTAACATGAAATTGTTAAAATGGTGGAGTTGAACTTGCTTTTTAGCAGGCCCGTAACTAGGGGGAGCAGGGGGTGCGAAGCTGCCCTTGGAAAATTTTTCGCCCCCCTGGAAAAATATGTTGGACATAATTTAAAACTATAGGACATAATTTAAAAAAATTGGGTCCTTCTCAGAAAACTCTTCGACCCCAGAGTGTTCCAAGCTGGTAGCGGGCCTGCTTTTGAGAATTACTTCTCTAAACCTCACGGCGAAAGACGGGAAACGCGAAAGCTTTGTCTCAAAAACGTGTACTCTCAACTGTTGAGCTCAAGAACACTTGTTTCATGAAAGGAAAACGTTCGCAGAAAGCATATAATTACTTTGTAAGTATTTTTGATATTTTCTGGAGACAATGAGACCGTTGCTCTGCAATTCCCAAGACGATTCTTTTCATTCGCAGAAAGGCGAATAATGAAATCATGTTAGCGATAATTTTACAAAAAAATGTGGTGCGATTTACTGTCAAACATTTAATTTGCCGTTCAACGTGTAATCTATACACCGCGATTTACTGTTCAACGTGCAATCTATACACTGCCAATCGTATCCCAGCTTGCCGTCAGCAGCCAGTTGTGAAACGTGGCACCATTCAACACTGAAACGAGAACTATCATCGCAGTAAAACTTCAGCAGTTCGTGAAGTGGTCAGTGCAAGTTCTGAAATTGTTTGGAATGTGAGAAATCTTTTAGCTTTTATGTGAATTCCTTTACAGCAGTCGATCAAAACCGTGGATAGTTTTTCTGAGAGTTTTCTTTATTTGTCTTTCATTTAACTCAGTGGTATTCAACGGGGGCGATTTTCTGATTTACCAGATCTAGGGGGCGATTTCAGTTTCCAGAGGGGCGATTTGCGCAAGTTAGAATATACCAAAGTTCTGAATTGCTTCCAAAAATAAAAACTATATTTTCCACTTTGGAGCCAAATCATTTAAAGCACTTTCGACTTCATGGTTCGTAACAAAAGTTTTAAAGCACTAGATACAGGACCAGGCCCGTAACCAGGCGGGCGAAGGAGGTTATAAGCCCCCATGCAAAACTTTTTGCCCCCCCTGGAAAAATGTGTTGGACATAGTTTAAAACTATTGCACATGGTTTAAATAATTTGGGCTCCTTTCAGAAAACACTTAGCCCCACCTGGTGTCCCAAGCTGGTTACGGGCCTATATAGGACTAGCAACATAGCAATCAAACTAACATTGTCCTGTGTAACGTTTCACTGCACCAACTATCCAAGGCCATGGAGAGTGTTACTGGTTTGGAGCCAAGCACTGCGGCTCTTGACGAAATTCCAGGTATATTTGAAACAAGATACAGTAAAATAGTGGAAAAAGTGTTACAATATGTAGTCTACTTTGGTAGTTGTTGACCTAGTCTTTGCAGGAGCAACGTCAAATAAGAGACATCAAGCAATAACATTTGGAAGTCTGTCGGCATACCAAAACTCGCCTGTTTATTTCATTAGCATTAAAATATCATAAACTAAAATACTATTTTAGCCAATATTAAAGCATAAGTGGGGGCGATACAGTGGCGGTTTTAAGGGGGGGGGCTGGGTGGGCCACGGCCCCCCATATTTTTGGCTGGCTCCCTTCTTGCCCCCCATTTTTGTGCTTAATTTCATGTTCAAGTTCGTTTGATTGACATATACAACAGATAACTTTCAGCCAGCAAAATTTTAAACGATATTTGAGAAGACCTCTTGCCTGCATTCAACATTTCCCAAATGCATGATAAGCTGGGTTGTTGGTTTTCACCGCCGGGTAATGGGAGTTGTTTATGACGACACACATCAGTGGTTGCTCGGATCCTGCGTGAAATTACGTCAGATCGCGGTTTTGGTGGTGAAAGGTTCAGTTCGAAGCTAAGAAACAGTCGTTATAAATGGGAAGATTGATCTATCGTGCATTTCACTGTGAGGAAGAATTGGGTTATATTACTGTAAGCAGATTGTTGCTTGTCCCAGTAGCAAAATGTTTGCGACAGCATTAAGAATTGGTGTAAGTGAATTTATCCTGACTGCCGTGTGTTCTGCTGCCTTGTGTCTCGTATGACTTCGAAGCATCTTACGCAACTGGTCGTGACTTCAGTTTAAGTCTACCTACACATGTCCTGCAACCTCATAGAACTTTGTAATGACATTTTGTAATGGTTCAGGAGCAATTTTTTCCGGCATTTCAGCTCTTTGACCCGGAGGTCAATCATTTCTATCAGAAGAACACTTGAAAAAATTCGCAAATGAATATTCAATTAGTGAAAATGATTTAAAACATGGAACACTTCTGGCAAGGAATTTGCTTCGGAAAGAGTCGCAGCTGCCTACATCGCAGGAAAAATGTATTTCATTTATAGCTCCTTACAAAGGTGCGTTTGACTGTTTATACAAGTTGTTACTAATAGCTGTAACTCTTCCGGTCACAAGAGCTTCATGCGAAAGAATTTTTTCAAAAATGAAATTAGTGAAAACATTTCTCAGAAATTCCATTACCAGTGAAAGATTGAGTAGCAATCCTATACTTTCAGTTGAAAGAGTACGAGCTGAAAAATAGATTTAGATGGCTTCGTTGATGAATTTGACAGTCGACATGATAGGATTAAGTTACACTGAGTTGATGTTGAGATGAAATTCTGACGTAGGCGGTGCAGGGATTTGTGTGAGAGTCGTATTGCTCATTGTGTATTTGTTTAATTGTTTCTTTTGGGTTATTTGAGGTGGTGCGTGTTTCGCTTATGACATGATAGTCACAAATCAGTGGTTCTCAATCTTTTTTGGCCCATGGACCATCTTTTTTAAAAGTATCCGATGGGCCACTTTGCTATGCTGACACCCCATGAAAAACTAGTCGAAACTTGCACATTGGTCAGTGAACGTTTTATCAAAGGTTTAAGAAACTCTCTGTGGATAGGTGGACCGCCTGGACCCCGTTGGGAATCACTGTCATAAATTAAAGCAGGGTTGAAAAGTCAGCTTTTGGGGATCAGTCAGAGAAAAATTTAGTGTGAATATTCAAATGAACAACTTTGTTAGGAATATCTGCTGAGCAAGTTTCATGCCTGCTGTTACATCTTGCTATCAGGTACACGGCCACAACGCCGATACACACATACCTATCTGCGGCGCGGCTTTGCTAGTTTAAGTGCCACTGGTCGACTGGTGCCGAAACCTTGCTGTTCTTAACTGCATAGTGCATGTAAAGGTCCTTACCCTACCCAGTACCCACGCTCAGTGTTGCCACTCTGTTATTATGGAAATGTACTAGATTTCATGATAAAAAAACACTAGATTCACAAAAAAACACTAGACTACAAACTATTCATCAGTCTTCTGAAGTAATTCAATGGAAGTTAGGTGTAAAACCAGAAGGCAAATTTACACACAATGAAAATGGCCAGAAAATGCTTTGCAATGCAAACAAAGACATTGCGCAACCAGTGGCGTACGCAGAAAATTTTCATGGGGGGGTTTTGGTTCAGAGTCATATGGTGGTCATTTGCATTTGGTGTTCGCTGTTTGTGACGTCACAATTTGACGTCATTTCCATGTTTCCAAACCAACGTTTTGGCGAAGTTTCTTGACATAATAATGCATATT
>JGI24159J19872_10008913_pt1 | contig 13147 bp, 10 predicted proteins | sample Ectturendosymbi4_FD_19872 | JGI IMG/M metagenome (IMG submission 19872) | reverse complement strand
ACTTTATCATAGTAACTCGTATACATACATAGTGCTCTTATTTGCAGTAAAATACAAGTTTATGACGTTATGGTTGAATACAACAATTAATTCCTCTGCTCCGTCTGGACTCCTCCATTTAATCAAGCACCTTTTAAATTTTTAATAAACTTTTCCGCGTTCTCTCAATGGGGAGTCAGGTCGCGCTTCGCACCTCGTGTATAAATTCGATAAACAAATTGCGAAGTGCAACAATTCTCAGATGAAGATCCTTAATTTGTTTGAATTCCCACACGTACTAACTGATTTGACAACAAAAGCGAAACTGCCGTCACCAAAATTACCAAAAAAAGCGAAACTGCAAGTGACGAATTAGACGAACAAAACGCTTCTCAGGGATAGAAAGAGGTGACGAATTGAGCAAATTGACCAATTAGACGAACAGAAATGTACACAAAAGATAGGGATTCTGCCGGGACCGACGAAAAAGTGACGAATTAAGCGAATTGATGAATTATACGATGACGAATTAAACGAGCTCTGCTGTACTTTTGAGAAAGACCTTTTACCCATTTCATTCACAAATTTCATGAGCAATCTCAAGTGTGCCCTCATCATCGAGCTGCTCTGGACTCGGTCTCGTCGCCATGAGGGACTTTGGTGTGGTTAACCCCCCAAACAAAAACTTCCAGCGCCCAAATTGAAATATGAAGTACTATAAATTAGTGGAGTTTTTGTCAATTTTCGGAATTTCAAGCCCCGCTGCACAAATGTAAAGCCCCTCTATTGAAGACTTTCTGGAGCATTCATTGAAACATTTATGAGAGTATTCAGAGTTACACCAAACAGCCAGTTTCGTTGCTTGGTTTTAACACGGCACAGAGTTGAAAATCTTTGCTCTGGCCAGGTTGTGGCAAGTGGAATGAACAGCAAATTGCAGCAATGTTGGTTGTCTCGTCGACCATACTAGCCCAGTATGGGCTCTGCTTGACATCAGAAACAATGCGATTACTCAAATGTTCCGAGATCAGCAAAATAAACTCAGTTACTGGCACAGAACGTTTATGGTGGAGGTTGCAAAGCCGATCATTATGGCCAATGCGGTTCATCAAGGTTTGCAAGCAAGCTATTTTTCGATTCGCCATCTCTTCTTACAAAACCCAATGAGATGTACACGCTCAGCTACCGTGTTAACTTGATCTGAAATGCGATGCTGATGAATAGCGTGAAATAGTGAAATGCGTTGTTTTTTTCAGGCTATTGGCTTTTTGGAGTTAATTAGAGCTGAGATGATTATCCAGGCGGTATGGGCATGGAGGCCTGACAGGCTCCGAAGTGTAAATATTACTGTTCTTTCCTCGGCTGGTGGTAACTGCTGGATGCTTTGAGAATAGCAAACACACCATTCAGCATGAAGAGTAACACATTCATTTGTGGGGATTCATCAAAATCTTTCAGCATAATCCATGATTGAAAAGTCCGATTGTTAGATGCGTATGACTGACTGTTAGCTGAAACTGACGATACGTTTGAGATTCTAACAGTTAAATGCTGTGCTTCCTGCACAACAGAATCAAAAGAATTTTTGCAGTCACGGCTGCTGGTGTTGGCACTTTCTGGCTGGCTAACAGCAAGAAAATTTTGTTTAGGCTCACTACAAAAATACTGCTTTATTCTTGGATGGTAGTTTTATGTTTTTGCTGTGATATTATCTTCTGAAATTACCCCCACGAGAAAGTGAATATATAAAATCTGGAAAAGGCTTGTCTTGCTGAAAACGTTTGACACCGTGGAAAAGACTTGGCTTGCTAAAAGCGCCAGACTCAGTGGCATTCAAAGCGTGACGTAACGTCAGGCTTTGTTAAGGTCTTTAAGGGACCTGATTCAGGTCCATAGAATTGAAAATCGGGTCCCTAGAATCAGAAAATTATCAGCGGGTCCCTAGAAGTAGAGAAAATCAGGTCCTTAGAATCAAAGAAATCGGGTCCGTACAGGTCCATATTGGGTACCTAATATTCTCCTTAAAAAAACCTGCGTAATGTAATTGTTTATCTCGTAATTGCTGTCAAATTATTAATCATTGCATTGCATGGGATTTCAGAGATGATGATGATGAATAGGTGAGGTTGCTTTCTGCACTGCACTTATTTGGTGTGAGGCAAATCAGTTTTGGACATTAATTGAAGCAGCAATTCAACTCAGCTAAAACTTTTCGTGGTTGTCCAGAGTTAATGTGGAAGTACCAATTTTATGGGTCCACACAGGAAATTTATGGGTCCGTTTTGAACTCATGAAACGCCTTAAAAAACTTGCGTGCAACTCATCTTTTTATTGACCGGTCAGGTGTACCCCATGCCCCAGGCATGGGGCACACTCGAGAGAAAAAGTTCCCTTTTTAAATTGATTGCAAAATTTTTTCTGAAGGGCGTTGTTTTTGTGTTTTGGCATGATCTAGTGTATATAGAGTTGCATTATTGTGTGACAAAATTTGAGCTTGTTTGGACTTGAAATAAAGTAGCAGTGGTTGAAAATGCAAAAAAGTGTCGACTGTAGCCCACCTTCCTCTAAAGTAAAAAAGGATAGGACCAAGCGTAGAACCTTAGAACCCCGCAGGTAACGTATCTTGTATTTGGTTTAATACTATTAGCATACACAAATTGTTGTCTTTGGGAAAGATAACTTTCAAAGAATTTGTTGGTAGTTCTTCTTAATCCATATTGGCTTAGCTTTCCTAGTAATATTTGGTGGTCAACAGTATCAAAGGCTTCCTTAAGATCTAGAAATATAGCACATGTAAATAGTTTCTTAGAATTTTGCTCAAGGATATGATCTTGGAGTTTTAGTAGTGCTAGAGACGTTGAAAGTCCTTGGCGAAAACCACACTGTTGTGGACAGAGAAGGCAATTTTGCGTTAAGAACGATAGTAAATTAGTAGAGACAAGTTTCTCTAATATCTTTGAAAAGTGAGACAGCAGGTATACAGTTACTTGGTTGCGTTATGTCTCCAGATTTATAGACAGGTATTACTTTTGCGAGCTTTAATTTTATTGGAAAAACCTATCGGTAATGCAGAGGTTGTACAAGTCAGCTAAGTAGGGTACAATTGCATATTTGCTAATTTTTAAGGACGAAATGGGCTGATGGTACGTATCATTAGATTTTGAATCATTAGATTAATTTGCAAAACAACGTCTTCTGGTAAAACTGGATTAAGAAAGAAGGAATGTATGACAGAAGAGCCTGAGGTGTGGGGAACCTGGGCTGTCGGTGGAATAGATGAAGCTAGAATGGGTCCGTTATCAACAAAATAGTCGTTAAGAATATTAGACGTATTTACAATATCTAGTGGATTTGAAGCATTTGTTGATGTCGCTAATGGTGGGATGGTAGTTTTTACTTTTGTCTTATTAATAATCTTATTAACAATTTTCTAAGTCTTCGAAAGATTCCCTTTATTTCTGTGAGATTTTGCTCAAAGTACATGATTTTGCTTTTCTTTTTGATGTGCGTTAACAATTTATTATATTTTTATAGGTTTGCAGATATTCAACATTAAAATGAGATCTAGATCAAATAAAAATGAGTCCACATTAAGATTTTTGTAATATCTTCTCCATATGGGAGCTGTTTGTTTCTGGAAAATTTAATTAATAAGAAACTGGGAATCTGATCACCTATGTCTAAAGGCAAAAGACTAGGATATAAGTAATGAAAATTATCATTAGTATAGATATGATCCAAAAGAGATGGAGTGCAATTATGCATAAATCTAGTAAGCTTATTTGTTAAGCAGTGAACTTCAAGCGATGTGAGGCAATTTAGGTAAGCATGAGTCATGCGATTGTCTGACAACAGGTTAATATTAAAGTCTCCTAGAATTTAAAATATTTGCCTTTGATTATTTATTTTTATGATAATATTTTCTAAATTTCTACTGAACTCATTGACACTGTTGTTAGGATGGAAGTAGATGGTATCTACTATTATAGACTCTTTAAACGGTGAAAATAATTCAACCCACAGATCTTCAACGTTATCGTCATTAAGATTTAAATCCGGCCGTTCTCTAAACATTAACTCGGATTTTGTGTACAACCCCGCACCACTAGCGTTAGTGAGGGAATTTTTATGAATAAAGCTATAGCCTTTGATGTTAACCATGGTATGCTTATCACCAAACAGTTTTGTTTCACTTATGGCAATGATATCTGGAAAAATAGATAAACTGTTTAACCAGTCCGTAATTTTATTTAAATTTTTAACTAGACAACTAGACCACTAATTTTGTTAAGTAAGCATTGCAATTGGGTTAAATTGTAGATTTTACAAGGCTCACAACGCAATACCGTATTTGAAAGATCTAATGTAACTTTGGTAGCCATAGCAATACAGAATAATTTGTAGCGAAGGGTCAAGAAATAGGACACGCCGAGGCGATTCAAACCGGAGTTGTGTATTTTCAACGTTACCACTGCTTGTCTGTCTGTAGCAAACCTACTTGAGAAAAGAGTACATTGGTGATATTAAAAACGAACTTAGTCGCGAGGTGTTCACCAAACTTAGACTAGGTTCGCGCTCAAAAAAGTTAGGGAACTACTGATCTAGCCATTACAGCGTAAGTGGTTGAAGTCCTTTTTCAAATTCATTAGTTTTCAAATAACAAAATCAATCGACTGGAAAAAATGATTTAGTTTCATTTAAGTCACGTGCACTTTATCGAGAAAACAGATTGCAAGCTATCTGTAAGTAATGCTAGTGTCAATGCCCTCAGCACTTACAAAATAAAAAGCATCTTCCTACTTACGTTAGATTTTGCTGTTGATTCTTCCCGCTGCAGATGAATAATTTCAAATTTACTGTAGGATCGGGTGGCAATTAACATCAGATTAAAGCCGAAATATTTTGAGACTACAGTATGTACAGGTTGGAGTCCGACCGTCAGACTCTGATTAAGCCTACTTGAAAAAACTTTTTTTTGTACTTACCGGCAAGGTGTGTGATATCATTGATGAAAACCTTCAGGCTCCACATAATTGTGATTGAACCGTCACACTCGTCACAGCACATGTTTAATCATCACAAATAAATTTCTAGAATGAATGCTATTGTTGCTAAATAGTGTCTGTGGCCTCATTGCATAATAAAAAAGACTTTGAAACTAGATTGCAACTTGACCAAATTTGAGCTTCAAGGCATATAACATGTATATCACCGCCATATTAACGCATTTAGTTTTACTGTAAGACTGTGCAAAAACAAAAATCTACGACGTTCATTTAAGGCTAAGGCTGATGCTGCAGACAAGTGTAAGTTATACACTATTTGTAGCACGCTAGAGATGTCAGAGAGGAAATTTTTGCGATGGTATTAAAATGAAGTTGACATCACCATTAAGTGGGATACATCAAGCTGGTGCGCCAGAAACAGCTGCGAAAAGCGTTACGCCTTGTTTTTACTTTCGGTTAGTGATTACAAGCGCTTAGATACAAGTTTGTATTTCATTATCACGAACTTCCACACGGAGCCTAAACCTAAGGTAAAGGTCAGCCACGATATGACTTCCCCAGCATTTACACTATACACAAGGTTTTATTAGTCATGGACCATTTCGAAAGCCGTGCTGTTTTGATAAGGTTCGACTAAAAGCTGAAGTAGGGTAGGTTCCTTAAGCAGATTCGTTGATTTGCACTGAAGTATTTATTTGGATTACACATCAAAAGCTTGATTAACCTGAAAATTTTCGGTTCAACTTTCGGAATTGGGGGCAATTGCTCCATTGCCCCCGGCTTCGTGCCTGTCTAGTACCATCGTGCGACACGTTGCTATTGGTCTACGAGCACATATATTTTAATTTGCACAGTGGGCCAGGTGCCTGCTTTGATAGAGAATGGTGCAACTGCAGCAAGTCTTTGACAGCACTGCGCCAGTTTTTAGCGTCGAGCACAAGGTTGCAATAGTCGTAAACGCAGTTTCCTGAGTCCTCGGTGTGATCCGACCTGGAACCGAACCCAGTCAACCAACTCGAGAGGCGTATATTTCATCCAGTGCAGCATTCCAGTGTTATGCAAATGTTACGTATAGCCTAGTGTTGATTTCTAAATATTTGAAAGAAACGCTGTTTTTTAATTCGTTGTTTCAAGTTGTTCACTTGTTATAAAAATTTAAACCTTTTACGAAATCGAATGAAACCTCCTTTTTCGTCTCTTTCCAACAGCCAAACAAATGTGTTCTTTGAAGACGGTCCTACAAAGATTTTGAAAATTCTTGTTTGAACGAGTCACTAACAGCAACAGCATAAAAGACGTCTGTGTTTCAAATTTGTGTTTACCTCTTCCTGATAGGAGCGGCTGCAATGCTCGCTGCAAAATGGCTGCTTTATTGAGCAACCATTGGTTACCGCAAATGCACCGAAATTTCAAAGCTTTTCTATCAATGCTGCATTTAGTGATTCTTTGTCTATCTACATACACAAAAGCAATGGTCTTGTAGTGAATACTTGATAAGGAACATTTTTCTAAATTTGCTTGGTTTTGAATCTTAAAAAAATATTATTTGGTGATTGTCAAAAAGTTTGCCTTTTTTAACTGTTTTTTGCAGTTTTAACACGGGTTTTTGTAGTTTCTTTTCAGCACTGAAATATCATTTTCCATCTGATTTCGTCTGTACTTGTTGCATACACCACACCAATGAGGTTCTGGAGTAAGGTGTAAACTGTAATTTTGTGAAAGTAGCAACCAGGTGAACAATGGTTTTCACTCGTGCCGCACATTTTCCAATACACTGAGCTATATTGCAAGTAGGGTGTGCATTTTTGACTTTTCATCATTTTCATGAGCAGAAATGTCGTAAAAGATGTCCACGGGTTAAAATAAGTATTTTGCTTCTCTTAACAGAGAAAAAGACATTTCATTATTTTCTCATCTTGTTGCTGAAGCTCAAATACCTACCTCTTCACCGCAGGCTATTTATCAAAATTAGTTCTACCAACAAGTCAGAAATGATTGTGAATTTAGTTGCTACAGCTGTGAAAAGAGAAAGAGCAGAAAAATTTAAGCCATCGCTGGTTGATAGCATGTTTAGATGAAAGCTGTGATCTCACGCGAACGCAAAGAAGAAAAAAGTTCTTTATTATTCAACTACTAAAAGTGAACCAAGACAGGTTTCAATAGAATTTGTCAATGCCTCTGTGATTAATAGATAACATACATTTGAATCTACTTTTTTGAGAAGCAGAAAAAATATTACCTTGTGTGCTGTTCCACAACTTTTACTGCGCTTGGATATATCTGTTTAAGCTTTTCAAAATTTCAAAATTTTGTTCTGTCACGCTTTTTGTTTTCTAAGTAGAAAAATGTCAAAGAATGAAATTATTTTTTTCTGGCATGATCTCAAAAGGAACTTTTGTTTTGATGCCAACATGCGTTTTGCTTTAACAAACCATTATTATCTTCCGTGATTGTTCAGCTTCCTCTGTTGATATTTGTATATACTAATGTGCAAAATTTTGAATGCTCGTTGCCAATTTTGCTGTGGGACAACAAGTTGACAAAAATTTGGTTTGATCATTTGACTTTACTGCTTCACTATTCAAGCTGCATTTTGCAGTAGTGACGTTCTTATCTTTAGAGAAAGTGATCTTCAATATTTTCCTGCATATATGCAGCGTTTTTAGCGGCTCCTTTAGGATACCCAACCGTTTTTTCAGAGCCAGAAGTATCAGTGTATATCGCTCACCTGTGCACTAAGCCTCTCGCTTATGTACACCACCAAAATCTGTCTTTCTTTGACTTCTCAAAAACGTTTGACAGTTGGAAACTGAATGGTTTTCGAAACTTCATTATGCGGTCACCTTTAAAAGTCCCTAGAAACTACACAGCAATATCTATTCCAAGACGCGTTTCTAAAAAACTACTCATTGTCATCGGGAAAAATCACTTGTTCCGAGGTTTCGCTTAGTTTACTAATTCACGTTTCCTTTTTAACAAGAAGTTATAGGTATCTCGTTAGTGCTAAAATTTAATGCAATTGCTTTACATTCCCTAATTTTGACGTGGATTGAGATGCCTGTTTCCGTGTGTAAAAATGGAAGAGATGTTTCCTCCAACTTGAGTTCCTGCTGGTTTAAAACTGAACCTGAATGCGATCGGTGGCAAGCGAAATACTTTTAATTTATCGTTCTTTCATGTTTGAAAAAATCATTTTTATAACTGCTTATCACTCTCCTTTATGATTTCCTTGCATAGAGAATCATTTTTGGTACTATTCTATGGAATTGTAAATTCGACTTGGTTCACCTTGGTGCTTGCAATTTGTCACAGAAAAATTAAACAGCCTGTGCAAACAATTTCAAAATTCAGTTCACAAAGACGCTGGGAAAAGCCCAAGCTGTCAGGTTTATTTACAGCGTCAAGTGGTTGTGTACACAGATGTGAGACACTAGCTTGTAAAATGCACAAAGTTGAATATAAAACTCGGAAGGTGAAAACAGCTAACAACTGTGAAGGATACGTGCTGATAACGAAGATGATGCGTTACGCCATAGTTTTTACCTTCTTCGTCATTGGTTCAGCGTACCGTACTTTTTATGGGTAAGCGTACAATCTCTACATTAATGATAAAACTTTACATAAGATTTTGCCAGTTAGGTTTGTGTTAGTTATCGTGACTCTCAAAACTGGCCGCGATTGAACTGCTGAGGCGTGTAAAGCCCAGGAAGGCACAACCAAAAAGGATGCATGCGAGATCTACTGATATAATATTAAGGCAACAAAGTAGTGCAATGCGTTCTCCTCAGATGAAAAATAGTGCGGCATGTGAGCTTTGGTGTTAGGACGTATTGTCTGCAAGTTCGGTGAGAATCTCTAGCCTCTTTGTGACGTAGTCAGACTCATCACGTAGCATTCTGAAACACTGGTAAATCTGAACCACTCAAAATCATACATTTGGTTTCCTACCTTTGTTTGCCCAGTGTGGCTTCTCCTAAATCTTGAAATAACAGCTAGTTTATTCCAAATAAAGCACTTGAGCTATAGAAGTAAGTACTCTCGACAAGAGTGTAGGCAGGGAATCGATCAGTACTTTTAAAAAAAATGGAAATCGATTTCATGTAATACTAGGCATCCTCAGTCCAAAAAGCTTATTTAAATAGGATAGGATTAAGGATTAATATCTATTATATCCGTATGTCTTCTGTATTGCAAAGCCAAGTAAGCAAGAAGCAATGGGCTTCGTTTAGTGTTGTCGAGACTTTTCAGTGACAAAGGCACTTGGAAAACTGGTGTTACATTCATGCACGTGAATTTGTTTTGCAACAAGTTTTGCATTACAGTCATCTGAAGTAGACACTTGTTGTTCATTTCAGGGATCAGGTCTTGAGGCTCAGCCTGGCAAACGAAAACCAACTGACAGCTCTGCAACATTTGCAAAAAGCATATGATGTAACTATAATTATTACTTTTGTTGCTTTGGTTTCAGTAAGTATAACTATTATTCCAAATCAAAAGAAGACCCCTTTTAAAAGTTAAAACGGCCCATTGTAAATGTGTGAAATAACCTTTCTAAAATTGAATTTCTGTAGTATTAGGGGTATTTTCTGCTAACATCAGCACATCTATCGCAACTGTGAGTCGCATATGAGAGCGGTATACTCGGTTGAAGTGGCTACCTATTAAACATAAACTTTGTTATGAAATATTGCAGTGGATATTTCATTTCTACAAACCATTTCTTAGCTGGATTTTTGGAAACCATTGAAAAGTTTCAAAGTTCCCGTGGACGTTCACGTTCCGGCCGAACATGTTCAACAAGCTAAAGTGAAATTGAACAGACTTAGGTAAACGAAAGTGATCACTTCTAGAATTGTGATTTACAAAATTTGAAAACTTGAATTTAAACACACAATAGTTTTAAAAATGCCAAATTTCTGTGTTTACAGTGTCTGGTGCTGAATTCTAAATTAGAAGTTTTTAAAATATTTTGAACGACTACAAAAAAGTTGTAATAGCGTGTCAATCATAAGACATATATTTTATTACAGAATTCCATTTACGATTTTTATTGAAGACATCCAAACTCTCATAGACACGGAAAGGAAACGGAGAGAAGCAACAGATAACTTTGCAAACTTCGATTATTTTACCTACCACTCGTTTGAAGAGGTCAGTCAATCGCTGGACGTTTGTGTGTTAACATGCTCAGATCAGTCACAATGCTAATAAGCACTGGCTTGCAGCAGCAGACAGTGATTTTTAACAGCGCTATGTGTAAAATGTTTACACATGGGCGCAGGAGGCGGGTGTACTGGGAGGATTGCATCTCCCAAACTTGTTTACTTTTGGGCAAAAATCAGTCTCAACATTAAAAATTTTTTCTATCGAAATTGTGATCTTATTTTTGCTAGTTTATCTTTTTCTGGTATTAATGCGGTGAACATTAGATTAGATGTATTTTTTCATTACTTAGAGAAATTAGGTTGGAAATTTTCTTGAAAATCTACATTTTTGGCATAAACATATTTTTCAGGCGAAATGATATGTAACCACGTAGATTTTTCCCCAATGCCTTTGCTTTGCATTAAAACCTGAAAACGAGTAAAACACAATTAACAGACATTAAATCAAAGCTCATTTTTGAATTCGTCATGTTAAGCCAAATATTTTTTTAATAAAAGGCCAGAAAACGCTTTGCATAATGGATGAAAATAGAAAAACGTAGTCGATAATTAACATTCCATTCCATACAGAGTCTTTCTGATGAACGCAAAACAAACTGGCATTTCAAGCAAAAGCTTTAAATAAGCAGTTTCCACCTTGACTTTGATGGCAAAATAAATAACTCAGTGTCAGCGAAATAATTTGAAAATGTGCAGCTTCTTTTATGGAACAGGCCTAGATTAAAAAATTTTTCAACAAAATAATGTTAAGCTTCCTTTTTGCTTTTGGGTTGTGCCTTGCCCACTCTGCAAATCAAGCAAAATCAATTTTGAAAAAAGTGATACTTTACTCAGTAAATTAACTCTATCTAGTTAACCGCAGATGCTTACCGACTTAATTTCCAGAGCACTTTCCTGTCTGGCTCTCAACTTTGCAATCTTTGTTACGTTCGTATGACTCAACAATATCTTGTTGCCTGCATCTAATGTAGTAACATGGCTAGCGTAAGGCAAGCCCGAAATAAATTTTGAAGCAAATCAAGCTTCTTGTACAGTCTATTTGCTGACGGTGCAAAACATAATTCATCTTCAGATACAGCAATGGATAGATACAATTGTCAGCGATCATCCCAGCTTGCTCACAAAGCATTTCGTAGGAACGTCCTTAGAAGACAGACACTTTCATGCCATTAAGGTAAGATTGCAGATAAGACAGCTCGTTATTTTCCACTTCAAATGTTTTATCTTTTCTTACCATAAGAAGCTTTCTTTGATGCCTTAATGAGCTGAGAAGTGCCCACTCTTGGAAAAGCAACATTTTGAACATTTTAAAGAAAATGTAACATAACTTAGTACAGAATCAGTGTAATCTCTTAGATATGCTGAATATACGAAAGTGTCACATGCTTTAAAACACTACAGTACTCGTCTTGAATCTTGCCATGCTTATGGAATGTGTAGTGTACTGAAGATGGAAGATTAAAAGAAATTCATTTGCTTAAAGCTGAAAGTAGTCAACACGAAAGTCTTTTTTATGTTTCATAGATTAGCACTGGAGATGGCCGTCGACAGTTTGTTTTAAACTGCGGAATTCATGCTCGTGAATGGATCACTCCTGCTACTTGCATGTATGCTATACAGAGGGTAGGAAAACGTTCTCAAACCGCGCTGCAATGTTTTCGATTTATCATGTTTTTTTTATGCTTCTGCGATGGAACCAAGTCATGCTTTTTCCAGCTCTACTTTTTTGCACGCATTTTTTGTGCTTTGTTTATCGTGCGGCGACTTTGATGAGAATATTATGAAACAGTTGTATTTTTCACACCGCAAAATAAATTTATTTTTATTTTTTAACATCGTAAAAAATGTAGACAAAAATCTGCAAGTATTACTCCAGAAAAAACTGCAACATAACTCTTTTTTTACTGAAACGCTTTACAAGCTGTGGCAGGTTGACGTTTTCCACGTTAGGTGTAGAAACGTACCCTTCAAAATGGTACAATCATAACATATGAAAAAACAAGACATTAGTTGGAAAACTGTGTTTAATTACAATAAATTATTGGTTTTGATGGTTTGATGGGGTTCATTTATTCCTTACATTTGCTTTTTTATGCTATAGCTTACTGCAAATCAGTTTGGTTTGTTGTCACCACATCTATCGTATTTATTCTTCAAAGACTTTTTATGAATCGTCGAAAATACTCAATACCATATCTGCAAGAGCACCTTTAACCGACTTTAGTGGAGATGAAACTTAACTTAGAATTCTTTTATTTAAGAAATTTGTTATTGCAATTAGACAGAGCGTAAGATATTGCATAAATTTTGGTGAATAAATTGATGAAACATCGTTAGAAACTCTAACTGGAAAATACGCATGTTGTGCTGATCCTAAAGACGACTCCTTATTTGGAATGCTTTTTTAGCAGTTCTTCTGCGATTTTTTCCTATACTTTAATTTTCTTCATTTTTTATATACAACAATGGTAGAGACAATTTCTCAATCTCATACCACAGATTTGGTTATGCCTTACAGCTTGCAAACGGATACAACGAAAACCAGAGGATCACACATTTGCTCGACAATATAGACTTCGTTTTCATTCCTAGTTCCAATCCGGATGGTTATGCTTTTACGTGGTCCGAAGTACGTTTACTTTTTATAACTAACATTTGAAACTTTTGTAAAATACATTTTTCAGGAGCGAGCTAAAGTTTTAAACGCTAAAATGTGGCCCTTGCTTGGGTAAATCCATATTAACACACTACTAAAACTCAAAGATCATATCCTTGAGCAAAATTCTAAAAAACTATTTACGTATGCTATATTTCTGGACCTCAAGAAAGCCTTTGATACTGTTGACCACCAAATATTACTAGGGAAGCTAAGCCAATACAGACTAAGAGGAAGTACTAAAAAATTCTTTGAAAGTTACCTTTCCAAAAGAAAACAATTTGTGTATGCCAATCATATTAAATCAAATACAAAATACGTTACCTGCGGTGTCCCCCAAG
>JGI24159J19872_10008912_pt1 | contig 13147 bp, 6 predicted proteins | sample Ectturendosymbi4_FD_19872 | JGI IMG/M metagenome (IMG submission 19872) | reverse complement strand
TTTTGAGCTCGTGTAACAGTTCTATCATGCTACAGAAATTGCTAATGTAGCCATTGCGGTCAGCGCTTGCGCTGATCAGCCTTAGCAGACAAAATAATAAAGACAATTGTTTCGGATAAAGTGAACTATCGCGGAACACAATGTTAAACATGCGTAGTGGATGGAGGGTCTGCAAAAAGTGGTGAGGTAGTTTCTGGACGCTGACGATAGCCCGAATTCCCACCAAAACATAATTATTACTTTTTGGCCCATTTACAATGTTCTTTGAAATTTGCATGCAAATATATTCCGTGGCATTTTCATTCAGTCGACAAATTAACAAGCAAAAAGTATGCGAAAACAATTAATATCCTTTGCGCAGGTAATAAAGTTTTGTAAATTATCAAGTGCAAGGGTTTTTTTTAACCCCAAACCCCCTCCCCTTGCGTACACCCTTGCATGTTGCTGCCACCGAACGGTGAGACTGCACCAATCTACACGAAATTTCAGAATTCTAATCGTGGCTCAGGTTTGTTGACTGAATCACCCTTTGAAGAGTAAGTATCACTGCTTAAAATTCTATCTCGATTCAGCCAAACACAGAATTTTACAAGCTTGATAATTCAGTTCATGCTGGTCAGAACACCAGAACTTTAAAAAAATTGCGGTTGAGACGCATTTGCTGATGTGGAGAACGTTCAGACGTTTTCTTACGAGTGATTCACAGCTCAGTACTAAAAATAACGGCCAAAGCAAACGAAGAAAAGACATTTCGTGAACATTTCGAAAAACATTGTTACCATCATCAGCAACCTGCGGTGAAATGCCACAACCCTTCGAGGATTCAACTTGTGCATACGCATTTTATGAGTAAAACTTCGAAATTCAGCTTTGAAGCCACTGATAAGTCAGTCACGGCCTACCTACGATATCTTAAGTAGGCTATCTTAAGGAGGCCATGGGTCAGTTATGTTTGTGCTATCAATGTCACGTGTAAGATTTGAGAATGCGCAAAGGATTTTCTAAGCACAGCGATCAAGTGATAGTTAGCAAACTTAACGCTCTCTAAATTACATGTACAAACAACTGCATGCAAACTCCAGTACCTCCGAAAGTGATATCAATTTAAGCTTCTGTGGGCGACGGAATAAGAAGGACGGGGGTCCTGACTCCACTATTTTCAAAAGGGAGTCAGAGACGCAAGGGGCCAGCCACTGTATTACAGCATTATTTAATTATTTTTACTTTTGCCTTATAAAGTAATACATCTTCCAAGTTTTGCTGAGTGCCTGACCTTGCCGATAAAACAAAAATATCCTGATACAAAAATCTGACAAATCATTGAACCGTCTGTGTGCAGTAAGGAAGCTCGGGATGGTCAAGTGCGCAGCAAAACCTACAAATGTTCCGTAGCTCCAAAAGCACAGATCCTATTACTTGCACAAGAGGATGGTGCCCAGAGTGTAAGGATACAAAGGCTTACAAACGGATATGACAAGAACGTTTTTGGAATGTTATTTGTGGTTCGTAAAACCGGCATTATTTGAAAATTCGCACCGAACTTGTTTCCTTACGATGAGATTTTGCACCGCAGGTTTACTTCATAGCAAGAAGATACCTCGAAAACCCTGCTTCTCATCTAAATGAATGGTACATGGATTTTTTAAATGGATATTAAATCACAAAACAAGCATTCCGCACAACTTGAACAAACAAGAGATTTTTCCAAGTGTACAATACATTTGCCATCAACGATTTCATCACGCGGTTGCTCACGTCTGTCACCTTCGTCCGGCGGAAAAAATCCACTCATCAAGCGAGCAGGGTGCTGAATCTTTCAGTTCCTCAAGCATCACCTTAGTGCAGTCGTTCTTAACCGAGGGTGGGCTTGCCTCCCCAGGTGGCGTCAATAAATTTCCAGGGGGTGTCGAGTCCTTACGCGCTCTACAACATGGAAACTTTTTGAACGTCTTTCAAAACTAATTTAAAGTCAGGGGGTTTGAAACAAAGGACAATTACTTCAGGGAGGCGTGATAGAGAGAAGGTTAAGAACCACTGCCTTAGTGTGACATAGTAGTGTCAGTTCAGTCGCGTACAACAGCAAAGATTTGCATTGTCTTTGACGGTGTTTTATATTGCCTTTGCACTGTGCTACTTCATTCAAGCGTCAACTGGTTTCATTCCATTTTGAACAACAGATGCTAACAAAGTGTAGGTAACACTTTAAAAATCTACTTAAACTTTTCTAACATTTTTTTCCACACATTTTTCCAAAATTGAGTGAGAGATTGTTTCACAAACAAACGGACACATAAAAAACGTGTGCAAACAAACGTTCATTTCATTTACTCAAGAGCTCAGCCACGCTCTACTTCCCCAGCCAGTGTCAATTTTCCAGAACACAGTTTTTGTTCGGTTTAAGTAATATTTAACAAATTGTCAACATAAACAGGTTCAATTTACCGTTGATGGACGTTGTCGAAAAACTGTAACAAAAAACGCAGCTCAAGTTAAAAAGTGACTACATAACTTTATACTTCATCGTGACAAAATATCCTGATAACTTCCTCAATTCTATCATCGCTGCCATATTCGCTAACAAAAGGAAAAACCAAATAAGTTTTGATCAACAACGTGGGCCTGCATCATTTGTAATGTTTTTGGATCGGCTTTCCGATGGAACTCGAATTGGTTTGTAACCATCACACTGACGGACCATCAAGCTAGGAATTGGTTGGTAACCATCACACTGACGGACCATCAAGCTAGGAATTGGTTGGTAACCGTCACGCTGACGGACCATCAAGCTAGGAATTGGTTGGTAACCATCACACTGACGGACCATCAAGCTAGGAATTGGTTGGTAACCATCACACAGACGGACCATCAAGCTAGGAATTGGTTGGTAACCATCACACTGACGGACCATCAAGCTAGGAATTGGTTGGTAACCATCACACTGACGGACCATCAAGCTAGGAACTGGTTGGTAACCATCACGCTGACGGACCATCAAGCTACAAATTGGTTGGTAACCATCACGCTGACGGACCATCCAGCTACAAATTGGTTGGTAACCATCACGCTGGCGGACCATCAAGCTACACAAGATCGAAGAAGGGTGCATAATATCGACACCCACGATGTTGCACGCAAAAAAGTAGACACTAAAAGCGACCGTTTAGGTTTGTAAGAATGTCACCATTCAATGAGTGACATTTGTAGGTGAAAAAGGACAGCAAGACAATTGTGAAGTTAGTAAGAATGATGTTGCAACTACACTATACGTAACCGGGTTCAATTCAAAGTTGTTTTTTTTTACAACAGTTATCAAAGAACAACCAGCAATGGACGCATGCACACTAACATAAATGAAATAAAACTATTTAACGAATAAAACATCGTCGCTGAAAAAAACAATGTAAACAACAAGCACACAAAATCGCAAAAAATTCATAAATTCAACAACACTCTGAAATGGTGGTGTTTGTCAATATCACGCACAACTGGTTAAGAACGCAGTAAAACAATTCGCACCTGAACTATCCGCACATGACTGAACATTTCGTAACATACACTTAATTCGTGCTTCAAACGGAAGCGTGATTAAAGTTTTTTGTGCTTCATGTAATGGGAAGCGTACTTACTTCGCTAAATGAACAATCGGTGTTCTATTAGTTGTCACTAGATCCGGACAAATGTTTTTACTAACTGATGAACAAAACCACGCAATGATGTTTTTAGTAAAGAACTTATTGAAAGCTCAAGCAACATGCAAAAAACGTATGACCTCTGCCAGGGCCGCAACTAACTGATATTTTCGGGGGGGGGGCTAAATGATGTAACTTGTTGCTGCACCTAACAAATGCATACGTTTGTGAAAATTTCGGGGAGCAATTGCCCGATTGCCCCCTCTGGTTGCGGGCCTGAACTCTGCACTCGGCAAAAAACACTTCTTCGTGGTGAAGAAGTACACGCAAACAATACTCCAATGCAGTGTTCACCAAGTTACGGCCAGCGAAGCCATTAGAACCGGCCACAAAGGGATTTTGTCCATATTGGAAAATTGAAATATTTACGAAAAATTCGTTGATTTGGTAGACAGTAAAATATCACGAAACAATCTCATTACGTAAGATGTCCAGCCCTCGTACTGTTGTGCAACAGCTTATGTGACCTCGGGCAAAAAGCTTGGAAGCCCCTGTTCTAAAGGGTCACTGTCTGCGAATTGCTATAAATGTATTATTTTATCAACTGGCGGTTTTCTAACAGCTTCAGGTAGATTAGAAACATTAATCACAATTTTTCCTTTTGTGTGACCAGCTGCAAGTGATTTAAAAGCTTTTGGGACATCTTCAAAAGAAAAAATGTTATTGGCATCAATTGCGGGCTTAATGATACCGCCGTCAATCATTCTCGCAATTTCCAAAAGCTGATGTCTGTCAGGCTTAAAAAATCCCCACTCCGTTGTAATCTTTTGATGCATAAAGCGTTGTCTTGCGAACTCAAGAAGTGATGCGGTCACTCCAAATACTGCACCGTACTTGTCAGTATTTACGACGAATGGTGACTTCAAAGTTGTGTATACACCCCCGCGTAAAAGGCATCTCTCAGCCCATTCTGAAGACACTGCTCCAACTGCGTCAAACACTACTCCGAATTTTTCAAGCTGCGTGACTTCAGAATCAACATTGTGCAGCTTGTAGTCAATGCACTCTGCACCGAGACTGCTACAAAGCTTCATGCCACTGGTTGAACATGTTGTTGTGACGGAAAATCCATGCGCCCTAAGATACTGTATTGCAAATGTACCAATACCACCGCTGCCACCAATCACTAATGCCCTCGCAGATTTTTCTCGAGTTTTGACAACACGTCGTAAAGCTGAAACAACAGTTAAGCCGACAAATGGGATGGAGGCAGCTTCAATATGACTTAACGTTAATGGTTTTTGAACGACATTTGCAAGGTCCACACACACGTATTCAGACAAAGTTCCATTTTTGAACAAACTGGCAGCACCGTACACATCATCACCTGGCTGAAGATCAACCACTCCCGTTCCGACATCAACAATTGTCCCAGAAAAATCCCGNCCTAAAACAAGAGGAAACTCTGCATCTTGTGTTACAGGTCGTGACGAAGGAATGACTTTCCATGCATGAAAGAGAGCATTTCGCTGCAGATTGAACAAATTGCGACCATAGCCTTCACACATTCGAATATCGATGGGATTTAAGCTGGCTGCATGAACTTTGATGAGTACATCGTTAGGCTGACGAACTGCTTGATACAAATAACTTCGACGCGCATCAACAGCGGTTTCCACTTTGTGCTCTGGAAGATTTATAGTTTCTTGTTTCAAAACCTCATCTGGCGGTCCATAACCTTCAATTATCCATGACGTCATATATTCAGGTTTTCTGAAACCTCTGGCTCGAAACTCAGACCAGGATTGAAAGTTTTCTTCATGTTCCTTCTTTTTTTTCTGGTGATAATCTTTAATGTTGTTTGTAACTTTGAATCGCTTGAAGTGCCTCCATACAGAAGTAACATCAAACATATACGTTTGTCTTCCAATCATACCTACAATGTACATAATTTTTACACAAGAGTAAAGTATTCAATTCTACACCTGCGCCCAAAATATGTAGATGTAAGTAAGAAATATTGAAGATGTTTAAGCAAAAAAATGCTTTATCTGAGTAAAACATTGACATGGATTTGGCAATTTGTTGGTTAACTGCTAAATGCGCTTTCCGCATAATGATGCAGGAAGTTGCATGAAACGCTAGTTGCTCTACAGATTGGGTTCATGATTCTTCATGCGCTACCTGATTAAAAAAAACATACGTAACAAGTGTACAAAATAGACTAACTAACCTACGAGCAAGTAATTAGTCTTCACAAAGGCAGTGGAGTTGAATCAATCAGCAAATTTTTTAATATGCAATTGATTTCATGTAACACTATTATGCATCCTCTCATCCTCCAGGCTTTGCAAGTCAGGAACTTAAAATGCCACTATGAAATAAACCGCAAGGACTTTATGTAATTATTTGATTAAGCTAGACTTGAGGGAAAAAGCGAGTTAAAACCATCACTCTATGACAGCTGTGTCCAACGCGTGACCCATGGGCAGCATGTGGCCCAGTTTAGGTTTTCACTGTGGTGTAAGTAGCCTACATACTGATTACCTGTCCTCTTCTTGGTAATCTTAAATTGACACTTTATCTGGTCTGTACCACATGCTGGGAGATTTCCATATGCTTTCGGAGTAAACTTTCAGAGTGGTTAATGGTGCCAAACATTTGTCACCATTGCAGTTAGGTTTCGAAAACTAATTTAGTTTGCTAAGATCAAGTAAGTTATTCAATGTGCAGCCCTCTTTAAAATGTCATTCACTTATCCAGCAGCGCTGCATAAGATAGTGACACAATTTTTGGCTCAGTAAACAATTTCAGTTGGTCATAGCTGCTCTATGACAACAGGCACTGTACATCTAAAGTCAATGGTGTTAAAGCATTGTGCAGTTCTAGTAAATCAATACCTGAAGAAGCTGAAAGTAGAACAAAACTTTTAACAGCTTATCATCTCATTTTCAAGCAATGAACATATTGTAAACCACAAGGTCACCATTGGACATTAATGTTGGTTCAATATAATCTTCAATGTGTCCTTGTAAAAACAATTAGTTCTATTTTTGTGTGTTGCGGCTCTGAAAAATATAAATTTTATATGCAGTGTGAAACAATATTAAATATTTAACAGCTTAGTTGCCACAACAACTGACAGAATGAAGGATGACACCAGGATAATAAAAAAGTGGTTTACTGACATTTTATTATGATGTGGTAGATGGTAAAAAACTGAAAACACACAATATTCACGCACCACTAAAACAACACAGATAAATGATAACTTATGGATTTTCAAAATGATAATCAATGGCTAAAACATAGAAAACATGCAAAAACCATCTAAAAGATAAAGCTAAGGCCAGCTACTATAAGCAAAAAGTGGCTTTCAATCAAATGATTCTGAAAAATTAGTTTTGGAAGACAATTCAGAATTTTTTAAATAAAGTTCACGATTAAATCAATTATTAATAACCAAGCTTCAAACTGAAAATGGTATATTCACAAACAGTGACTAAGAAACAGCAAATCAAATTAATAAATACTTTTCATTATGAAAACATTGTTAACACCTTTGGAGCTGGCCAAGTTATGCCATAAGGTATAATTTGTCCATATTGGCCAAGTCTTTGCAATTCCATAACTCGTCAGATGACTGTGCTAGAGAGCTGTGCAAACCCTCAAAAGAGTCAGTGAGTGTTGTAGTTTGCAATGGATTTTTTTTTGGTTTTGGGTTTCGTTTTTTGTGGGTGACATCATAAGTCGGGTATGGTTTAGCCATTTTTGGCTCAGGTCACCTGGCCCTGAGCCCAACTGCTAGACGGAAGTATTTTGCTCCAGCTTTTATTGGAAACTCAGCTATAATCAAAGTCATTTGAGTCTTTGATTGGGTTTCCAGCATTACTGGTTCAAAAGTTATGGCCAAAAAACAAAATCGGTAATTTTACCCCAACTCTTGAACCAGAAATAAAACATGAAGTAAGAAAATTAGTACACAGATTAATAAAGCAAATGCAGTTTCATGCTAGCTTTATTTTTTTGGTTATAGACTGAATTCTTTTTGAAATAACTGAAAATATTAAATTAAGCCAGATGTGCTTTCAATTTTGCTACAACACAAGTGGTATTACCATTTTGTACTATCAGAGGTAAACTATAGAATATGGTAGTTTATCTTATGCAGCTACGCCAGCAGGTAAATACTTAATGCTGCAGCAAGTTATTGCACAAATATTAGAGCAGGGGTGTAAAACCTTTTGCTATTGCCAATCGCATTACTTTTATTTCTATGAAGTACGACCGCCAATGAGTTCGAGTTATATTTATGAGATATGTTTAATTAAAGAATAGGTTTTATCCAGTATATGTAATTTACTTGTGCCTAAAAGTATAGTAAAATGTCAAACATTTTAACGAATTTATTAAAGAAACATCACCATCCATATTGTTACACATCGTGTTGACTGATTTTCTTGCCTTGCATTTGTTTTGCTTCAATATATGCCAGCACGGCAGCCAAATCTTATATATGTTTTAAATTACATGTGGATGGCCACAAATTTCATTATCCAAGGCCGCATGCGGTCGTGGCCATAGGTTATGCACCGTTGTATTAGAAGATATGGAAGAAGATGATGTAATTACTTTTATTCGTCATCCAAACAATTAATTTTTAGACGATAACAAGCTAGTTTCTGTTGCAGACATAGAGAAGTGGCAGTGCAAATAAAAATACAGACATATTGGAAGATACGTAGAAAATTCATCCCTGCTTACCAGTGAGGAGAAACAGGTTAACATATGATGATTCACTGTAAAACTGGAGGGTTTGAAGAAGAAAATTGCTGATCCTGATTCCAAATCACTATACAAAGTCCTTGATTAATTTAATTTATGTAGTGAAATTATATAAATTATATGCAAAGTCCTTGATTAATTTAATTTATTAATTTATGTAAAAATCTATGATTAATTTAATTTATGAAGTGAATTGTATTCCAGGCAAAAATTTGCCCAAGTTTCCATTTGGATCCTACATCTTTAAACATGTTTGTTGGCATTTTACTTCTCTCTGGATGCCACTCATTTCCAGATGAAGACCTCCACTAGTCAACCTCTGCTGAGTGCTGACACTCAAGTACTAGTTGTAGCTTTTAGCATGTCAAGGGCAAGGTTTCGAGATACTAAAAGGTATCTAAATCTTGCTGACAACACAGCAGCTTTATCTGATAAAATGGCTGAGTTAAAACCTTTTTCTAATCTTACATTAAGTTTCAGCAGTTTGGTGGTTTTCTAAGTTCCTCAGTGTTGATAAGTAAATGGTTCCATAGTTCCATCATCACAGTCAAGGTGTTCATAAAAAAACACTCCGCCTTGGTTGTAAGCTTTAGGTTTTGGTTTCCAATGAAGGTTACCTGTATAACTTTGAAGGACACGATGGAAAATCGAAAACAAGTTGAAAAAACAAAGAAAAACCACTGGGCATGGAAGTTGATAACCACTTGAAAACCAAGTGGTTGAAAACCAGGAAAAAGCACTTGGCACGCGAGGGCCTATAGTTTAAGTGATCTACAATAAATGTCAGTAATTGGTAAAAATGCATCAAAGTTCAATACAGTAAATTTAATTTATGTCATGTTGTTCAGTTGCAGCATACTAACAGGTCTTCCTCAAACATCTTGCTTGTTTGAAATTTCTATACAATAAAATGACATCACAAAGCGTGTGACGTCATGACGAACATTTGTTGTGTGGAAGACGTGGTGTCATATCAAGCACAGTATCCACATTCCAATGCAATGAGACACATAAAAATGCAGCAAAATTATAGTATGGTGAACAGCTCACTAATACAGTAATACACGACAAGAGAGTAAATAAGTACCCCAGTTCCTGCCAATGTTCCATTGTTGGAACATAAGATATATGAAAACGTACTGAACCTATGCAATCAAAATATGTTTTGGATTAGACAGAAAACACCAAATATCAAAATATAAAAAGATCCAGCAGATCTGATGGCCAGAAAATGTTTGGCGCCTAATGGGTTAAGATCTTTGAAGGACTCATCAACGCTTGTGTTGAACTTATCATCAATTCATTACTCCTATGAAAACAGGCAGGCATTTGACATGGGAGGTGGACTGTAGATCAGGTCATTTTGCTAACGCAAGACATCAAGGATAGCTTTTTGGCTAATAACCAAACACATGGCAACTGTAGGTATATACCTTTAGATCTGGAAGCTAAAGCTCATCACTACAAAAACGGTATTGGCAGTCATTCATCTCAACACAAAGAACCTAAACTTGAGCTGAAAGTCAACTTCAATGACAAAACCCAACTCTTGTCCCAAGCCCAAATACCTCAGAGCAGGGGTGGACAACCGTTTGCTATTGCCGGCCGCATAACTTTTATTTCTATGAAGTATAGCCGCCAATGACATCAAGTTATATTTTTGAGATACGTCTAACTAAAAAATAAGTTTTATCTGGTATACGTCGTTTACTTGTGCCTTAAACTATAGTAAAATGTCAAACATTTCAACGAATTTATTAAAAAGAAACATCACCATCCAGATTGTTACACATCGTGTCGACTGATTTTCTTGCCTTGCGTTTGTTTCGCTTCAATATATGCCAGCATGGCTGCCAAATCTTATATTTTCAATTACATGTGGACGGCCGCAAATTTCATCATAGAAGGCCGGTACAGCTGCAGGTTGTGCACCGTTGCCTCAGAGTATCGTCAGAAAGGATGTTCATGTATTGCCAACATCAAGTGTCTCACTCTTGAGGCAGCTTGCTGGCTCAGACTGAGATGCTGAGACAACAACATTGCAAACAGCCACCTTGGCCCTGGTCCATTTAACAGTGTACTCCTACTTAGAAGCATAGTGCTCACTCCTGCCTCATTGATCCTGTAATCAACAATGGCTTGCGAAGTGTAACTGCATCCTACACTGGCAATCTTCCTATACTTGCAAGCATCCAACCTGCTGAGCTTCGTGGCAAAGGAGCCACACTGTCTCTAGCATGCTGTACCATGAGACCTGCAGATCTGCTCCACTCAGCACTCACCTGCCCATTGTTTGAGAATGCTTGGCATCACAAAGACACCCATTTATGTGTACATGCCATCAGACATGGGGCGATTACAGCACAAATGTAATTCATTACAATTACTTCCCACATGCTCGATTGCCATTACAAATAAATAAAATCACAATGTAACCGATTACGATTACATTGTAAGTAATCACGATTACAATTGTCTCGAAACATCCTCAGAAAGAAAACAAACCCATTTACATAGTTTTATGTAAGTATATTTTCAGACAACATACGATATGAATCAATGCAATAAACGAAATTACTAATCTGTAAGGATTAAGCACTAGATCAAAGAAAAAAATATTGTTTACTGAGATCTTCATGCAGTCAACAGACCACCATGTGGCGTAACTACAGGTTTGAGCTAGAATAGAAACTTAGTTGAAACAGGCCCACTGGCCTCTGAAAGGGATCTACTAGTCAACACTAAGAAAAAAACTTGAAATGATGGTGAATCCGGGTGTGGATGGCTATACAGTACTAAAACCCCAAATCAATGGAAAATACTCTGAAAAACGCAAAAGGACGATACCGTACAAAAATACTATTAAGAGGATACTAAAACCAAAATATAGACTAAGTGAGGAAGCGGTTTTTACATTTAGCTAGCCAGGGGAGTCAAACCGCCTCTCTTACCTCCTGTCAATTACTCCACTACAACAAACACTTCAAAGTATTAATTAAACAAAAATAATAATCAATGTTTAAAACCTTTGTTACAGTTGATTAACATCAACACTTCAAATCTTTTATCAGGTAAACAACATCTATCAGGCTTGAACATTCGTCCAGTAAAGCTGAAAATTCATTTGTTAGTAATTTCAAAACTGCTGACTATTTCTTCTGACTGCAGGTTATGATCATCTGCAAGCCAACATAGCAGTGTGCAGCTTTTAATTTGAAACGAAATGAACAGTGATGCCAATATAGCTGTGCATCTGTCTATTGGACCATTAGTCAATGGTTAACAAAACCTCACAGGTTTCGTTGAGTTTTTTTTACCAGTATCTGGTGGATCACGGTTGACATGCTAGTTATCAGTGTGGTGGAAAGGTACTTTCGACTTGGATTAACATACCTTATTATTCTGAAAAAAAGTTAATGCATATAAATTACTATACTAATTATATACATAGCCTACTCTAGGACTTACATTCATAAGTTCACTCTCAATATATATATAAATGAAACAAACACCTCTCCTTGTAATGTCCTGTTATTCTGTTGCCAAAGTGTGAACCCGTTTTTAAGAAAAGCTCCTATTTTTGTTGCTACGTCTCACAAGACACACTATGTTACTGCAGGCGGCCAACAGGAAGGCTATAGCTGGAACAAAGCGAGAATTAGCTAGAAACGCTGTGGTTGCCCATGGACTATCTGGATTTAAACCACAGAGACAGACAAATAGCCTCCCGCGAAACAATTACCATAACAAATGATGATAAAGGAGGAAACCCAGCCACCACGACCACGGTTCATCGCATAGTGATGTAGGGTGAAAATTTCCAAGCTTAAACGTGAAAGAAATCGTCGATTACGATTACATTTCATTTTTGGTCTGTCCAATCGATTGCGATTGACAATTACCCCATGTCTGCCTGCCATACAAATCATGAGTTCATGTATCGACAACAGCAGAAGTACAGCACTCTGGGAGGATCACCGATGGAATGCAGAGAGGCTGGAGAACACTATGAGACTTCATACTTTCATTCCTGACATTAGCACACACCCTCCGAAGAAAAGTGTGGGTTCACCTTAACCGCCTCTGTACCAGTGTCGGATGTTTCCGCTCCTGCTTACTCAAATGGGATATGGCCCCTTGTGCAAGTTGTGTATGGCACAAAAGAAGAGACAGTCGACCATGTTGTCCTCCAATGTCCAATCCTTCAACCTACCTATGGTCTGCATGGTGTGACAATGCAGGATGATGAGACAATTGAATGGATGCTTAACACCTGCCCTCAGATCTAGGGCAGCCTAGTGGTGGATTGAAAGAAATGACTCCTGCGATGAAGAAGATGTACCACAGACTGGTAGAATTGCACTTGTCCACTGACATGTAGGTCCACAGTACAAAATTGATTTATAAATTTCTGATTTCTATATATCACTCACAAAAAATCCACACCCCCCAACCAAAAAATTTTTTTTCGAGTCCAATCTACTAGACTGGCCGATCCATTTGAGTTCTTGAACAGCTCTTTAGCGCAATCGGCAGAGGAGCTAGGGCATTGGTAAGGCAACCAAAAACTGCTGTTTTTTAGGCTGAAACCGAAGTACGAATATATCGTACGCCGGCTCCAAAGTGTTAAAAAAAGTCAGAACCTAACTTGAAAAGCACGCTACCGGTACTTGCACATAAAAATTAAGGTAAAATGCATTATTTGCATCATATTTTTAACAAGCTCAAGTCTA
>JGI24159J19872_10008911_pt1 | contig 13149 bp, 5 predicted proteins | sample Ectturendosymbi4_FD_19872 | JGI IMG/M metagenome (IMG submission 19872) | reverse complement strand
ATTTTTGTGACTCAAATCACGAAATAACACGAAGCAGCAAGAGGAAATACAATAACATCAAAGATCGCTAGTTGATTATATAGTGATGAAAAAATATAAAAGATAAGAAATTTCACGTTTCACAGCTTAGTAATCGTGTTCTAACATGTTGAATCACAAAGGGTTGGCGAAAGACCACCTGTCAAGTTCTCAGCCAGCCCTGCTGCTAACGCAAACCAAATTTTAATTGAAGACCTTTTACAAGAATTAATAATAGTAATAAAAAGCGTCAAATCAACGTCAGGTGAAATAAGCATAAAAACAACAGCAAAAACAGTGGGGAAAAGCATGCCTATGTACAGGGGAGCAAGAACTCCATTCAACAGCAGAGTACTGCGCTCCTGTATGGTGTCGCAGTCCTCATACCCGCCCCATTGACCCTGTCATCAACGACGGCCTGCGAATTGTGGGCTGGATGCCTGCGTCCTACACCAGCAGACAACCTTTCTATTCTTGCAGGCATCCAACCTGCTGAGCTCCGTCGCAAAGGAGCTACACTTTCTCTAGCACGCGGTGCCATGGAGCCAGGGCTCCACCGCTCACCTGCCCACCGGGTGCGAATGCATGGCATCTCAAATCGAGACACCCATTTGCGCCCGCCGCACAGCAACTCCTCAGTTAAGCTCAACACCTGCCGCGAGATCTAGTTCGGCCAAGCAGTGGATTGAAGAACTGGCTGAAACGACGACGAAGAAGTAGGAACTGCTTGTACTATGCTGCTTAGACATTCTTCTATCTTCAAACTGTTCGCTGACGTTTTACAGTACCGAGATTCAAGATTCCACTCGGACAAATGGATTATTTTCTTCGCATTCACGGAAAGGTCGCTACAATTAGTGCTCACTTGAATGCCAAAAAATATTTAAACCTCATTTTAGCATATCATGAGCGGTCACAACGATCAGTATGCGGTAGGATGGAATGTAGCTTTAATCGAAACGTAGTCGGATACAACCGGTTGGAATGGGTAACTAACAGAAATGTAGGTATACACTAATCGTTTGCAATAGTTTCAACAAAAAGGTTCTTAATTTTGAAAATTTCGTGGCACATCCGGGACTGTCTCGCGGCACACCGGTTGTGAACACAGCACCAGACCAGTTCGATGAAAGTTCAATTTTATTTTTCATCCCACTGACACCACGCTTCTGCCAATAATACCCGCAATTTGCGATGTCCTTTGGATTTTTTAGTAGTGCATTATGACCCGAGTTGTTTGCGCAGTATAACGTAAATTATTCTACTGAATTTCTTGCTTCAGTCGAGCTCTACAGATAGCCAGGGGTGATGTATCAGTTGGATGCTTGCACCATAGCTGTTCGCAAAGTGACAGTTATGTTCATAAAAAATGGTCTCCTTGTTTAAGAAATTTTACTGGCATGACTGGTGATATGACGTAGGTCGCAAATTTGCTTTTCGATTTTGCAATACTTATGGTTAGTATTCCCCACGACATATCGTCTCCTCGAGGAACGTCCTGCAAGTTTACCTGTTTCCAGGAAAACGCAAACGGTAAAAAATAAACGAAAAGAGACATGTTTCGTTGTTTAAGCTGGATGCACACGGCATGCGTCCTGTGCGTTTTTTGAGCGCATGCGTCTTTATTTCGTGACGTCACGTCCTTTTCCGATGCGTCTGGTATGGTCTGCGTTCGAGTAGGAACCTGTTTCTATATTGACGTATCAGACTCACTGCTCTGACTCACTTTTACTCGAACGCAGATCATACCAGACGCATCAGAAAAGGACGTGGCGTCACGAAATCAGACGCAAGCGCCCAAAAAACGCACAGGGCGCATGCCGTGTGCATCCAGCTTAATGCTCTTGCGCTTGCTCACTGAATCATGCCAACGACAAAAAATGTATTTTTTTCAAAAATAATAACCGTTTTTATCGAAAGATTGGTGTTGTGCCAAAAATCGAAGTGGGATAACTCAATATCATAAATAGAAGTCGAGCAATGCTAGCAAAAGTTATTCGCAATTTTAAATTAACACTTCCAGCCCGGCGTAGTGTCCAAATGTCACAAAAATGACCCGCAAGGACAGCAAAGCAAACTTAACCTTTCCAACCCTGGGAACCTCCATTTCTAAAGATATTGGCTTGAGCACCCCTCGTCTGCGCAACCTACAAAGTGAATGATGAAAGAGAAAACTATTGTGATAAGGCGTATGAGTTGTTTAGTTCAGCATTCAGAAAACACTTTGGCATTCCTTCTGGGGGCTACATTAAGAACCACTGACTCAGACCATTCAAGGTTGTGAACCACTGGTATAAATGGAACATGCGTATTTCAAAGCACGCTCACACGCGCTCGCAAACTTTCCATGCCCACTAACCTTAATTATGGGGCAGGCGGGCTGACTGAACCACTTTACGTTTTGCAGCCAAGTTTTGTTTGACTCGCGAGGTTAAAAGTCATTGAGCAAAATTACCAATTCGAACAAGACATACCTGATCCGACGCCGTTCGCATAGCCCAATGCTATAGCCAGGGCAATAGACGCAGCCGCCAAGACAACCAGACCAGTTTGTTTGATTTCCATGTTAAACAAAAAGTTTCACAATCTAAGGTTTATGTTGTTCGTAGCAGACACCAAAACGTTAGCACTGCGAAACACACATCTCACAAGTCATCCTAAACTTGAACATTTTCATTTCGTGCTGACACTTGCGCCGGCAGAAGCACGAAATGCTGCGAGCTTTGGAACACACGTTCAAACTTTGCAGCTTCATCGGTTATACTGCAATGTCGCTTCTGCGAGTGAAATGACTTCCATCACTCTGCAGTGAATTATGCTTGTTGTGGAGAAGCAAATTTGTTTGGGACTACTTCCTAAAGTACGTTTAGAAGTTCAGTAACCACACGTTAGGATCGAACGTGTTAAAGCGAATCCAATAGTTGGAACAGCAGAATAGAATGATCTCGCACGGAAACTGCAATAAGCGTGATCGGAAGCAAAACGGAAACGAATCGAGGCCAGCCTTTATGGTCGGCCACTGGCGGCACTTAGCCTCGCCACGCCACTGGCCTCGAGTTACATAAATTGGTGCATGAGGAAAGTTTTGAATGCAGTGATACAAGTGACTGCTGTTACGTCTGTAAAAGTGACAAAAATTGTGTGTAAATCTCAATTCTAATTTCAGGGTTCACACACGTTTTTAAAAATAATTTTCCATAATTTTTCAATACCTTATCGACACTCATCAATAAGTTTTAGTACCGTCACTTATTTTTATTTTTCGAAATCCTTATTTAAAAAAACACAATTTCTCAAAAAACATCAACTGTTTTGCCTTCAGTAAAACTGCGATAATCTGCGAAGAGATTCACAAGAAAAGTGGAAGATAAGTGAGTGCATCATTAAAATTATTTACAATAGCAAAGAGCAATTTATTGCAAATCTCCACAAGTGGGATGCCTGTGGTCGAAGCTTCTCTGACACTATCGATCCTTATTAATATGAGCGTTAGGGGTTGCAAGTAAGAGCGTCTGCCATTTGATTTATGTTCTTAGATTAGACTTGCTTCATCGTAGAAACTGTTCTCTTACACACACATGCAAACATCGAGTGCAATTTTTTTGTGCGAAATCTTTCAGTTTGGGAAGTAGTTTATCTTTGCTGACAATTTTCCAGAAGCTCTCTACTGTCCAGTCTAACGTCGTTAATATGGTATATTTTTATCAAAATATGTTATGCTTGTTCTAACTAAAATTACTTACTGCAACATTCACACAACATTAAATAATACTGAGAAACCTCGCAGGCCTTAAAAATTCTGTCCCGGGTCACGTGCGGCCCGCGGGGCTTCAGTTGGACCACACTGCTTTAGGAAATTGTATATTTTAAACAGATGCTACTGTTGAGCGCAGTTAAGAAGAAACCAGGGCTGTTGTAATTGAACCCGACCCAAAAAAACCCACCCGTTTTTTTTTAAATGCCCATAAAAAAAAGAAAAACACTATATCTCTACTTTTCCTTTGAAAAATCTACTATGAAGTACAAAGTAAAATACGCAGCACACTTGTACAGTTAACTGTAATTTTTTTTATCAAACAAAAAGAACAGCGACGAAATTTGAAGGACTTCAAAAAAAGACAAGAATAATTCCAACAGTTTGAGTAAATTGTCATGGTTATCTTCTGAAAGCTCTGTTAAATCGGTATATTTTAACCAATTCTTCTGCCTTCTCTGCATCCAAACTCTTTCTGATGTTGGATGATACCAAATCATATGTTGAAAAAATACACTCTTTTTAGATGCTGAACTAGCTGGGCATGCACATAAANTTGACGTGAAACTGCAGAGGTTGTGTGCAGGGCTGTGGAACCAGTACTCAAATTTCAGGCTCCGGCTCGGGCTCCAGCTCCGGGCATTTAAATTTTTTGGCTCCAGCTCCAACATTTAGAAGTATTTGTCTCCGGCTCCAGAACAATTTGGTCCAAAAATCAGTAAAAATAGTGTAGTATTTGTATTAACTCGCTTGCCACACAAACTATATCTGTGGAACCGGAACCCAAATGTCAGGCTCCGGCTCCAGCTCCGCCATCTAAAAATGTTTAGCTCCGGCTCCAGCCATCCAAAATAGCGTAGGCTCTGGCTCCACAGCCTTGGTTGTGTGGGAGTGGCTTTTCTCTGTTTGCTGTGCGCATGCTTGCCACGCCTCACCACCATGGAGTGAACTGACCAACAACACCTTACGAAAACAAAGATGGGGTACATTTCTTTACCCTCAATTTTGAATGACATAATAGGTATAACAAGTTATTATTGTGTAATTCTGAAAATGGTGATATTGCATGATGCAATACAAAAATTCAGAATGGGTTTTTTCTGTTTTTCTTGAAAAAAGAACAAAAACCCGTTTTTTCAAAAAAAATCCGGGTTAAAAAAAACAAAAAAACAGGTGGGTTGTTTATATTAAAAAAACATGAGTTTTTATCAACCCTGGTAGATGAAACTTATGAAAGACGTGAGCTACGTGCTTGGTCAAATATTTAATCACGCCGTTTTCGGTTGGTTCGCCCGTGGAGATTAAAAATCCTGTTCATGCTAGCCTTCCTCAATTGCTGGTCATTGAACGCTTTTACGTGGAACTAAGGCAGCAACAAACGCAGTGATCGCGAGAAGCTCTAGTAAGGATTTAGAAACTGTTTACTGGGTGTACTTGGAGAGTATCCAAACCGTCATTTCGGCTTTGCGAAATTTCATTAACGTTTTTCATTATTATCTCGTAGCATTGGGAGAGGGTGGCCTCACATGGGGTTGGCCTAGCTAGGACCTCGCATCAGCTAAATCCGGCCCTGGCTAGACAATGCTTTTTCACTATATGTAGTGTGGGAAGCCGTCGCATTGTAACCGCGTCTTTTTCAGGGTTGCCAATCCAGCGGTTTTCCCGGTAGATCTAGCGGATTTTAATCCTGTCTAGCTGGACAAGGATTGATCTAGAGCAGGGGTCGGGAACCTATGGCTCGCGAGCCAGATGCGGCTCTTTTGATGACGGCATCTGGCTCGCTTGATATTTTCTTAACACGATTGTTTTGAATAAAAGTTTTTCTGTAATTTCCCATCCACCAGACTACAAAGCCATCAGCAACACCATGCAGCACCAGAAATCGCATTAACAGTAAGAAGCATGTTATTAAAGAGGAAATTCAGACATTTACCATTGTTTAAAATTGTTGATTTTGCTTAAAAATGCACACGTTAGTTAGTAAGTTAGTTGCATTAAGTGTTGAAAAATATTATACAGCTCTCACGGAAACACAATCAAAAATATGTAGGTTTCATGACTCCCTTAGCCAAAAAGGTTCCCGACCCCTGATCTGGAGGCTAGCTTGAAATCTAGCGGATTTTTAGTTAGATCTGGCGGGTTTTTAGCTGTATTATAGACGGTATTTTAAGACCAGTTTGTTCCGTTTTGTTCTTATCTTCCATGCTTTAATCATTATTTAATTGCCACATTGTGTATGAATCGTTGTGTAATTTGTTCGTTTCGCATGGATAGTTGTAATTCCTGCAATTTAGTCACGTAAATTAGAAGCAGTTCTAAATTAGAAATTTAGAATTAGAAACACTAGATCTAGTGTTTTTTCATTTCATCTAGTGTTCTAGTGTTTTTTTATGGCTATCTATTGTTTTTTTATGAGTAAGCTGAATCTAATTAATTGCACAATTTTGTGTAATTGTAGCAGTAACTGAGACCTTTTGATTTAGTGCAATCGTAATTTGCTAAAAATTCTATCTAATTAAATCTTAAATTAAACAAGACAATATGATATGTTTTGAGCTCAACCGCTGCGAAGTCACTTGGTCATCTGTTAAAAGTTTCAGTGACCGGTACAAACAAACACAACCGTTGCTGCTCTCTCCCATTTTCTTAGTCTCTGGTTTACAATGAGTTGCACAATGTCTACGGTTGGCATTGCAACGCATTTTCTGGGCATTTTCACTGTGTGCAAGTTTGCTTTTGTAATCTAGTGCTTTTTTGTGAATCTAGTGTTTTTTTATCATGAAATCTAGTACTTTTCCGTAACAACAGAGTGGCAACACTAATTAGAAGTTATTCAGCACTGGCGGTCAGTCAGTGAGCACTGAGCAGTTGAGAAATCGGGGACGGCATGTGGGATTGATGATTGGATGAGCACCGGGGAGGATCCAGGGTGGGGTGATCGTCCCCCTAAATCCTGCACAAGTGACTTTATTCACCATGATTTTGCACAATTTGGAAACAGCATTCGCGATATAGAGCCATTTTGTTGTCCTTTGTTTTGTCACAACAGTGTTGCGAAGTATCCTTCATCTTTCTTACAGCAGCGAATCCGTTATGGGACTTGACCACCAAAGATTATTGAAATCACCCCCATAGCGTTGCTAGCTGGATCCGCCCCTGGATGAGCACTTACGGTAAGTACAATACTGTGAAGGGCCACGGTGTAGTACTTTTAGGCTAGCTCACAGTCAACAGTGCACTGGATAGAAATGCAAAAAACACGAGCTGTGGTATGTGTACAGGACCTTTGAGTATGGTGGCAGGCAGGCAGTGGGTAGGCTACGTAAATTCCTTATTCCACTTTTGCCTACTCGTGTTTTCTCTGGCTCATCATCTTCATGGCAGTGGATTTCAGCATTCGATTCAGTCGATCAAATTCTCAGCAATTTTTATTTAAAATTTAGCCTATATTTTTGTAGCAAAAATTTGCAGCAATCTATTTGAAAAAGTTGTACGTAATATCAGTCGACTTAACTGTCCCTTGTTGATTTTTGCAAGTTCAGATTTAAAAGTTTGGTCGTTTCACAGCTCTGTATGTTAGGAATTCTACAGTTGCATCTTTGCGTTTCTAGCTTTAAATTTAGCTTGTCATAAAAAAATCTAGCGGGTTCTTGCGATTTTTGCAATTTTTCTAGCTTGACAGTTGTGTTCAGACTTGGCAACCCTGGTTTCTCTATCCCCTCTCACATAGCTTACCACAGAGCTTACAACCGTATCGTGGGCAAACCACTGGTAGATGATGCTACAGTACTGTTCTGTATGCCAAAATCTTAGAATAGGCTATACTTTGCAAAAAATGTCTAAAAATTACCATACGCGACTGTATCCATAGGGAGATAAAAACAGAGTGATCCTTCCTGGTTCAGCCAATGCCACGACAAAGTCAAGCAGCACTGCAAGGATCAAGGTAGTAGCTGACTAGCTCAAGCTGCAGTAGTTGTACGAATATATTTGCTTTTTCGACGTAGGCCTGATGTTTCAGTTTGCCACAAAACTTTCCTGTTACATTTTTCATAGGAGTAAGCCAGTTTTACTCTGTTTAGATGCAGTAGGTTTGCTATTATTTGCTCTAGTCTATCTCAATATTCAAGCAACTGGACCAAGCCAACGGGTTTCAGTTTGGAACTGCTTTCTTCTGAGTAGTAGGCCTGCTTCTAATTTACGTCTCCACTTAACGGTACTTACGAATTGCATTACCGCGAATAAAACAGTGCTGCAGATCTCAAAAATATACTGCAGTTCAATGGTGCAGTTTTTAAAACAATGCATTGACTTTCGCCGCACCTTGTTGCTATTTACTAACGACCTAATGGGTTGTACAACTTTACAGCAGACTGCACATTCCAGCTTATCGTTCAGCAATTCACCTGAGCAACTGGCAGGGCAATGGCTGACTCACTCGCTGCGTTGGCTCGGTGCGTGAAAGGTCACTCTGGTGCAACCGCTTGTGATTGGTTTGAGAGAGAGCTAAAAGCTGTTGAGCCAAGGCCTGAGCTCTCTGCTTCACTGCTCTCGTTCCAGCAGTTACGTAACACGAAGTCAACAACCGAGCCGACAGCTTGCATTGCATAACGGACAGATCGCGTTCCGCGCGAGTTTTCTTCGTGATTTCACCACTAGGCATAGGCGTTGGAAGGGGCAGTGTCAGGCCCGTACTAGCCAGGTTTTAAAGTTTGGAGGGGCAAAATGCATATGAAGAAGGGCAATATTTTTGTTTCATTGTATGTTTTAAAACAAATTACTTTATTCATTTTCAGCAATTAACTGGGTAGCATCAGTGGCGTAACTAGAGGTTTGAGCCAGGGGGGCAACTTAGCTGAAAAGGGCCCATTGGCCACCGTTTGGGTATGCAGTATTTAGTTCTCAAAAACTCATATACCGGTACGTTATTCCACAAAAACATAAAATAGTTGTCAGGTGTAATATATCCTATCTAAAAATGATACCCATCACTGACTTGTGACTGAGTAAGGTAGGCTTATGATTTGTTGTAAGATCCACCGAACCCAGGAGCGTAACAAGGCTAGATGGCGCCCGTGGAAAAAAGCAATTTTGGCGTCCCGGGTTCAAACCTGAGGCCTTTCGGAGGCAAATATATTGTATTGATGAAAGTAGGCCTAATACTTGTGACATTGTTGGGACTTCTTGGCGCCCCCGCGGTCATTCGGCGCCGGAGAATTGTTCCCCCTGGCCCCTTCGTTACGCCGCTGACCACACTTGAATCTTGGTAATTAACTCCTAAATTAATTCCACTATTCTTCTAAGCACCAAATGCTTGACTTAATGGTGGGGCATGGCATAAGGATAGATTATGGCACTGCCTGAGTAGACAACAAAACAAATGTAGTAAGTCCAAAACGGAAGTTGCGCATTCTCGGAAGTTTCTCAGCAGCTCATTGATCTTTCAGCATCAGTGATAAAACCACATTAACTTAGCAACTACTGTAATAAGCAAATAATGCTAAACAATTTTATCTAAATATGAAGCTGCACACCAAAAAATTTCAAATACTGTAGCTATGAGCAGTGCCCTTATAGCCCAATTCTGGGTGAGACTGGACCCCTCTCAAAATGCTTAAAGGGCCCCCTATTGATGATTTCTAAAGCGTGGCTGTATTAGCATTATTTTTCGTCATGATTTAGTTGTCGCTGTAATTTATATATCGCGGAGCTATTCAACTGGCGGACCGTGGTCGTACAGCAAAATAAAAGAAACCACTATATGGTGGCACAGTAGCACACATGAAAAATATTACATGACAATAACCATGAAAATATCGCAAACAAGGTCACATTATTGTAGTATCAAAACGGCGTGGAGCGAGTCGTTTGGCATGAACAAGCCTTTATGACACCATGCAAATCTAGAGAGCGCACACATGAAGCTTCGATTGACAACACGGCTAATGAGGATAGTCTGGTTCAGTGTTGCCAACCTTGCGTTTTTCCCGCGAATTCGGGCTTGTTTTTTTTGTGGAATTGCGAGTTTTTGTGAAGACATGCGGGTTGCTTGTTTTTGGGTTTGTTTTAATTGAAATTTGCTTGTTTTCTGGGCTTGTTTTCTCAGATTTCTGTTTTGTGGATTGCTGTTTTTCAAATTGTGTGGCACTTTTCTGTTTCAATTTATTGCTAAAGACAATTTAGGCGTTTTTTGTGAAAATATTATCCTTTTGGGCGTGTTTTTTCGGATGTGCCTCCCTGTTTTTCTATTTAGTTTTGCTGCCGATTTTTTATTTTGCTGAATTTTCTTGCTAAACGCGTGTTGGGCTTGTTTTTCGGTTAAATTGCCAATTTTGGGCTTGTTTTTCAAATTTACTTGCTTATTTTTGCAAAATAACCTGGCATCACTGGTCAGCTTGTGTCATATGAGACCTGTTGAAAGGATTGATCAGTTTCAGTGTGCTGAAACTCCTTTCAGTGCTGGCAAGAGTGTCGGGGCACTTTAGCATAATCCGACGTGCAATAAATATGTTAGGATAAACATCAAGATGTGTCTTGAGAATAGAGCTTAACAAAAGTAATTCTGGGTCTTAATCATTGTCATTTAATTAAAAACGATTATTTAGAGATGTAATGAAATGCAAATGCTGACAAAAATTTGCAGGAAATCAAAACCAAGCCCGTCGTTCAGTTATGAAAACTCTGGTACGGTACCGAAGGAACAAACCTGAGGCCGATCAAAGCGCTTAAGTGAGGCAGATCAAAACGCTTTCATTAGAGCTTACCACATATACTTGCATATATAATCCGACTTTAAAACTCAAAAAAAATTTTCATATTAGGGGTCGGCTGACACGCGCATAAATCTGATCTCACATAAACAAATTGACATGACGCCACTTCTCAAATCACGCAATATCACCGATATTACCATTCAGTCATACATACAGCCATAAAAATAGAGACTTCACTAAATAAACTTAATTCCGACAAACTACAATTCAACTTTAATATTAATTTTAACTGCACTTCAAATAAAATGCAACGAACCTTCATCAGTGCATAGCATATTCGTACTCTTTTTTTATTATCCCAAATAACACACCATAATATTTTGGGGGTCGGCTTATATGCGAGTTTTTGCAAAATTCCTCATTTTGGGGCACTTTTTTAAGGATCGGCTTAGCGAGTATATACGGTAAGTGAATTCTGTTTGAAAAGCATGCGCATCACGATTTTGACTGGCCGAAATACACATGCATAAACCTTTCTGATGTCTAGGCTTTGTTAATATCCTCATGCATGGCACATGTTTAGGTCTATAACATTTTGTATCTCAAATAGGCTATAAATGTTAACAAATATAGAAGGGGGCCTGCTTTGACGCCATATGGTTAACATCCATAAAATCAACTAATTGCATTACTCGGTTAGAACAAGCTTAGCAGTGATTGCTGAATAAACTCTTCTAACTACATTATTAATTCCATCTTGCTGTCTAAACAACAGGCTGCGCAAATGTGCAACTTTGATTGTAAGCACCGAAGGTATCTTGCTTCTATGCAGTACAAAATACGAGAAGACTGCCTCAGCAAGCCATATACATTTTTTCACACCAACCACTACACAAACTACGTTGATCAGGTGTCAGTCTGACTTCTGGACGTATGCAATTTGTCATATAGGCTAATATCAAGTTCAACACTCCAAGCAATGAATGGTGACGTTTTACGCTCAAGTCTCAAATATATTACCAAGATGATCAGGCTATGTTATTCTAGGTAACAGCGGCAGGTACTGCTCTGTCTATGAATTGCAGGACAAAACAGAAGACAGACTAATAAAAACTACACTGGTTTCTAGTGTTTCATATTTTAATTTGTAGGTTGAAGCTTTGTTTGGCGGACTACTCCCACAAAAGCCCCCCTGTGCCGACAGGACTGAGTTTCGGGCCCCTTGTGTCACCAGACGGTAAAATTGCGGACATTTGTCTGACACGGATAATGGCATATTCCGGTTAAACGCATACAAAAATCTTAGCAAATTCGTCTGCACTAACACCCGAAAGGACTGGAAAACACTCCGAGAAATCTTTGGAAAAAGCTAAAAACAAAATCCTACTAAAAGTCAAAAGAATACTAAATACCGAAATACAAGCTAACAGGGGTCCCATTTGTTGCGTTTAGCCTGCCAGGGGGAGCGACGCGCACCCCTACCCCCGTTAGTTACGCCACTGGGTAGCATATTGCCAGTTGTCTGTTTTCAGTTGGATAACATAAGATTTTTGATTGTATGTTAAGTGCCGTGGGTAGCCATGCAAGCAGGGGAGGAAGATTCCGGCGCCTTCCTCAAATTTTCAAAAACGATGACTTTTTCCAGAAAAAAGTATAGCCAGGGGGGGGCGAACGGGGCGCCGGCCCCGAGCATCCAAGACATGGGGGCATCCAAAGAGTGAAATTAAAAAAATTTAAATGCTGTAACCAGATGATTTTTCCTATTGTAAGTCTACTAATACATGCTGAATGGATTTAATTTTTCGAAACTTGTTTTGTTGTCAACACTGATTTTTACGTATTCAAATGCCAGTAATTCTCAGCTTCTTCATTACCAAGGTCTTTTACTCCAGGTGTGCACTCGCACGCCCAATCAAACTGACAGTGACATGACTTGTTCCAGATCGTGCGATCAAGGGGAAATCACGAAAAAGTTTTGAAAGATAGTCAGGGTTGAAAAACATCGTTTTTTAAAAATTTCAACCCTCCTGTTTTTTACAATCAGTTTTTTGGGGGTTATTGAAAAACAACAGGTTTTTGTTCTTTTTTCAAAAAAACACAAAAACCCCATTCTGAATTGTTTTATTGCGTTATGCAATATCACCATTTGCAGAATCACGAAATAATAAATTGTTATAGCTATTATGGCGTTCTAATTTCAGTGGAATGAAATGCACCCAACTTTGTTTTCGCAAAGTGATGTTGGTCAGTTAACTCCAAAGTGGCAAAACTTAGCAAGAATGCCCACAGCAAACAGAAAAGCCACTCCCACACAAACTCTGCAGTTTCACGTGAAGTTTATGTACATGCCCTGCTAGTTCAGCATCTATAGTGTATTTTTTCAATATAATAATAATGATATTTTATTGCGGACTCATGGTCCATATCACAGACACAAGAGCACAAAAAGTGGTTAGCTATACATCAGCGCACATTGCAGAAACGGTGTTTGCACATGACCAACATTGGGAGGAGCAAAGTAGTTTATCCTCGCCACAGCTGTATCGTCATTCGCAAGAGCACAGAAAATGGATAAACCATAGAGTAGGGCATTACACAACAGGTGTTAGTACGTGTCCAACCTTGAGAGGAGCAGAACACTTTCCCAGCACTTCTTACTTTTTT
>JGI24159J19872_10008909_pt1 | contig 13150 bp, 5 predicted proteins | sample Ectturendosymbi4_FD_19872 | JGI IMG/M metagenome (IMG submission 19872) | reverse complement strand
ACTGCCGTGCCTTGATGCGTGTCATTCCGCATTTCGAACTCATACTGGTCGTTTGTGTGCAGCGAGTTGCGCAGCGTTTCGTTGTTAGCCTGACTCAGGCATTAGTTGATTAAAGCCTAGTTTATCAGGAAGTCTGATTACAGTGCATCACATTCCGCAAGAAAACTTTCGATTTTTTGTATGTATAGGAGTCCAGCAACTTTTTAGTTGCCCTTTTTCCCTGCTGAGACATTATCAAATGCCTGGATGCTTCTATGTTGATAACTGCTGTTTTTGAGCTCGTGCTGCATAAATTGGCAATGTAGCCAATGCGGTCAGCACTTGCGCTGCTTAGCCATAGCAGACAAAATAAAGGCAATTGTTTCGGATAAAGTGAACTATCGCGGAACACAATCTTAAACATGCGTATTGGACGAAAGGTCTGCAAAAAGTAATGACATGGTGTCTGGATGCAGACGAAAAACCAGATTCCCACCAAAATCTAACTGCATTATTACTTTTTGGTCCTTTTACAACGTTCCTTGAAACATTCATGCAAATTCATTCCGTGGTACTGTATTTGCATTAAGTCGACAAATTAACAGGCAAAAATGTATGCGAAAACAATCTCCTTTGCGCAGGTAATAACATTTTTGTAAAATACCAAGCTCAAGCGTGGTTTTAACCCCAACCCCCCCTTGAGCTCAGGAATAGTTTGTTCTTCGCTAAATGAAATAGCAAGCGTTTGGGGGATTTGGGTCGACGAAAAATGATTCTTGGCCGACACCCTAAATCATAAAACAAATAAGTCCGCGCCACGATGTTTTCGGTCATGAGAGAAGTGCAGTCTTTGGAAGTGTCGCTATGCGTGATAAAGATGGAGATTAAAATAGGCCTGCCATCACGAAACTGCTACCTGAATAAGATGATACAAGGCTCGTTGGCTGATTGAAAGAACAGACGTTCGAATTGCGATCGTGAAGCATGAACTGACAATCGATGCATTCCATGATTATTTGTTAAGTCACAAAGCATGATTTTTCAACGCCATGCGCAGTAGACACCCTGATGGAGTCTCGAGACACAGTTTTGTGAGTCTCGGTTTCAAACCTTGTCTTGAGACCAGTGATGGTGTTGACAATTTGGGAGGGCCGTAGCCAGATTTTGAGATGGAGAAATACATTTTTAGGGAGGAAGATTTTTGTTATTATTATGTGTTTTCGTCTACCCCAAAATTTTTGTGCCCCCAAAATCAAAGGCGGATCCGGTGGGGGGCGATCTCCCCCCCTAAAACCTACGAATGTAGGCTAAGTTTTTTCACCATGGTTTTGTACAATTCGGAAAAAAAGCATTCGCGATATGAGGCCATTTCGTCGTCCACTGTTTTGTCACAGCAGTGTTGTGAAGTAGCCTATACTTCATTTATCTTACAGTAGTGAACTCGTAATGAGACTTGACTGTCAAATATTTCTGAAATCGCCGCCCCTAACCTTACTCCCTGGATCCGCCCCTGCCCAAAATTTTGTGTCCAGAAATAATAAGGTTTTCTGTTTAGAAGGGAAAATAATTTTTTAACTTTTCTTGAATGCGCAAAATCTGCTCCAATAAGCGATTCGTGCTCTTAAGCCGGTTTCACTGTAACCATTATCTAAGGGTAAAGTATATGCTCAAGTGATAGGCAAGTGTTATACTGTTGTTTTGGTTTCAACAGTCGAATTTGTGCTAATTATTTATGAATATATTTTTTCTGTAATTAAGACAAATACAACGAGTCAAGGCCAAGAGGCATAGGTCGAAAATGTTGGTCAAAACAGGGCTAAAGCTAGACAAAAAAAGAGAAAGTTGCGTTGGACAAGCATTTTAACTGAACTAACTACCACAGAAAATGCGCAAAGATCTGTAGAAGAGTCACGCCACACAGTGAAGATGGCGACAACGTGGGCAGCCAGCCTGATTATGTTATCCAGATAGACAAAGTGGAAGTTTATGTGCGGGAAATGAGATGTCATTTCGAAATTATTGAGTCTGACAAAGGAAGCTGGTGCATCTGATGAGGCTTGCGCGGATGGAAATTCAGAGTTTGTCGGAACCATTAGATTAACAAAGATCCTGCTACATACCCAGGTGTCATGAGTCGTACAGTTAGGGACTATTTAGTTAGGATTTAAACTAGACTATTTAGCACAAAAAGAACCACAATCACAACAGACGTTTGCGCCAGAAACGGGAGTGGTGAGACACAGCTTAAGTTCCACTGCACAAGAGTACTGCCAATTGGTGAAGTGGTAGACTGTCAACGGCTAGTATGCTCGCAAAGAAAATAGAATGTGTTGCTGCTACTGCAAACGTTTCAGCGATGTAAGTGCACTCGCACTTCACTCAATACCTCTTCTTTGGAGGTTTTGAGTCCAGTAATTCATGGATCTATTGGGTGCTTCGCAGTGGCGTGCAGAAGAGGGGCGACGGCCCCGGGCACCCAAATAGTGGAATTACAAAATTGAAATGCTCTAACAAGATCATTGTTCCTATTGCAATGCTTCTAACACACATTGCATGGATTTAACTTTTCGAAACTTGTTTTTTTTGTAAACACTGATTTACTGATTTATATTTAAATGCTCAAATGCCAGCAATTTTCACATTTTTCAATACCAGGAACCTATACGCTACCAAACGACAGTGACACGACTTTTTCCAGATCTTGCGATCATGGGAAAATCACAAAAGGTTTGAAAGATAATTATGGACCCTTAATTGATTTGCTGAGCCAAATTTCAAAACTGCACATTTCAACTTGCTTGATTTAGCTGAATTTTTGATGCATCACTAGTTCCCGTTTCATTTTTTTGATGTGGCAACCCTGGGTGTGCGTTAACACAGCCGCACACCTGTGTTGGCAACATGTGCATCATTCTGACGTTCGTCATTAATTTGCAATTGGTGCGGATTGATCACAACAGCTCAACAAGCCCGAATATGCTGTTCCCCAGTAATTGTACGTGTAACACCCACATAAAGAAAAAACGAACGTTTTCTTGCGTAGCCTACTTTATACGCATTCTCAATTCCTATGTAGTTTTGCAACTTTCAAACTAGTAACCCTGAGTGTCCGCCACCCCAGGCGCGTACCTTCTCTACTCGACTGCTGTTGGACGATGCTATTCGCGCAGCCTGTCCTTGCAGTTGTGGACTGCCCTGTCGTTGAGTGTGTTTTACTCCAGTTTTAATACGCAGTCTTATATTTTTGCAGTTGTGAACTGCGCTAAGCCTTTTTGGAGGGGTAGGCCTATAACGCTGTTCGAAACGCCCTCAGGGGTATTGAAGGTACTTGGGGGCAAACACCTGAAGCAAGCCATGAAGCTCGGATATTGAGTGACAAAATGCGCTGTCCTGAAACTATATAACTTTCTCGCCACTGACGGTCTTAATCTGCAATGTAGTGCAGTAGGCCGTGTGGAACCAAGGTTAAATTGGTCCAAAAGTGACTCGTACGTCTGACATAAGGAACATATTGTGGGTGCTATTTGACTACCATAATCCCTACAGGTCGGAGCATCTTGTTGCGGCAAAGCAAGCCCAGATCTCTCACTGAATTAGTGCCATGATGACTTACGAGTTGTAATTTGCATGTGGCAAACATTAGTTTATCGAGGTCGGTCCGCATAATAATGCCGAGCTGAAACCGGTCCGCAGTGCAAAAAAGGTTGCTGACCCTTGAGGTGGAGTATGCAGATACCCGGATTTGGTCGGAATAATCCAGATTTTGACCTCATTCCTGATCGTTTTCTTTTTGCATAAAAATGTTCATGATCACCCTGAATTTCTAGGATGCGCAGAGTAAAGGCATTTTTAAAGCACAATTTCTAGGCAACTTTCTAAAAAGGTCTTGCCACAGACGACATCTTTTAAATCTAGAGTCTACGAGTTTGGCCAAGGGTCAACAAGCAGGTGAAGCTGGCTCTTCCAATAAGGTTTCTAAGAACAAGAAGCTGACCCTTAAGGCAGTTGTCTCGAGTTTTCTGCAGTCAACCTGACAGACAACAGGATGATAAATTTGCAACGTAACACTTTTTCAGGCAGCCTCTGTATTTAACCGTACAGTTACAATAAAACAATCTTCACGGATATCTTCNGCTTCTAACGCTTAACGCACGTGATGACTTCGTGCTTGTTAAACACGCTTAAAGTGCCGCTGGTTTTGCATCGTGTTGGTCACCGTTGATAATGTCCTATTAGGTAAATTGTTACGCATAAACGCTTTTTTTTGCCGGTCACCTCTTTTAGACAAACTTATGATTCGGCAAGCATGTTGATTTAAACTCCAAGTTTACTACATCCATCGCCACAAACATAAACGCGATTTTGTCATCAACGAAACGATTCTGTTGGCCAAAAACAATACAACGTTTCGGAAAAAAGCTCAAGATGCAAATTTGGTTTTGACATGAGCACTTACCGCAAATCAACCGGAAACTTTGCAGCCAAAATTATAATCATACCAACAACCTACATGGCTCTTTGCGTCAAGTTGTAAAAAAGCAACAACAAATCAACTAGTTGTTAGCACGGCAGTATCAACACTCACGAACGATCAGGGATAACTATGTATGGGTTTCGTGACTGCTTTTTTAGGCAACTACAGTATGAAGAATTCAACGAGACTGTTCACGTAAATCTTGTATAGCAGTGGCGTACATCACAAACGTACTGTGACCACAAGCTAACCCATCACACCGGTATTGCACACACTCGCTTTCGCAGGCTAGACAAGACAGTCATCGCGAGAAGCTTTTCGCATGTAGATCATCTTCATCAGCAGCAACTATATCTGCGCAGCTGTAGCGGAAACGACAAAGTATTTCGAAAGCACTAATTTCAGAGCCACCAGTACCTTATGTAAATAAAAAGGATTACGAATAAAATAACCACAGCACCAATCTTGGCATAGGACGATCGCAGGTTCAGATAATGAGCATCTTGCTTGTACTTCTGAGATAGGCTCGCGAGGTTGCTTGCTTTGTCCCCGAGTTCTGGAGAAAGGTTTATACCGCATAAAAAAAACTTTTTCAAAATGTTCTCCATACAGTCGCTTTGATCTAAATCTACGATTAGAGGTCAACACAACACTGCAGAAATAGTGAGGTCTAGGTTAAGTATACGTCAATCAATCGCAGGACAAAACGTATCGGTGTGACGATTGCTTTTGCTGGTTTCACCCAATATTAAGCTGGTACATCTCCCAAAACATCTGGTTTCTGTTCCAGGGAAGATTGTGCAAGTTCACCAGCGCTGGAGTATTAAGACGAAGCTTCGAGACTCATTTCAAGATCTGACTTGTCAAGTCTCAGTGTAGAAGTTGTATCAATTACAATTTGCAGCCGAGTTGAATGTAATTAGCTACATGTTGTCATGTAATTGTAATTATAATTGAGACTTTTTGTCTTTTGTGTAATTATAATTTGCTAAAATTGTTATCCCTGGTACAATAACCAACAACTACTCTCAACATATGTGTGTAGCAAGGAATCTATCTGCAAATATTTATAATAGGAAATCGATTTCACGTAATGCAGTAGAATTGCCCTATAACGTTACTTTCAAGGGACCGAGACAAAGCGTCGTTATAGCCGAACTACAATAAATGGCGTTTTAGTTCAAGGCCAGAGCTTGGCAAGGCTTAAAGTATTACTTGATTAGGATTTCCGCTTACTGTATTGTGGTTTCGCGAATACTTTGATAAGAAAAACACAAACAAGGATTTGAACACACTGGCAGTTGCACAGTATTTACATGCAATACTGAGCATACAGTGGTACAGCACTACATTACTTTCTTGCAGAAAAGTCGCAAAGTTTCGTTTGTATTGTTTTTGAGACAGCTTTATCTAGCACATATTGTTGAATTTTTGTTAGAAAATTGATAAGAGAATTTTCCCACAATGGGATGCTGCTTCTTTTATTCGAAATTCTACTCACTGCTGTGCCAAGTCTCGATCAAATTGACTAAAGTGTAGGGCGCAAGGGGGCACAATTCCCAGGGCGCCGAATCACTATGGGGGGCGCCAAAAAGTCCCAACAATGTCACAAGCACTTTCTTCATCACAGTACATTTGCTTCCGAAAGACCTCAGGTTCGAAAATGGGCGCTAAGCTTGCTGCTTATGTCGGGCGCCATTTAACCTCGTTACGTTCTTGGTCGCAACAATCCTTAATACAGAATGTTGCAGTAAAACATGTAACGACCTCCTTCAACTCCCGGATGTCATTGTCATGTCACAACAAGTACTCAACGATTCCCCGCTTTACTGTGTTAGTTTTTGTTGTGGCTTCGCAGCCGAGCTTACACTTCAAAGTGTAGTAAAGAAAAACTGCAACTGTCGTTATAAAGCAGCTATGTCCAATCCGTGACCCGCATCCTGCCCAGTGGAAGGTTTTGTGCGGACCAGTTCAGGTTTTTATTGTAGTAAAGGTATCCAAGATATTGACAATCTGTCCTTTTTTCGACATTCTTGAATTTGACATTTTTGATGCAGGTGGTCCTAAGTGCCACTTCATCACCTCTTTTACCTTTGCAGTTAGGATTCGAACGCTTTCAGTACATTGGCTGAAGCTAAATTTACTTTGATAAGATCAAAGTAAGCCATTCAATGTGCGGCCCTGGTTAAGATAGTGACATACTTTTTGGCTCAGTAGGCCATTTGGGTTGGATATAGCTGTTATAAACGAAAAAAATATTTTGCGAGGACCGACAAAAAGTGTCGCTATAGGCGTAGTGACGATATAGCCGAACGAGAATGCACGTAAAAGATAGGAATTCTGCCGGGACCGAAGAAAAAGCGTCGTTATAGGCGAATTCTACTGTGCTAGCTTCGTCACACCTTGAACCTTATTCAAATTCAACGATGCGTAGTATTACGCGAAATCAATTTCCTATTAAAAATTTGCAGATAGGCCCCTTGCTTTTCTCATGTTGAGATTAGTTACTTGAATACAGATACGTATGTGCAAAATCATCGCAGAAAGATCAAAGCCAAAGCCCAGTCGGCTAAGCTTACAGAAAACCTGAGTTTTCAATTGTAGCACAAAAACATTATGCTTATAACAGCTTCATAGAGCTCCAACAAATGCATAAATATAAACAGTCAAACACTTGCAATGATATCTGCAGTAGTTTGGCTGAGTCCGCGGCAAAATATCCCAGATGTGCCGTGCATGCGATTTGTACAGCTTATAACGTACACCTGCTGAGCTACCATGCTGCAGACAAAGCTAAGCCTACACAACGATGTGCGCACGGAAGTGAAAACTATTCCACATTTATTCCCAGTTCTGCAGCTTTGCTGGCGTTGCAAGTGTTTAACTTTTGAGTAGTGGTTGATTTTTTTGATCACTTACAATTTGTAAATGAGCTGGACGTAATTAATTACATTTTCATGCAATTTAAAAGTTTGATGCATTTGTGGTTGAACTGAAGTCATATAATTGATCCAACTATGCTCGGTACTCCCTGAAGAACGAAGGATGAGCCGTTTGTCTCGAGATACAAAATTAGATCTGACTTTCAAAACAAATCGTTGAAATGTAAATCCACCGGTCGCTAAATCAGTTCATTGTTACGATGGCCACTCAAGCGTTTGCAGGTTGAACTGCAAAAATTAAGATTAACAACAGCCTTCATATTTGATGGAATTTAAATGCAATTTTCACTTTATGCCAACCTACACTCTTAGACTTATGGCATTCTAACAGTTATGACTTTTGAATCTGCAAGGGTTAGTGATTTTAGTCCACATATCATTTTTGCAGTTGAATGACATAGAATATGTGACCTCAGCTACGCAACTTTTCGGTCTGAGCCATTTTGGTCTGGGTCGTTTCGGTCTGGGGACATTTCGGTCAGACTATGAAATCTTGCAGAAATTGTACATGTTCACATGTTAATGCAAACATACTTAAATCAACAAGTTTTATTTTAAAAAACTACAAACATGGTCCAAGATCCAACAGTTAATCAGCATCAACATATGATTTACATTATCATCAGCAAACAAATTAAATCATTATCGACATTTTGCAAATAAATACAAATCCTTCGATGTCATAATTACAATTCAGATTTAATCGCAATCATGACTCCTCAAAGGGAGTTGGTGTCTGCCTATAATCATTTAATTAAAGGAATGTAAAGTTGTTTTTGTACATAAATGTCGTGACCGAAATGTCACTAGACCGAACCAGCCAGACCAAAAAGTCCTGTTCCGTGTGACGTCACAGTTGCTATGATTGATAAAACTTCAAATGGTTTCAACATATGTTGTTATTACAACTTTTGACCTTCTACACTAATACTGTATAACAGAGGTTCCCAACCTGGGGTGCATGTACCCCAGGGGTACATTTGCCTATCTGCAGGGTACATTTATTGTACATTGGCAACAAATTAAATTTGAGACATGAAAATGGAGTATACCTTTATCTTTTCAAGATTCTAAAAGTTCTATTAAAAATTCAGTAGAATTTTAGTATTTTACTCATGCTTATTGTCATAGGAAATTTTAGAGGTCCATGCTCATCTATCCAAATGCTAAAGGGGTACATGTTCAGAGAAAGGTTGGGAACTCCTGCTGTATAGGCTATGTGAAAACCTATTACAATGCTAATTAAATGTGTCACAGACATCATACAAAGCTCCAAAACGACATTATTTTTTTGATGTTTAGTGTTTGATTTAAATCATGATTTTTATTGCTTGATTTAAATCAATCAACACTGGTGCTATTTACGGTGTATTACAGCAACGATCCACGCATTTGATTTGTATCCATTCCAAGACCAGAAAAACGTTTTTTCCATCGACATTTCTATAGCGTCGACGACTGTAGCTGCCACCAAGTTGCTGACTAACTTTCATTGCTATAAACCAGGGCTGTGGAGACAGAACTCAAATTTCAGGTCTGGCTTCAGACATCCAAAAGTTTTTGTTTCCGATTTAGTCGATTAGAAACTGAAAACCATGGCAGTATTTTTACAACTGGCTTGACCCACAAACTAGTGCTGTGGAAATGGAACCCAAAATTCAGGCTCCGGCTTCATCATTTAAACGTCTTTGGCTCCAGCCATCAAAATTGCTTTGGGTCCAACCCCACAGCCCTGCCATAAATGGTAAAGCACAGTTACACCGTTTTTTGTGAAGTGCTCTGCCTCAACACACATGCTTAAACCGTTACTTCATCATTTATTTCATGAAATCAACTATTTTGCATCTTCTAGCTGTTTTTTGGAAATTACAACCTGTGAGTTGAATGTAAGGTTTAACGAGCCTTCATTTAAGTAGCAGTACCCTGCTAATTTCAAACTGAAGATTAGCACAGCTACTTTTAACCGAAACTGCTTAATGAGCAAAAAATTAAGTCACTATCTTAACGAGGACTGCATATTGAATGACTTGCTTTGATTTTAGCAAACTAAATTTAGTTTCAACTAATGTACTGAAAGTGTTCGAATCATAACTGCAATGGTTACAAATGTTTGGCACCTTTAACCACTCCGTATGTGTGATTTCATCATAGCAAAGTTTAGTGCCAATGGAAAAAAAGTATAAATCAGAAAAGTAGTAAAAGTTTTGCACAAGATGCCATTGGACATATGAAAATCTTTCAGCACCAGTACAGACATGATGAAGTGGTACTGAGGACTACCTGCATCTAAAATGTCAAATTTAAGATTATCAAAATAAAGACAGGTTGTCAGTATGTAGGCTACTTGTAAAACAGTGAAAACCTAAACTGGGCCACACGAAACCTTTGACCAGGCCGCATGTGGCCTGCGGGTTAAACATGCCTGGGTTAGGACTAACCGCAGAAAATGCACTGAAATCAGCATAGTGCTGCCATATAACTTCATCTCAACTGCAACACATGCGAACCATTCTTAAAATATCTCCAAGTGCCATCGGTTTCGACGTTGCAGACCACGGTTTGACCATCATTGCTATTTGGCTATAAGGTTAAGTCTAGTCATGAAAAACAACAACTTATTACCAGACAAAGCAACTCCTCTCTTAAGTACGTCATCAATGTTGGAAACCATAATTCTCTGAACATCTTGCAACTCTGATGATACAAGGCTTAAGTTTCTTCTGGTTCTACTATCAGTGTATGTCTTCTTTGTTTTTTGCATATAGGTATCTATAAAACATGCAAAAATGTATTTTAGGAAAGTACTTAACGCGAACAGTTCCAGATACCTGTACTGAACAGCATGCATGTAGTAAAAATACAGTGCCAATGAAACTACAAATCAATAAGTTACAGCCAATTCGCCTCACTACACGCAAGACTGAAAATTTGTTTCGAGTCATTTACTGCTTTACCACAACCCAACATCAAAATGTTTGCTTTTTCATGCACATAACACTTAACCTATGGGAAAACAAAACCCATTGTACAACTCATTGTTTGAACGTACAAATCAACTGCCGTGGCAGTTCATAACTTCATATTTGCTGACTGAGCAATGTATGGGGATAGTCCAATTACTCCTCTTTTAATATGCTGTTGCTATTTCATATGAGCAGCTAAATAACAGCATAAAACAAAGCACAACCTGACTACTAATCCAACATGTGGTGGCAATTGAGGGACTGAACAGATGTAGATGAACAAACTGGAAGAAAAAATCATGCGCAAAATTCTGTGAAAGGGTAGATTCAAACAGGGAAGTTTTGAAAACTTTATGCAAATAAGTTTTAGATGAAGTTAGTTAAAGCAATGAAATCTTTGAAACAGCAGTTGACTTCAAGTGGTCAAAATCTGACATGACAAACTTTTACATGTCTTCTTATTTTTCTGTTGAGAATGTACCTTAAGCAGAATGAATCTTTTGTTCTGCTGTGGTATGGTAATGTGTCAGTTACATGTAACAAAATAATTCAATGCCATATAGGAAGCACAATCAGATATTGAAATGTGTTGATGGCATATGCACTTTTATCAGCAGACGCAAAAATGTTTACCTTTCAACAAAATTATCAGCAGTGTGTGACCTCTGCGAATAATGACACATCTTCACTAGCACTCACCAAATTCGATGAAGGCATATGGTCTTGTAACGCTATCCACTCTGTTGCCGTATTGCACAAAGAACTCTGAAGATAATTCCTCAAGATAGGAGAAAGCAAGTTTCTTGCTGAACGTTGCATCACAAAGCACAAGGTAGCAAATGCCATTGGAGATAACATAACTGAAACAAAATGTTAAACAGTGGCACTTAATACATAACACATGCAGCTCACCTGGGTATACTTTGCAACAGTTAAAGATATTATATGTAAAAAATATTTAAGGAACATATTAGAACTTAGCAAAATTTTGAGCAAATCATTTTGGAATACTGTAATACAAAAATAACTATTTGAAAAAGCCAATGTAACATTCGCTGAATTCCCCATGTGTCGCTTCAGCTTCGCCACTACGCAAGTCCCTGCTTGATTATTTTATGTCCCAGATTGGTTGTTGATGTGATCTTGTGATTCGCTCCACTTTCCTTTGTGACTGACATCGATCATTTAAGATGTTGTCACTAGTTTTGTGTGACTCTTTCAGCTTCGCAATTGGGCAGTACATATCTCAAACAGGTCGAGAGCTGTGTGTCATGTGGCACATTTAAAAGATACAAGGTCTTTTTTTTGCATTTACGGCAACATAAGGCTGCGTTCCTTAATAGTTTGGTTAATCGCTCTCATACATTGGTCACCTTTCACGTGTACTGTGAATTCAAGCATATAAAGCTTACGAAGTGTGCATTAACTAATTTAAGTTTGTCTTGCTGTGGGGCTGGTCAAGCATCAGAACTCTACAGCTACCAAAAAACTATAATATATCATCATAGCAGTCATATGCTCTAGGCTTTGACAAATTTAGTAAGAACACCTAGCCAACCAAATCAATACACGCTTAAAAAAAGTTTTATGCGACTAGTAGTCATCACAATGATGACTAAAGATAACCAGTAGCTTGCATAAACTTTGCCATTGAAGTTGTGTGCCTAAAAATTTTGAGGAATACCTTTCAAAGGTTAATTTGAACTGCTTGTGTTTAATTTTTGGTTTATGTCACTGGTTATTGTTGGTCATTCCCAATGTACACTGACCAGTTCATTGAACCATTTATTGACGCAAAGCATGTTGATGAAGATACAAATAGTTAATTTCAACATACAAGTTCTTTTCATATTGTTCTATTTAGAGTCACATGTGTCAATGGCAGTAGGAATAACAATGAAATGCAAATTTGTCATACTGGTTTTTGGAAGTTCAAATGTTTAGCACACATTATGCTATTCTGCTTTATTTTCATTTTACCCTTCATGAGCAAGTTCACTCCTTTTCAGATTTGGGTTGGACAGAAATTTAAAGTTGAAATGACCAGTTTAGACATCAAACAATTAGGTGGTCAAATATTTTTCATTACCAGAATGGGAAGCGAAATGGGGATTAAAAATAATTTTTTTGCCAAGATTTTGCTTTCTGGCCATAACTTTTGAACCAGAAATGCTAGATGGCAACTCAAAGGCTCTAAAGACTCGTTTTATAGCCTTGTTTCCACTAAAAACTTGAGTCAAAAATTGGCACTTGCAGTTAGTGCCCAGGCCCTAGTAACCTCAGCCAAAAAGGCCTAAACCTACCCCACTCATAACATCACCCACAAAAAAACCAAACTTTTCCATTTTTTTATCAATACTAAAAAGCCTTCAAAAACTATACATGTTTTGTTTTGAGACCTTTCGGACTATTCTTAATCCATCTTCAGTCAAAAAATAAAAGCAACACTTGGCAATGCTAGCAATTCAAAACCAAAAGACTCTGTGATGCAGGAAATAACAGTGTGACGCACAAGACGTCAAAAGCAAAACCAATACTGCCAACCCTGTCAAATTCGCTAAAGTAAAAGCAGGACCAACAGCTAGGCAGAAAGTGCTAAAACAAAACCTGCATAAGATCGTCATCTGCAAAAACAAGCCAAGACCAGCAGCAAGAGACCGTTCACAGAGCACTGCAAGCGAAGGATGCAAAAATGTTAACAATTACCAGTACTACAATCAGCACGATATGTCTACGTCAGCACCAACAGCAATGCACGAAACATGTATCAACATAAGAACTGAGCATCAACC
>JGI24159J19872_10008908_pt1 | contig 13150 bp, 8 predicted proteins | sample Ectturendosymbi4_FD_19872 | JGI IMG/M metagenome (IMG submission 19872) | reverse complement strand
GCTATGTTTCCCTATTAGTGCATTCAATCCTTATGCGCACTTTTTCGTAACATGTGAAAAAAACTTTTGCATAAAAATCTGCAAAAAATGCTACGAATCACGTACAATTTATTTCACAACTGAGAACAAAATCAGAACTAGGCGCTCAGAAAACGTTTCCTTTTGTTGTGCGAAGTTGTAGCTTTCAAATTTTGGTGTTATATTCAGGCAACGGACACATGCAAAAATCGACATCATGTTATTGCGGCTTAACATATGAAAGAGAAAAAAGTCTTAGCGAGATTGTGGTGATAAATGCAAACAATCACTTGACGCTGGGTACGGCTGTGTTAGGTATGAATGCACATCAATGAAAATTTTCTTTAACACCAACTCTACATGTTTAGCTAGGCGAGTTGCAAAAAAACGACATCATGTAATTTTTAAGTTAACACACGGAAGCAAACAAAATTTCAGTGAAATTGCAATAATCAAGAAATCAACTACTTGACGTCTGATAAGGAAAATTTTTGTGAACCCTAACTTTGCGCGTAGAGTGAAAAAACGAAGATTAGCAGAGTTAATTATCCGATAACAAGTTGACCCGAAGTGTTTCAACCGTCATCTAAAGAAGAACACTTTCCTGTAGTTTTCTGAACACGTTTGTTTTCCAACAGGCGGCGGTACGAGTTTGAGCACAGGCCCTGTAACATATTCAAAAATCTCTACCATCAAGTAACTGAGAATGATGATTTGCCAACGTCCATTTGTTATGCGAACTGAATTTTTTAGCAGTTGTGACTGATGTTGAGAGAATATAGCTTTGTTGCAAGTTGGAGGTATCCCAGTGAGACCGCTACGCGTATCATTATTTTGATTTTGGCAAAACGCTTAGTGCAACAACTTACTGTGTTACTTGAGCAACAACACATTGGATATCTGTAATTGCAAGGATTATGTTGTTGGCGGTTGACATCGCTTAATCCAGCTGTTCCCCAGCTGGGATAGCCTACATGTATCCCTAGGGGCACATTTGCTTATCTGAAGGGGTGCATTTAAGTTTAGCAATAGAAGGGAAAAATATATTTATACATTAATTATTTCGAATTATTGATACATATGCCAGCGAATATTATTTTTTAAAATCCTTGCATGTTTATTGGTAAACATATTTTTTATTATTTTCCTCAGCCTTTTTGTCATAAGAAATTTAAGATCAACAGTTCACAAAGTGGGCGGAATCATCCCCTTGGGGGCGATTGTGACGGGCAAAGGGACGATACAATCAAAGGTAGAGATAAGGGGTAAAACAACACAAGGCGAAAAACGTTCAATCAATAATAATCGATCGTTAAGTTAACTTCACTAGCCTGCTGTTACGACTTATTCGTTTCTAACAAACTTTAATTTAGTATGATATTCGTTGGAGGTTGTCGCTGAAGCAATTTATCCGTTAAATTTTTACTCTGGATCGTCTGTGTGTCCGGCTACAGTGTGGATTATTTTCACAAGAATTCTGAACGTAATGTTAGCGTCGTAATTTTTGATCTTGACCGACAAATTTGATCTTGATCTTGTCTGTTTTTGTTCTACACGTTTATGCAATCAAAACATGTATAGTCTAATGCTTTTGTTTAGGTAACCTCTGATACTACCGATCTATATAGGAATAGCACTAACAAAACGTTTTTGTGTTGATAATTTCCCTGTAGCAACATGTGAAAACCATACGCAGGTAATCGAGCGTGACATATGAAAATATCTGCAGTTGCGTAATAGTTTGTTCTGTCGTTGAATCGAATGTAAGATGATCACAGGTGAGTTGTGATCTGCATTTCATACATACAGTAAGGTGAAGCAGTTGTCTTGTACGTCGAAAAGTTTACACCAGCGCACTTGGCAAAAGGAGCGGCATGACACGGCCTGTTTTGGGACCTTCCGCGGATTGAAAGCTCTCTATTCCCCTGACCGAATGTAATCGATATCAAGTTAGATCATGTCCTTTTCAAGGAAAACGAATGAACTTGCGACGCCCGAATGGTTGTTACGCAACAGCGCTCATGTCCTTTTGGCGGGAGATATGAGCGCGTTGGTGCTGCTTTTTTTCTGCGCTGTGGGCACAAGCACCGATGCTATCAAGCAAGTTCCATTCAGTAAAGTTCTGTCCAGGGTAAGGAACGCTTGAAAATAATCGGTCTTCGGTGTGTGTACTCAAAAACGAAATACTCTCTTAATTGGTAAACTTTAGGTTTCGTTTTAGGAAGGTAAGTTGAGCTACTGCAGTGCAATTAATTTCGTAAACAGTAATTTTTATAAAAAAAGCATGCTACCAAAGGTCGCAGCGAGACATTTGCAAAATGTGATGCCTGCTTAACGGACATTAGCGTGTTAGTTTTTGAAGTAGTTCTGCAATGAAGCTGTGAAGCATTGTCAGTTGAATGGGTTATGCAAAGATTAGGCCTACACTGTAATAGATCAGCTTCATTTCGAACGTAATGGCTGTGAATAGTTCTTTTCCATAGCATGCACTTGAAATTTGCGACTTTGTTGCTGTCGAGGTGTGACTTGCCAACAATCCGGCCATTGTGAGCTCAGAGTATCCGTAGTGGACCGATAACCAGAGCTTGTGATCAGATTATCACTCAACTTCTACTGCGCCTTGCTCCTGATTACTTCTGCATAATCGATGTCTTTATTTTCTTTTGTTTTGTGGAAAGGGATGGTTTTAATTATCCATGCTGCTGTGCTGCATATGCCTTAATCACACTTATGCGATGTAATTATGGTTTACAATGTCCTGAGGGGTAAAACTGTTTTAACTGTCAGAAAGTTTGGAGAGTAACCATTTAATTAACAAAATTTTCCTTTACCGTTTATCCCAGATTGTTTCTCAAACTTTCATGATTTGCAGCGCCTTCAAAAGACTCTAAACACTTGTGGCCCCTGCTCATCAATAAAAATGCCTATCTTAGTTTTAGGTTTTGTGATATCACGGCAGAGCTATTTTATAAAGGTCTCTACTCGTGGCCCCCGAAGAACCGCACGGTAGACCCCAAGTGGCACCTATTGATATACCCTGATTTATCCTATGGATTAAGTGTTTTGTTACAAAAATTACTTGTCAATTTTACTTCTTTTTAACATGTTTCGACATGAAAAGCATCAGCAGGTTTTAACAGGTTTCGCCATGAAAAGCATCAGCAAACGGAATGAAAAAAGTTACTGCCAGTTCATCACACAAACCAAGGCAGCCCTGCTCATTTTTTTACAAACTTTACATGTCTTCCTTCACAAATTCAATGTCCCTCTCATTACTTTATGCAAACATACAAACAAATGTCCAATGTTTCCTCAATATACATTTCTCATAAATATATAGGAGGATCGTATTTATCCCAACATTTCTTTGACTGCAATTAAACCTTCGCAACTTTTTCTACGATAATAAATTTTTTAAATGCTCTTTTCCATAATATTAAATTTTCAAAGTTTTTATATTTTTTCCCTCAACCACCCTTTCACAAAGAGAGTACGTGACCACTTTAACTGTCCCATCCAGTCTTTCCCGTGGTAGGGAGTATCATAGTATCCACACAAAAAGGTGGTTACATACACCCATGTGGTTTACAGTGCGGGATTTGCGAGAGTCAAAAAGGTAACAATAACTTCTCTGATTCTCAGTGGACCTGCTCGTCATGCCAGTTCAAGACAAAGCAGTCAGACGAAAGAAGAACGTTGTGGAGGGAAGCACAATGTTTCGAAAATCTTTCCCACATAGCGGCAACAAATAAAGAAACAGACCTGGTCATTTCCGTTTACGATGAGTTGATTTAAGCTTGTTCCGGTTTCCGAAGGGTTTTGGTCACATTGGATGTTTTACCGAAAATCAGCTGAAAAACTCCTGTGGAACTGGTGGTCAGGACCATGGCATGCAATTGAAACGAGAAGGAAAGTAGTTTATTGAAAAAATAAAAAATAAAAAATAAACTGCAAGGCAAGCTTAGCAGTGAGTACCAAAAGTTGGATATTGATTCCAATACAATACTGAAAGCGAAGTTTTAAAACACGACCGGGATCTGTCTGTAACGAAATGTTTCCAGCTGATACTTACAAGCACTAGTGTTTCTGTATGCTTTCGAGGAATCAGTCGACTGCCATCTGCTCGATTTCCTATTAAAAATTTGCTGATCGATTCCTTGCTTACACCCATCGTGGAAAGTACATACTTGTATCCAGCTGATTTAGCATATTTCTGCACACGAAATAGCTGTTCTCAATTTCATGACGTTTGCTGTGGGGACTGTTTTGTAGGGTATAGTGAATGTAGTTATAGATCGTGTCTTTATTTTCACGTATTGAATTTGTCTTTCTTTTTGCTGTGCAGGTTTGTTTATCATACCCTGTGTTTTTTTCATATCTTGTGGAAGTTTGCATTCGTGNGATTCTTTACATCTTGTGCTATATGGTTGTGTGTTAACGAGTGCTGTATTTCCTGAGCGTTCTTTGTTCTGTGCGTTTGCCTTTTATCCCCTTTCGCCTGTGTTTGATATTGTTTCGTGCGGACCTTATTGGTTTTGGTGATCTGACCCTGGTTTGGCTGGTCCCTATGATATTCATGAATGCAGCTTTTGCAGTAAAGTGGATAAAATCGTAGACATCCCACAGTGTTTGCATTCAGTTTGGCAAAAAGTGAGAAAAGTTGTCTAAGCAAAACTTTCATGACCGCTATCCTTGATATGACAGTTTTTGCCTTACGGCCTAGCGTTATTAATAAGTAAAGTCCATCAATCGGGAAATGCACAAAATGCATAATTTGTATCACTCTCGTTAGGAGGGTAAAAGCACAGCTTTAATGGCACAAGTCGCACAACAGCATTCACATACAAAAGCTAAGACGTTTTTATGCCGCAAGGTATTTTAAACGTAATCAACTCAATTTATTTTTCAATTAAGCTTCCCCAGCAAAGCAGCATGCATGATGATTGAAACCCTTCCAAAACAAAAACAAAAAAAATTATGCTAAAAAGTTATGCAAAACAATAAACTTTTTTTTTTTTTTAAATAGAAATTTTTTTTATAAAAATTATGCAAAACAAAAAATTATGCTTTACAGCAGAAGCTAGTTTAAAGAACATCGTTATTTGTGCATAACTAATCTCAAATGCATGGTAGGCAAACTTAGCAGTCATCGTCTTTGCGCTCGCATTGAAGCTGATTTATCAAAGCGTAACCAGTTGCGAAACATTTTCAGCTGATTTTTTTCAGACCTTCATTGCGGATGTCATCCAAAAAAACTGAAACGCTAATAGTCGTTTAACCATGCATCATATACTGTACAGGATGCACTGCGGTCGTTCACAACAAACATTTTTTGGCATTTAGAAATTAACTTCTCGACTGCATACACTCAACTTTCTTACATAAAAATTTCAATTACGTTTACGTATTACAGGATCATTTCATTTTTTGTCAGTCTTAGAATACGCGAATATTTTCCAACCATTCGTTGCTCTAACCAGAAGAATAGTGAACGAAACGGAACTTGCTCGCAACAACAGCGCTTGTGACCAACACTTTTTCTGCGCTGAGGCCAAGCGTCTGTTTTAAAAGTACGCGCCAAAATGAAATGCGCGTAACTGACGGGCGAAGAGGTCATGCATGAGCGGCCATCCAACCGTGCCCATGTTCAAACTATCGGACCTGAAAGAAATCTGCCTCACCTGACTATAGCATTTTTATAATTTCACTCATATATCACCTAATTCATTTAAACTAAACAAAAATATGTGCATGCCACTTGTCAAAATAAACTATCAACAAACAAATTAAATTTTTTTACATAAGTTTTAATACGTTGTGTAATCTGCATTGCTCCTCAACACCACTTTAATTCGTTGAGGCATACTGCCCATAAGCCTCTTGCAGTATTCGAATGTAATTTCTTTAGGCCATAACTGTTTAATTAGGGTGGCAAATGATTTTATAGGCTTGTTGGCTGTTTTTCTAACATTTATTTATCTTAAAGAGCATCTACAAATTTTCAATGGGATTTAAGGCAGTGCCATTTCCGGGCCGCTTCAAAAAACGAAAAATTGTTTCTACCAAGAAATCTTCAAAACTTTACCTCTGTGACAAATGCCCTCATCTTGCATCGATGAACAGACATCAGCTGTAGCTTTTCCTTTACAACCTGGACATATTTTGCTCCAAGTATTGAGGCCAAAAATAGAGCCCGTTAGTATTAGCAGCTGAAATAGCCTTCCAAGCCATCTGTTTGGGATGGTTCACTGTGTAAACATTGTCATTCTTGTGGTACCATTTTCCACAAAGTTGTTGCATACGGACAGAATACTGTTGCAATGAATATTTGCCTGGAAACAGCATCATACACTAAACCATTCATGTAAAGCTACCGAGCTGAGGCGCTTTTTTATCAACAGTACATTAGTTGCGGTTTTCGGACCGGTTTGCACACGATTAGGCCAAAAATTATGTTTAATCGACGTGACACAGTGAACGATTAATATTTACGCTTGACTGCAGAACTTCCTTTCGAATGAGAGCTCAGGGAAGAACGTACTTCAATTGTTTTTGATACCACGTTCATCGCTGCTACTTCTAAAGAGCTTCGAACTTCTCATGCAATCTACATATTTGTAATATTTTTTAAATTTTGCTTTACCATAATGTGCAGGAGTTCCGCTAACGGCTATCCTGAAAGGTATTTTTCTCTCTCTATGACCATCTTCATGACTGGTAAGCTCATCTGATCCTGTTTCACTGCAGAAATGGCCTTTTTTCCGCAATGTCATGAGGGACTAATAGCTAAATATTAGCTTGTTATAATAAACATTGAACTGACAATGCGGCATCAGCTTTAAACAATAGCATTCGCTTTAAAACCTTGCACTTTACTACGTCATAAGTGTTCTGTGACCAAATAGGATGAAACATCTCTATTCTCATGTGAACGTTTTGATAAATAATAAAAGTTTTAAATTTTTGCACAGAAGCGCGTCCCCGTAAAAATTTCTCTTTTGTGACTGGATGCTCATTTTGGTTCCACAGCTTGTGATACCCGTAGTTTAACGGTGTTTTTTTAGGTTGGTTTGAATTTGTAAGCAAACTTGAACCTCACTCATTGTTGGATTAAGCACATGTTATGCGCCGTGGTAAAAAACTTTTGCTTTTTACTTATGAACAAAGACCACAGATAGTATTTCTTTTTTTGGTAAATATAACACTTACTTTATTGATAGGCTGCATTTTCTTTCAAGCACGCACTTCATAATGCGGTCATTGCCAAATCTTACCGAATTCACCCGTAACTGAAAATTCCTTTTTTTTGTTCTCATCAGAAACGTATTTCTTATGCTCTGTGCTCTACGCAAGGACAGATCAAAATCATAGTTGCAAAATTAGTTATAAGATGAGAGACTTACACTTTCTGTATGAGGGTGCAACAAGCCTCTCCACAAATCTACAGCAGATAGGTTTGCAATAGCGACAATTTATGAAGGCTTTTCGATTTAGTTCAGGATTGGAGTCAGATACCGTCAGGGCCGGCCCTTGCAGGTGCGGGGTCCAATGCAAGACTTAGGCGTGGGGCCCCTCTGAGCAATGCTTTATGACGTCATCGTGCTCAGTCAACCGACCTTTTTGAGAAAATGAACAGATTTTTATATGTTTTTGCAAGTTTAGTCGCAATTCTAAAATCGTAATGGATTTGTTGCGACTTCTTGCGTAATATCGTTGTTAGCTCACTACTGGACGATTCAATATTAAAGTAGACTAAGCATTGCCATGCAAGAAAAGTGGTCTGTAGCCTACTTGGTTTGGCAAACGCTCAATCCATTATGTATATTACAGTAAAGTGTTTTAACGTTATGATATTCGCAGATTTGACTCTACTGTAGTTATTAATGTACTTATCAACACATCATGCCCAGTGGTGTATTTAAGGGGAGTCGAGTGAGACACTTGCCTCGGGCCCCCCTTTTTTGTCCCCCTCGGGCCCCTTTTTCTCGGTTTCCAGCTCCGTTCCTTAAAAACTTCAAATCTTCTACTCCGGCTATTGAAGCCACTCCGAAATCGTCCAAGCAGTTCATAGCAGACTTTTTATCTTTAGGTTCCATGTGTTCTACAAAAAAAAAACAGTTCGCAACGAACTTTGCAAGTTCTGCGATGGTCTCCTAGCATCAGCAGGAAAGTTTTGTTAACCAGTTGTTAACCGAGATCATCTTTGATGATACGTGAAAAAGTCCAAAATATGATTTATTCCTTTCCAGACCACACATGTATAAATTTAGAATGTGCATATCCCTATGTGAGTGACAACCAGGGGTGAAAGGTCGCATATTCGACGCATTTCATATTTTATCAACACGGTTTTTATTCAGAAGGAAAAAATTTACTCACGTGTAAAAATTATCCGTTTACAATAAAAAATCGATGTAGCAGTAAATGTTTGACTTGTAAACAGTTTGCGTAAGAATAAACCAATAAATTTGTAGTGTTTAAATTTTCTGCAAAAGTCAACGTGTAACTGTTTGTTTCACACTTGTTTCTTATGCAATTGTAACAACAGTGACAAAAACAACTTATTTCCACTTTATGTGGAAACCTCCTACGAACTCACCCGGTTGCCTACTTGAGTTGCTTAGACTGTGTGCTGCAGATGCGTTACCACCAGCAACCTGGATGCAATCCAAAAGTAGATAATTTCCAGCAGTGATTTTAGGTGTTTCGAAAAACTGAAACTATCTCTCAAATTTTTCCAACGGTTTCACAAAATCCACAATCAGGAAAATCCGGAGTGAACTGCGGTTATATAACCATCACCAATAACTGCGGTTATATAACCATCACCAAAATACACTAAAACGTCACTTTACGATCATCTCGGTNTTTGGTTGAAATGGTTGCGGTCTCAAAATATCTCAGCGGCCACCAAGGTCAAAGGTCAAACCTTTGAAAANAAACGATTTTNAGTATGTTTATANGAAGCTGTTTTTTTTCAGCCATAGACCGGATCTTTTGTGAAATGACTGAAAAAAATTAAGTTAGTTTGGTCAGAATGTATGAAAACCTAGACTAGTGAATACTGTCATGGCGAGTTTTAATATTACTGCGGAATAAATGAACGAAATGTCTATGCGAAAAAAACAGGATTAAAGTATTGATAACTATTGTGTCCTAAATCGAACAAACTCGAAAAGAACTCCGTGCAGAGCGTGACAGTTGATTGCATTGAACATGAAGAACAACGCGATGACGGACTGGCTGCAATAAAATATAAGTTATCGAGCGAATGTGTTCGAAGTCTCTTTGCTACAATGAACTTGAAGGAGAAGTACAGCAAGAGTGGTTCGGGACATCTCAAAGGATACAATCTCCATCAGCATCGATGATAATGCTCGTACTCCTCCCATGCGAAAGTGTAGTGACCAATGAAATGTTGTTCGAAAATTTGCTTCCATCGATTGTAATCTGTTTTGAATACATGTCGTTATTTTTTGATAATCGTAAAGTCAACTTTTTTGATGCAATGGCCTTTAACGCCTGTTTACCACGTACTGCGTGCTGGAAGATTTCCAGGTGTCTGTTGACACCTCGGTGCAAAAGTAGTTCCTACTTTTCTGATATCTGGTCATGTGTTCCTCTGCACTAAACTACCGTTCTTATTCCATGGCACTAAACTAGTCTGTGACAAGGACAACATAATTTGGTAGGGATTAATGGCACCATACAGTCGCTATCATTGCAGTTAGGATTCGAACGTTTTCAGTAAGCTTTGAACTAAACTTCGGTCTGCTAAAATGAAAGTAAGTCGTTCAATGCTCGGCCACTCATTAACACAGTGACATAATTTTTGGCCCAGTAATGTATTTCTGTTAGACATAGCTGGACTGCAACAACACATCCCTGCGGAAAATTTTAGATGAAGTCCATTCAAAAATTTCAGGTGACTTATGAACAAACCATGATGCAGCCCCTGCTCCGGCGTATAATGCAGGGTCTGGCCGAAGTCCACTGAGGTCAATCCTGCTCTGCTGCTATCTCTGGTTTTAACAATCACTGCCATTCTTCCCATCCTGGATGCTGAGGAGGAGTTTGTTCCTGTTGCTGTTGATGAAAATGTTTCTTGTTTTGCTTTGCATGATGCTTTTGGTGCAAACGTTTCAAACAACGCTTTATCTGTTGCCAGGCGACGATGACGGCAACGATGATGACATCAGCACTGACGAGAGCCCCGAAGAAAAAGAGGTAAACGTCGATACTCTGGCAACCTCGTTAAGGATAGTTGTCGATGACGAAGTTTTGAAAATACGACCATGTCGTTTGCGCCAATCAAGCATTCCGTTTGCAATTCATGCAGAATTCGCTACCTATCCCAGCACGACCAACGACGCCCATCTCTGCATTGGTTTTGTATAAGAAAGCAAATCGCAAAAAGGTTTGTACGCATTTGTGCTTCTGTTTTTTTTCTTTTTTGGTGATGAACTCTTAATGTAGGTTCTGTCATAAGCTTATGTCTGACGTTTACCAACAGTAACACGTTAATTTCGGTTTTATTTGACTGAAAGTCTGCGTCTTTTAAAAATAAATACTGGGAACCAAAATATCAGGCAACACTCGGAACACCGATTGTCCGTATGTCCTCGAAGCCTCCACAGGACTGGACAGTCAACACTGCAATGGGATAACACTCATATGCGCTGTAATCAACGATTGAGGCAGAAAACAGTATCACAGCAGGTAAACACGTAACCAATACACAACCGTGAATAGCACTCAAGGCACAACCACTGTATCACGGCAGGTTCCTTTGTAAGGAGTTTTGCTTTTTGTTTTCCTATTTATGAAACTATGATGACTTTTTCACTAAAACAACGAAACACTTCGCAACTTCGTGTCAATCGTATCTTTAGCTGCGTCTTATCATCCATCGCTAGGACAACCATAAAGGAAAGTAGAGCGCTCTCCGTTATTACGAAATAAACGAATCTTATGCTTGTTTTCAAACTGATGCCTGGCAACCGTTGCTAACGCAAATCACTGCAGGAAGCGAAACGGTCAAAAGAACGTTACGAGCGGCAAACCCCCACGAAAGAACTCCAGCCAGTGACAGGGGAACAGCTTTTCCATGAAAAGCATGTGGCCGCCTACAGCAAGAAATTTGACGTGGGATGTGCTTTTGATTTTGTTGCCAACGATTTCCACCATATTTCGTGCAAAGTTCCTTTCGTTAATTTCAAATTGAACTTATTTGAACCGCGCCCTGCAATCGGTTATTTCGAGTTCGCTATGACGTGTCTGCAATTTGTGTTTTTTGTTTTTTGAGACTGTCTTTGCAATGATTGGTAGATTGCCTCGTGAAAAAAGTATAGGACGGATTACTGTTTGCAACTTCTTTCTTGCAAACCAACTTATAAACATAGAAATCACGGCCAAAACAACTCTTGACCAAACAGGCCTTGAAACTAAANTATGTTATCGCTGTATCTCCGCTAAAGCCAGGCTCATAACCATGATGATTGCATTCAAAAGTAGAGCCCTCCTANTTTTGTNGTGCCTTCCAAAATTTTGTTTTGCACAGAGAAATTTGTTTCAAACATATAAAACAGCGGTTACCAAACTTTTTTGAGCGCGACCCAAATCTCAACTTGCTGAACAGCTCGCGACCCAAGCCTCAAACAACATATGAAAAGAGTAATGATTGTGTGGATGATTTTTAGCAGGAAGTTACAAAGTTCGTCTGCAGTGTCAGCAATCTCCTCTTTTCTCAAGTACNTACACTGCAGTCAAACAAAGACGAGCAGTGTTAATGGTGAAACATACAACCCAGGTATATGGATCGCCTCGCCGCGACCCTTGTTTGGGTCGCGACCCATACTTAGGGAACCACTGGTATATAAAAACAAAACTTTCCCTCCTAAATATCTACTTTTCCCCCCGAATCAGTCCAGTGGTCGCAACATACTCAGTGATACCGTGCGCATGTCAACGTGCTTGACCCGCAAACATAATTCCTCGTTAAATTCCTAAACATCTGCTGACTTCTAGAACGACAAGGTGGAAGTGGAAATCACTCTGTGGCAGGTCTGGAGCAAGTTGAACAAAACTTGTTGGAGCCTTTCATCAAAATCGCTCAGGAGCAGAACGAGAAGAACATCGCAGCTTTCCAGGAGACCCAGCAACAGATGAGCAAGACCAAATCCAACGCACCTCCTCCCACATCTGAGGTACGTGGCGACGGATGCGATGCTGTTTTTAGGGCTTCTACCCCCATCTCCATTTCAGCGCTTATGACGTAACTACCCCCCCGAACTCTTTTTCAACTCTCACGACGAAAGCAATGATGAAAATGCTTTTCAAGTCCTCAGCAGATATTAAACTTCTTTCGATTGTTTCGATCTTGGAATAACATTCTCCTTTTAATGCTGACAATCATACAATGTGGTCGAAAAAACAAAGAACTAAGTAGCGACAAGTGTCTGCGTTCAGCTTTCCGGTGTCAAGCGAAATTTCTGACTTCACGCCATGTACGCATGCACAGAGTAATATTCTACATACCAAATACGCTGATAAAACTGATTATTAGGGCTTAGGAATTCGTGTTTAGGTAACTGTGCTGGGTTACGGTTTGGGTTAGGGTAAGAAAAAGAAAACTAATTGAGGTCAACGACTTCGGGCGGCTTCACACAGAATCCGGTTACGGCTTACGATCGGGCTTATGGCCAACGGCCGTCTTTCCACATGCAGCAAGAACACCATCACCGGCAATCCGGCTTAAACCAATTTTACGTAGGCCGTTCGAAACCGAGAAAATTCACCCGGACACGGCAGACGGAGCTTGTGTGAAGACTGCCACTGGCCATAAGCCGGATCGTAAGCCGTAACCGGATTCTGTGTGAAGCCGCCTAAGTCGGAAAAGTTTCAAGGGTTAAAGTTATTCCCGTGCTATAGCTTGTTGTGGGCAGGGCCGGATTAAGGGGGGGGCAAAGGGGGCAATTGCCCCGGGCCCCCCGCTGCAAGGGGGCCCCCCGTGATGAAATTTATTTGTTTCAAATAAAATACTCGGTTGAAAAATTTTCGTGATTCAGAAGCGATACAAGAACACAACTCTATTATATTCCTATGTTTTGTCAAGTATGAAGGGCACACAACA
>JGI24159J19872_10008905_pt1 | contig 13151 bp, 12 predicted proteins | sample Ectturendosymbi4_FD_19872 | JGI IMG/M metagenome (IMG submission 19872) | reverse complement strand
AAGAACTACCAGAAAAAAGCGAATGATTCGTGTTTGACATAACATCAAAAATGAACCATAATTTGCTGAACATTGTCACAAAGATGCAGAGCCGTGTGATCAGAAGACAAAAAAAATAATCAGACACACGTCACACTTTTCCAAAAACAATTTGGCGTTTCTGATCTCTTGAAACAAACACCTACTACAAAAATGATATTCTACGGTGTTCCTATTGCATCTATTGCACATTCAAACTTTCTGTACACTTTCTATGAACAGACAAAATCATTGGGTGATGCAATTTTTGCGGTGCGCACTAGTGGTCATTCGGAGGTAGCGTTTTCAAGTGATGAAGAAATGAAAAAGAACGCTTTGCAGAAGCAGTTGCAACTGGCAGCACGTAAACAAGTCGCAGAAGTTTCCTAACTTCAGAAAAAATGTTGCAATTCGAAGTAAATGCAAGAGTGCTAGAAACTACGTCTTTCATTTTCTCACTGACACCTGATACTTCATCATTCAGAACAGGCAACTGAACAGAAAACCTTGCAGCATCCAGATTGTCACCAAAATGCTTTTTCACGGTTTCCAAGTTTTCTGTGCTCACGCATACTTGCAGCCGAAATCAGCAATTCCTCGCATTTTGCATAAAGATCACAAATTTCCCTTGTTGAACCTCTTTTGTATTTCACCATTGACGCCGTCGGCAACGTCGATGAATATCATAAGATAATCTTTCGAAAAACTGAATGTACATGACCTTGAGCCAGATTGCAGGGAGGTCAACGTGAATACGGGATCCGTTGGTTGCAGGTCCGTCGCCAGGATTTCCGAGCCAGGGGGGCCGAAAATCACAAGGGGGCTCTTTTTTTAAAACTATATGGACGTATGCAGCAACCGGGANGCCAAACATGAAATGGGGATCGTGCACCACTGGCCCTCCGCTGGCGACAGCCCTGGTTGGTTGAACACCTAAACTTGCTGCACGGTTTTCTCTCAAAATGAGGAAAATGCAGCATCAGATCGAAAGCGCTAAACAGCACTGCATGTTACAGTACTTCAGCACAGTTTTTGGCTTCAGTTGCAGTGACGTCCGTGCACTGTAAGGCAGGCTTTTTTTTAAGGAAAATGTTAGGCACCGGTATGGACCTTTGGGGACCTGATGATAATTTTCTCTGATTCATGGACTCTATTTTCAATTTTAGGGCCCCGAAACGGATTCCTAAAACATCTTAAAAAGCCTTGCTGTAAGATTGTACCCAGCTAATCTGTTAATGAATAAACTTGGTGCAAACTGCCATGGCAAGAAACAAATCAAACGTCTCAAAGTTTGCATGAATTCCACGTGATTTGGTTGTAACTTCCTAGCACGTTACCCCGTCGTTGACAACGGAAATAGAAAGCAAAGTTTCCAGCAAAGCTTCGCAATTATGCAAAACCGAATCGAAGGATTTAGCTTTGGCAGTCCATCTCGAAAGAAAAAAAGGACGAAATGCAACTCTTGTGAGGTCAAAACTGAGTCTCATTTTTTCGAATAAATCTGTTCGTTTTGGAGAAAACTGAATAAAGTTGGAAAGCTACCGAGGTGCTTGACTGCTGATACCAGCTAGTCGGTACCTCAGCGTCGAATAACTAGATTTGCCAGAGGACGCGCTGAGATGCAACAATTTTTGTTTCTGAACAATTTACATTCTGTGGATAAGGACCTAACACCAACGAAAGGTCGAAAATGCTATGCTATTCTTTCTCTGTATGCAAATTGCTTTAAAACTGCATGTAAATTGCTTTCAAACGGATGCTCATATTGGTCTGGCCGGGCCATACCAATATTTTGGTTGGTGTGGCCCTGGCCATACCGCTTCCGCCGCCCTTGCAGTGACATCGTGGGTGAATGTGCAACTCCCATTGCAATCGAGTTTTAACTGAAATCGCAGATATTTGCTCAAAAATGACAACGTTAGACCCTGCCTAAGCTATAGCTTGAAGCAATCAGCTTTGCGGTGGATTCAGTAAAAGTGAACTTTTTATGGTTGAACGTCTTACGTGAAAACAAAAAAAAAATTAGAAAAAATTGTTAAAGCGACGTTTATAAACTGGAATCCTAGCCGTGCTTCGCTTGTCTGGAAAGCGTGGCGAGCGATTACGCCACATATAACCAGTCCCGTCGCCATGGGGGGCTTTTGGGGGCTTCTCCCGCCAAAATTGAAAAATGAAGCACTATAAATCAGTTGAGATTTTGTCAATTTTTAGTGTCGAGCCTCCCCGCACAAACCCAAAGCCCCCCCCCGCAGAAACGCAAAGCCCTCCTGTTGAAAACTTTTTGGCGACGGTTCTGCATATAACGTTGAATTCGTAATAGCAATAGAATGGCCCAGTCGAGTGGGTAATCGCTATTGCAGTTATGCCGGGTGTCGAGGGTTCGATTCTCTCTTTGTTGGCTCAGGGCGACGCAACATTGTGGCTGCAACAAATGGCTCCCAACGTGTCGGTGGCTGGAATCCCCCGCTGAAAGTCGTCGTGAGCTTGTGAAAGGGGAAAGTAATGCAGTGAACGATTACGCCACATATAACGTTGAATTCGTAACAGCGATAGGAGGTTGATCCTAGTCGAGTGGGTAGTCTCTATTGCTGTTGTGTCGAGGGTTCGATTTCTCTTTAGTTTGTTCAGGACGACGCAGCATTCTGGCTGCGACAAAAGCTTTGTTCTTTCGGGACAAAAACAGGTTTTAAATGCGAACAATTCAAGTGCTTGGTTTGACGGTTCTCCGCAGCTCTTGTGGTTTCCAACAGCCACAAAAAACTTCATATTTTGAAATAATGCTAACATGTTGTTTAGATAAAATAAATGATAATNCTCATAAATTGATTAGTTTGCCATTGCAAGAATGGCGATATTCTGCTCAGGTAAGTAAATTCAATTAACTGGAAGCAAACCGTGGTGTAGAATGCCTGAAACAGTTTCGCAGCAATGGGTTTGTTCATATTTGAAGCAATTTGTGTACTTTTTGCAAGTACCAACAGCGAATGTGAGTGTAGGTATATTCGATCAGACTGTAACGCAGGGGTTCCCAACCTTTCTTTGACCACGTACCCCTTTAGCATTTCGTCAGATGAACATGTACCCCTAAAATTTCTTATGACAAAAAGGCTGAATGAAATAAAAATAGAACTTTTATATTTTTAGGACAAGAAAGGTAGACCCCATTTTCGTGTCAAAAAGTTGATTTGTTGCAGCTATACAACAAATGTACCCTTGAGATAGGCAAATGTACACCCAGGGGTACATGTACCTCAGGTTGGGAACCCCTGCTCTAACGCATGCACGGCATGCAATGGTTATAGTGACAACTGCAGAACAATGTTCAGCCGAAAAAGCTCAACGACACGAATAGTGGAAGAAACAACAAAAACAGCTTAATTATTGGGCCTAAAGGTGGCAGCGATGCTCGTACATCAGCACAATGGTATCTAGAGCTTGTAGATATCCCTGATCACCGCTCTGTCTCCAAATAAGATTTTACAGAAATCTCTTCTGCCCGGTCTTCCAGACGCCTAACACTTGCTATGCCAGTGGAAGATTGCGTTGCTGACTTCAACGGTGCCAAGCTTTTACATGGATGAAGCACCGGGTCATGTTGGGCTGCTTGCGTTGCAACTTGTAAAGTGATTAGAATGCTCTCCTCCAAAAAAATCTGCAAAAGACTTAAATTGTAGGCCTACTGTAGCATCATATCGAAACATATTGCTAGCAGGTTTTTGCCTGCCGCGGATAATTTACGCCAGTTAAATGGCGTGGGTGGTTTTTGCACCAACAGGAAATTGAAGAGTGATTTGATTAGGCTACATTCAAGCGCCTAACCTGCAAACGCCGCCGAAGTGACTGCTGGGATGCTGAAAACAGTTCTGAGAGTACGAGATGTCGATTTTTGCTTTACTGTTAATTTGTCTGCAGTATTCACGTTATTCATGCACTGTTGTTGATGAAGACGCAGGTAATGTATGTAAGATTTCGAGCTGAAGTGTTAGTAAGCAATAATGTTTCGCCAAATTGTGGTATAGAAATAAGTTCTTCAACATGGAGGCAGAACAAGTACGCGTAAACTATGGCCCGTTGAAAGGTTTTAATTCTTAAGCGCTGAGCTCGTCTACACTATATGAATAAAGCCAAGTGATCTTTTACATCTCATTTTAATCAATTTGCGCAAACAGTCCATCCATCTGCTCTCGATCCTGTTCCCTGTTAAAATTTTAGAGTCCAAAGCGGTCCCACAAGCCAAACGATCGTCTATCCTTGAACTGGAGACTCACAGCCAATTCCTGGAATTTGGCTTAAAGTTTCGAAATCTGAAGTAGGTCAGAAGGCTGCAGTTTCTTGAAAAAATTTATCTGCGTTTAATAAACGCAGTTTCCGTGTGTCTTGGCATGTCGCAAAAGCGCACACAAGCATTATAGCATAGCGTACTCCAGGAAAATAACTTGGGAGGTTAATCTTTGGTGATTGTAGAGATCACTCCAATTACCTTGTATTTCAACCTTGACTGAGAAACTATTTCTCAGAAAACCTTTTACGACCGCAGTGATATAATTGTGAGTGGCATCGAGCTGAAAATACTCTTAAGGTCTTTCGCTTGGTGCTGTGATTTGAAGCACCAACTTGTTTTTCAGCAAAGCGGTATGCCCGTCAAATAAAAATGGTTCGAGCTAGCACGTGAGCTTTCCAACAACCGTACGCTACACGCATGGGTGGCGGAACCTTTTTGAAAGTGGGGGGGGCACAAGCGCACGTCAAAAACATTTAGAAGATTGTTACGGTTTGAATTGGCAGTTATGACGTCAAAAACATTGAAATCTGATGTCATTACCTATACACATGAAGGTATAAATTACACTATTTTAGACAGAATTACACAACCATGAAAACGTATCGGTTAACCACATCTGAAATTCAAATAGGCTGTTTCAGGGGCGGCCCAGGTTGACAGCGTCACTCGGGCTCATCATATGATTATTCTGACTGACTAAAGCGGTTCGAAGCCTGCGCCACTGAAATTTTCTTTTGCTCTCATTCTTGCTGGCATTATCGTTGCTCTGTGGCGTTAGTTACGTAACAATAAATGAGAAGTTCTCATGACAACTTCTCCATTGTTGAGTAATGTACGTCACAGAGCAATGATAGCACCAGTAAGCCCTCTGAGTACTCATTCGTATTAATCCGAGTTGCTGGAAAATCTTTATTCGTTGGAAATTATACTCAAAATGGAAACTGTCCCTGGGATTGGATTTCAAATCCAATGTTCTATACAAATCCATTGCTTCAAAAAACATTCAGTCCGATATGAATTATGTTTTAAAAAATACTTTATGGCATAGCCCTGTTCCTCGGGTTCTAATGGATGAGCCTGAGTAAAGCGCGAGAGAACGAAGTCGAGAGAACGCTTGCTACAAACGATATTGTTTTCCTCAGGTCGCCTGCGACATGAACGTGAAAGGCCGGACATGAAACGAAATTATATGAACAGTGACAAGGCACAAAGAAAAGAGCCTGAGTTAACAACTTAGTGAAGTGGCATCGGCCCTTGGGTGGTGGCACAAATATATCAAGCAAGCAAGCTCGTGTTCTCAGATATAAATCGTAATCGAAGACTCGGGCTAAACCCGTAAAGCCCGTGTGTCGATCTCGCCGCTGGGTTGTTAAAAACACCAAGAACACAACTTAAAAAACAGGCAAAAATGACACAGCATTGACACCTGTCTTTAACACATTCAAAATCACAACTATTCCTCATCTTGCTTGAACACAGAAGTAACATGACTGAATAATCATTCTAAAACTGCATTACATATCGGAATGCAAAGACAACACAAAACATATGTAGCAATTGGCAAGTTGTCTGTAAGGATTCCAATTGTATTGGCAATGCAGAATAAAATATAGCTGTTTGGTGTTGCCAAAGCAAAAACAAAACACAATTGAAATTGATTTGTCAAATATTTAATTTTGCGTATAAAATGCAGCAAAATTTCACTATTTAGATGGTGTTAAAACGCTTGAAATTACACCGATTTTTAGTAGTGTTGCACGAATTTTTTCCTACGCACAAGCATGGGTGTCAGAAGGGGTGCACGAATTTGAAAATTTCAACAAAAAGGCTGTTTTCTCAGTTTCGAGTGGTAAAAAATAAATTTTACCACTTCTGGCCTCCCAACCTAGAAAAACTTTTGGAAAAATCCACTAGTGGCCCCCCTTGGAAAAAATCTTTCCGATGCCCATGCACACAAACGTGCAAAATTACACCATTTTTCAAAAAATTGTGTTTCGTTACACCATATGGCAAAACTGTTCAACAACACCAATGCGGTAAGCAAGCCGTAGCAGAATGACAGTCTGTGCACGGCTTTGCCAAAAAAATACGCAATCCTGCTAAATTCACTGCGAAATTGCAGAGAATATATTACAAATAATATCGACAAAATACTGCCAAAATTCTGCAACATGTTTTTCATTAAACGATTTTATTTAACAATGGACCCAACACTAATAGTCTTACTTAAACTTATTTAGGCAAATTTCAACATTAAAAAGTGGAGGGGCCAGGACCCCCAAAAATAAAAGTGGGGGGCCTGGGCCCATGCGCCCCCCGGTTCCGCCACCTATGGCTACACGATAACTTTGCGAACCTTACTGTGTAGAATCGTGCATCCTTACTCAATATCCATTTTAATAGTTTTTTAGGAAACCCTGAAAGCACGTGAAACGAAAATGAGTCCCCATTTTGCACACCTTGCTCGGTCACTAAAACCATTACTAAACACACGGGTATCCCACCCCGACCTGAGCAGACATTTTTGGTTAAACACCTGTGCAAAGGTAGTAGTAACATCTGAAATATTATTTGCGCTGCCGTCAAAATCTGCTCATAAAGCTTGAGTTTTTTATGAAGGTTTAGTACTGGTAAGGAAAAGATAACAAATCCATATCTTTTCAAATGTTGCTTAAACTCAAAATTAAAGTCAAACGTGTAGTGATCATTTCAAGAGATAATTTTTCAAGAAATACTTGCGTGTTTTGCTTTAGTTTTTCTAACCTACAACAAAACCGTGGGCACACAAGAAGATCCTCAAAAACAATTGACGACAGTAGCATTCAAAAGCCTCACCACAGCACTGCAATTCTACTACAACTCAAACAACACTGTAACAGCGGGTGAGCATGGAGTAATGAATGAACATTCCAAATTGAAAACGATATACTTGTGTGCTATTTAAGCATTAAACGCTTTAATTTTAAATCCTTGTCTGTGGTTTGTTGGTTGACTGTTGTTACTCTTCTTTTCCATTGCAAAACTGACAAAGATTAGTCTGGAAACGCCAAGCGCTTTCAAAATTATTATTTGGTTGTTTTCTTTTCTACCCCGCCTAATTAACTATATGACAACGATGCGGTCAAGGGGGGGGCGAATCCCCCCTAGAAAAAGTTTGGCCCCCCCTGGAAAAATGTGTTGGACATAAATTTTAAAATATTAGACATAGTTAAAAAAATTTAGGCCCCTCTCGGAAAACTCTTGGCCCTCCTGGCGTCCCAAGCTGGTTACGGGGTGGTCATCAGAATAAGCTTTCATGCTAATATTTACAAATAGATTAATTGTCATACTGGCAACTGGCTTGCACTAACAATTTGGGCTTGATTGCAGAAAAACTGAGCATACGTACTTTTATTTTCCCGGGCCCGGATAGGATGTACTGCACCTCTTGTACTCCCCCCTCTCGTAGGTCCCGTCTCCGAGAGACAGGATTCAAAAGCAAGACCTGCAGATTTTGAGACCAGATTCACATTAAATATTCTCGAGACACGTCTCAAGATTTTTATCAAACCCTGCCCGGTAGACTTTGTGAAAAGGTGGTTTAAGCCTCGCAGTCATGTAGTTACGTCGGCTATGTCCGCCCCACTAAGACATATAGTATTTTCACGTACTCAAATTACTTCCTTGCTCAACTGTTAACTCGCAAATGAAATATTCCAAGCGATTCATTGTTATTTTCGTTGCAATTTGCCTCCGTTTTTCGTGTGTTGATCAGCTATTTTGGTAACTTGGCTGCTCACTCACTGCGACGGAAAAAATTTTAGGTGTGGCTCATTTTCCAGAAATTGCGCAAACCTTTCGTTCTGGCCCAATTGCCATGTTGACAACATGTTCGCTTTGTTTTGACCATCCGGTAAAATTAAGACAACTTTCGTTTTTCTGATCATCGGATCAGTGAGACAAGCCTTTGGTTTGAGATCACCGGATCTCAAAGACAACTTTCGCTACAAACTTGCTCAAGGTTCGTTTTTCTTTGGTGACTGCGTGTCACTTTTGTCCCATTCTCAATTTCGTGAACTTCGGTTCACACCTTCAATTCGTCTGGTCAACTCTCGGTTACCTTTGTTTTTCGTTCTTTGTGACTTCGGTCACTAGGCAACATGCTCGATCATGGACCGCCGTGATTTCAGGGACAACATGTTTACTAAGAGATGAAGGAGCAGTTCCTCTTTAGATTTAAAGGAACCCCATAAATGACATTAACCCAGAAAGGAGGTTTCTCTGACCAAGGGCGTACGCAAGGGGTTGGGGTTAAAACCTCCCCTTGCGCTTGATATATTACAAACACTTTATTACCTGCGCAAAGGAGATAAACGAGATTGATTGTTTTCGCATATTTTTGCTTGTTAATTTGTCGACTTAATGCAAATACCACGGAATGAACTTGCATAAAAATTTAAGGAACATTGTAAATGGGCTAAAAAGTAATAATTAGGTTTCGGTGGGAATCTGCGTTATTGTCTGCGTCCAGAAACCATCTCACCACTTTTTGCACACCTTTCGTCCACTATGCATGTTTAAGATTGTGTTCCGCGATAGTTCACATTATCGGAAAAAATTGTTTTTGTTTTGTCTGCTATGGCTGAGCAGCGCAAGTTCTGACCGCATTGGCTACATTACCAATTTCTGTGGCATGATAGAACTGTTGCACGAACTCAAAAACAGCAGTTGTTAACCTAGAAGCATTCAGGCATTTGATAATGTCTCAGCAGGCAAAAAGGAAAACTAAAAGTTTGCTGGACTTCTACAAATAACAAAAAATCGAAAGTTTTCTTGCATACTTTATGCGCATTCTCAATTCTTGTGTAGTTTAGCAAGATCGATCTTTCAAACCGGGATATGTGCCAACCAGTCCAGCTATACTTTTTCTATTCTCGACTGCTCGTATTCGACAGGACATTAGCGCAGCCTCATTTTGCCGTTGTAAATTGCTCTGACGCATTGATGAGTATGTTTTAATCTCCTGTTTTAACGCACAGCCCGATATTTTTGCAGATATGAACTGCTGTGTTGTAGCGTTGTGTGTATTTTCCTCCGATCGCCTAACTTGGAGCGCTAATAGTTCAGATTCAGTGCAATGACACATAAAATAAGGGGAGTGGATGTAGAAAAATATGCATATTATGTCAACAAACTTCGCTAAAACGTTAGTTTGGAAGCATGACTATGACGTCAAATTGTCACGTCACAAAAAGCGAACACCAAATACAAATGACCACCATATGCCACTGAATTACCCCCCCCCATGAAAATTTTCTGCGTACGCCACTGCCTCTGACTACTTGAAGACAAACCCTTGTCATGGATCGCCATGACTGAGAAAACGTTATGCCGCGAAAACGTTACACCAAGATCGGTGTAAACAGGCTTTCCTCGATTAAGAACCATTGTCAGCGGGACAAAGCTTTCGGCTATGTCCCCCCAACCGTTGGAATTCTTGCATGTTTGCGATTTTTGCAACTTTATTCTTTCATTCGGATGCACATCCTTGTAGCTCGAGAGATGCCCTTTTCGACATTTTTGTGTTTTATGGTTCAAAAAAATTTTGATTTTGTTATCGTTCTTGATTTATTCCTATACCCATGTAGCAAGTGTTTTCAGGTCTTTTAAGTGTTTCTTTTATTTCTCTTCACAGAGCCATGCGTCAACCAATTCACTTGATATTTCCGGTAGTTTGTTAGGCACTGGGTTCGTTGCCAAGTCACTGTCTCCTGTTTCAACGCTGTTTCTGATCGCGGTCACCGTCAAATTTTCATAGCATGTGGTCGGTAACCAACAATGTGTCACTTGTCCTTCTACATACGGTGTTTCATGTATATATTCCACTATCACTCGCTGTTACCAGAGCGTGATTCCAACATACTAAGATGGTTCCATGAGTTTTATATGGCGGTCTTAATTGAATTACTTGACTTTTCCCATAAATTTTCTTAGATATCATCGTTTTAGTCATTCCATTCACATCCTGTTGCATCAACGGTTTGCCTATTGGAATTTCGTCTTCCATATGCAGAACTTTCAGTGCAATCTTTAAGTTTACACATCGTAGGTACCAATCTTTTAAATCCCAGCCATCTCTTAACAAATAGAGTAACAATACAATCAACTTTTAATACATTTTCACAACGGTGACCGAAAAATTCATACACCATTCTCTTGACCCCAATTATATATTTTCCGCCAATGCTCGTATTCGTTTCGTGACATGTTGAGATATGAATTGTCTGCAANAAGATTTATACGAAGTCTCGACGAGACTNTATCATCATTGAAATACTGCCAAACTGACTAACAAATGAATTTGTTTTCTATGATTAAAGCAAGGAATTAAGTTTCTGGCAAAACCAAAACTTGAGGATAGCCTACAGTAATTTTACAGCATAGATGTGATGTGTAAAAAGTTACTGACCACCTAAAATTTTGAGGTATGGACAGGGGACGATCCACGAAATGGTGTTTCTGTTGACGAGCGAGAACGTGTGCGTCAGCTTCTGAATGTTCAGTTTTGACCTGATTCACGCTACGTTGAAAGTGTGAAATTTAACTGATCCAATATCTGCAGTTTACCAAACGCTGAAATTACTTGTTTCAGCGAGTGTTTACAAATCAGTGGGACATTAGAGTTAACAGGGTTCAATCAAGTCACAAATCACTCAAAACAACCATTAAATCTTCCAAGTTAACTGCTCTCCAGTCCACATGTGAGATAAACAGGGAATTTAAATTTCCACGTAATACTACGCTTCGTCATTCGTCAGTCCTTAAATCTTATACAAATTAAATTTCCAAATAACCTTTTAAGATTGATATTTTGTGGTTGCAAAATATTCGCTTTGGGCTTAAAACGAGATAAAGTTAGCTCGACTAGTTCCAGAAAAGTTTGCCTCTTTCTTTTCATACGCATAAGCAGGAATGTTCCGACATTTGATATCTTCCAAAAAAACGTGGCAAAAATCAAATGCGTGGTAATTCCGTTTAATATGAGAGTGAAAGATTGGTATGATGTGCAAGCTACCTATCGTAACGGTCGCTTGTTGGAGACGCGCACCCGGATTGCATCAGGGGTTCGGGAGGTTTCGGCAGCACAAACAATTTGAGTTTCCCCGCTCGACCAGGTTCACTCTTTATTGCCTCTTGCCTGTACTGCACTGCGCATTTTGTAGCTAGATGGCATCCGCCTGGCGCTGTGTGACCCTCCGTCGCACCATTCATGAAAGTGGGAAGAAAGTTGGAGAAATTAGCGGAATGATGTACCAAAATCGAAAGAAACGCACGTAAATCTAACGTTAATCGTTGACTGAACAACTCAAGAGGAAATCTAAACAAACGATCGTCGTAATCAAACGAGAAAAATAGTTTTATTATGCTGGCTTTTGCTCCCGTAATTGGTGAAACAACATTGCAGACCCGAAAGGTTGTGCTGAGTTTGTAGGATATCAACAGTAGGTAGACATTTTTATTATCTGCATGCAACAAAAGCAGTTGCACAATGTCAGTTTCATTTTCAGATCTTTCCATCGCTATTTCCAAAATTATACTCTGGCTGTGTCTCATGAAAACAGAAACGCAGCAGAGAAAAGGTAGCTTTTCTTTCAAAATCCCAATAATTCACCGAGATGACTCGTTGCATCTGTTTACCAAAATCTGTTCAATAATCTATGTGTCAGGAGCCAGGTTAGCCATTGTGTCAGGACCTTTGATGCTNTGCTGAGAAACAATTTGTATCGATTTTTTATACGATGTGCATCTTCATCCAACTTTTTGATCCGATCGCTTCAATTGTCTGATGCTTTTTACAAATCTTCATTTTTCCTCAATTATTCAACGCTACTGTATGATGGCGACCAAATGCAATAGTGCTTAGTGCATTGTTTCGGTGTTCGCTTTTAATCAGTATTGCTTTTGTGCAGTAAAAACCGAATTTTGTGCGCAATGTGTACAAACCAAGCATACGAAGAAGAATTATAAATTGTACAATGCTAACTGCCACATCCTGCTTTAAAATTGAGGAAAATTTATTGGTTGTCGATCTCATGATAAATGCGTTGCAAACCATTTGAAACCTTGATTGGACAGTTTGCATGCCTCTGAGCGCCAATGTGCACCCCTATTTGACTTATTTCACTTGTTTCGTTTTCTCTGTTAGGTGAATGATGCTACAGTTTGTTTGCTGTTAAAGTGTTTTGCTCCTGTCAATGGTGTGCAAACACCGCTTATGTAACACGCTACAGTATGGCTAACCATTTCTTGTGCTCTTGTGTTGTATGCATGGGCGCAATTTTGTTGTAAAATGTGAGGGGGACAGCTTGGTATGAGACCAACATAGTTATCGGGTCGATGCAGAAATGACGTTTTATATACAGATTTTCAATCTTATTTCTGGAGGTGTTTTGAGAGTAACACTAATCACGCTTTGTTTTGTCCTTGCAGATGATTTACATATTAATATACTTAAATTTGTTGCTGCACACGGTACTATAGTTCAGCCTGCTTCCATTAATATCGTATTCGGATGTAAACAAGCATAGAAATATAGTAAAACACATCATTTGGGTTTTACCGGAGCTGTCAGTTTGAATGCACAAAATGCTGAATCGCATTGGCCGCACGTGCATATCACTCTTACATTAGAACGCTTCAGTTTTCATGCATTTTATAAGTGTAGGTTAAAGCGCGATTTGATGTCTTGTTCAAGACGCTTAACGTTACACAGACGATAAATATTCCTCTTGCACATTTCCGTTTTTTGAAAAAGCTACAAACCATTTTAATGCTACTGGGCATCATGCATGCAGCCCCACCCCTACCAAAA
>JGI24159J19872_10008903_pt1 | contig 13154 bp, 9 predicted proteins | sample Ectturendosymbi4_FD_19872 | JGI IMG/M metagenome (IMG submission 19872) | reverse complement strand
TAAGAAGACAAAGAAATACTGATGAACTTCGAAATCAGCCAAGCATCAAGAAGCAAGCATGAACTACATGTTGAACTTGAACAAAAACCTCATTCTGCTCTCATTCTGTTCACGTTCAGATAACACTTTTACTCTCACTTCCTGTTGCGAACTAAGCACGTGAAACGCCAGACAATCAATGGCGGCGCTGCTAAGCAATATGACGTTTCAAGATGGCGACGTTGCTAAGCATTATGACGCAGTATCCTGTACGCAACACTACGCACATAACTTTCGGGACTTTCCGATGATCTTGGGTATAAAAAGGCTGGTTTTCGCAGTGAAGATCAGATTGGACAACCTAGCTTCGGCAGACAGTTCTGATCTCCTTCGGTAGTTTAAAACTCCTAAAGTTTTGACTTCAGCAGTAAAACGAAACTCTGCCTCCGGCCAATCTTAGCTCGACGGTGCGGCTGTAAGTAGTGTCTCTGACTCTGAGCGCTGGTGAAGTGCGATCTTTCAGATGACCTGAGTTTCTGACTAAAACAAAGTCACTTAGAACGACTTGTTTTCAGTCAAACAAGAGTGGCTTGTCCGAACAGAGTTCTGTCACTCTGAACAATAAAATTGGTTTATCCGAATTAAATTATGCCACCCTGAAATATATATTGGAAATGACAAACTAAACGGTTTCCAAACGTTCCCAACTAAAACCACCATTGTTGACATTAAAACTCCTCAACGCTGGCAAATGAAAGACGTTAAAAAGGTGACAGTTACTTCGGAAATCAACTAAGATCCATTTGATTAATGAAACACTTCATACTGGAAACGCTTGTCACGATCAGACTTATCCAAAAGGCTGATCACTAAATGCAATACATTCATTTGACGATAGGTTAAAGTACCAATACGTTTCAGGTTGGATAATACTTCTAGAACTTGAGATAATCTTCCTGGTTGTAAAGATGGTCTTAGAAATTGACTTATGTCTGTGAATTTGATTCGAGAGAGTCTGATCGCCTTTATGCCCTGCATAATTGGTGAGTAATCATTATTGTACTTTACAAATGGTCGGGAAATTCAATTAATAAAAAATGATTAAAGCATATTATTTGTGTGTTATGATCTTAAAATTTATTAATATCAGGAGTCTATTAGGGAGGTCAAGCAAGCGAAGACTTGTGAATACCGTCCTTGGTGTAGCAATGAATCGAACCCATGTTTTAGGATTACTGTTACACCTAAATGTGATCTTTGAAACCCTTAGGGCCAAAGATACGTGTACACAGTGGATAAAAGAAGAACTCGCTCAAAAGAAAAAGTTCAGGTTTAATCATTGAAGATGCAATTTATACTTAGATGAGTAACTATAGTTGACGGCTGCTGCAGTCAGTGTTGATTTGATGCTAACCAATAGTCTTATACCAAAATAATGTATGAATCTATCCTTTCAAGTAAACCAAGCCATTTCGTAAACGATCAATTATTTATTCAGCGTGAATCCCAGGCAAGGATCTTCTTGAGCACTTCCGGCATCAAGTTCCATGAACCCTGTGGCACGGTCTACTTAAGAAATCTTAAGTAGGTCTTGCCCTGTGGTTAACTATCCAAAGCAGTGAATACTAACAATACTGCGAGCAGCATCTCCAGCTCATAAAAATGAGTACAAAAAGGTGCCATAAAAAGGGATAAAAATCTACGGTGTCTTTTGCAATTACAAAAATTTTTAGCTCTGAAGATTCGACAGGGTGGAGCCAAAAGGGTGGGCAGTTGAAAAAGTTACCAATATTTATGCATACAGCTATGTTGAATTTACTTAGCATGAAAAGGGCATCTGTCCGGTCAGCACTGGCTCAGTGTGACTTGGAGGATCAAACAGGAAAAATAGGTTGGGTGGCTGAAAATACAACTGCGGGTAAATCCGAGTGCAATTGTTATTCGCTGTCCAGCATTCTGAGTGAATGCTGACGTTTTGAAGTTGTGCCTGATAGAAACACCAGAAGGTCTCAACCCCCAGCTGCTCTGGACCAGCTGGAAAAGTCTACAGGTTAAAGCCGGATGGAATTTTTTATATGATGCAATTTTGCATCTTCAGTGAACAGCGAAACACGTTTTCCGTAGCGGGGTGAACCACCAGACATCCCTTGCCCGTAGTTCCCAAATCTTCAGATGTGCTGGCGAGGTTACGTGCTGAACGAACTGGGGATTTCTATAGGCGGCATCGAAAACTATGCCCAGTCAGTAGGAGTAGTCCGACGGTTTTTGATTGAAGAAATGCGTGTTCCCCCTACGCAAGTGGATGCAATAGACTTCAATAATGCTCACAGACTACCACGTAGAATCTCTGCGGTCAAGTCGGAAAAAGCTAGCGACTCGGAGAATGAAGAACATTCCTCAGATAACCAAAACTATACCGCCCTATTGTGGTTAAACTCGCAAGCATGAGAGATAAACACTCTATACTAAAACTAGCACAGGATGCCAGGAAAACGAAAGTTAACATCAAAAGGCACTTACCGAGGGCAATGCAGGTTCAAAGGAAAAGCACTTATAAAGACAGCTTCAACGCTATACAAACAAGGAAAAAATTCAGTGGAAAGTGGTTGGCAGTGAATATCGCCTTTACGCCGACAATGAAGGGTGGTTCCTTGATGTAATCTCTATAACTCATACTGATTCAACAAATTACTGTTTTGTTGGCTATTCAGCAAGTTGCAGTTTCGTTTATTTTTGAAGTTAAATATCAAGATTCTGACCCAAATGATCGAAGTTTTGTAAATATCTTGCTATCAATGCGCGTTTTTGTTATAAATGTAGTGTTCCCATCTGGCTTGTCATAATCTGGGTTCCTTGTCTTTCATCTATTATAGCTGCGTCGTGTGCTATACTCAACTGCTTTCTTGAAGTTGGATCTTAACTTTTGCGTTAAGTTATATTGTAGATGCGACAAGTTTACAACTTGAGTAAATGATGATATTAGCATCCATTTTTTAATATTCCCTAGCTAATGAATAGTTTAAAATCGCATCTTCCCCTTTTTAACTTTCTCGAATTCTACAACATGCTAACTTTTCTGTTTCTGAGTTGTGTAGATTCAGTCTAATCGTCACATTCTGGAAATGCCTACGAATTATTTTGTATTGCTGTGGCTACTGAAGATGTATTAGATCTTTCAAATACGCTATTGCGCTGTGAGCCTTGTAATATGTACAATTTAACCCAATTGGAATGCTTACTTAACAAAATCAGTGGCTATTTCTTTTTGCCAAGAGATCCTAACTACGAGACTGTAGGGGTTAACAAAATGCAACCTCGCAAAAGGATCCCGAACAGCTTGCCACAATAGTTCCTACACAGGGAAGCGACCGCAACAGTAGAAATAAATCTGTGTTCAACTTGCAGGCGATTTGTCAAAGAGTGACATAAATCACCCTTTTTCATTTACTTTCATACCGTTTTTTTTCTCTCGGGAGGGTCGCGGGGGCAGCAGCCTGAGGACGCGAAATGCATCACGGTCAACAGCAATCTTACGTAGTTCTGCTGGATCCCATCCACACTAAGATGGGATCAATCCATGATGGAGATGTAATCACATTGGATGTTTTTTGGACGACCTCTGAGCCACTTTCCCGTAGGTGTTGCCAACATGATTCACCCCGCTAATCGTTCCAAGGGCATTCTCGTCACGTGGCCGATGAGAACTCTATTTGGAGAAGTGGCTCAACATTTACGGCTTTACGAATTTCGCAGCTGTGCGTTCTGTCACGAAGTGTCATGCTGTGAACATACTCATCACAAAAATCCTATCTCTGCCGCTTGCACTTTACATAGCACTCTTTCAGTCATCACCCGAAATAACTGAAAGCTTTGCCGTTTTCGAAAGCTTCCCTTTTGTGACCATGGAATTATAAGGCTCACGCAGAACTGCGTTTGCTTTACCAATTCGTGTATCAATCTGCTTGTTCTGCCTTCGGGCACTTGTGAATGCCACCCTTAGGTACTTGAACTTCTCGACATGCGGCAATGCATTGCCGCTTACTTGCTGCGCACACTGGCTTCGGTTTCTAGAAAGACGTGATACACATCGCTTTTTTTCGTGCTAATTTTCATTCCAACTTGGTCGCACGCAGCTGAAAACCGATCAAGTGCATGTTGAAGATCACTTTCAGAGGATGCAAGCAGTACTAAATCGTCCGCAAAAAGGCTGATCTTGCAGCTTCCAACAGTGACACTCTTATCGACACGGCTGTGACTGTTTGTCCAATTCATATATTAGACTCTGAAGAGCAGTGATGACAGCACACACCCTTGTCGGAGAACATCAGCGAAAATTTGAAAATCACCAATAATCCCTACTGAACAGCTGGTTTTAAAAATTTCCTAGACACTGATTTTTTGTTTTTGATTCTTTGTTTTAGCGCATAGCTAGTGTGCTCCTTCGTATATATTCCTAACGCAGTTACATTTGCACAAATGCTTTGGTAACATCGTTGATATTTTGCTAAAACTAATGGCAGGTTAAACACTCGTAGGTTTTGGCTTTGAATCACCTAATTTTTGAAATGGACTATTTTTGCTAATAACTTCGAAAAGCACAAAAAGAACTGGTCTGATGTTTAGAACCAGTTTGTACAGTTACATCCGTCGTGCAACTACTTTCACCGTCCTAAAGGACATGAGCTTCTGCGTTGTGTACTTTTGCACTCTTTTTGTATGTTCCCAAACATTTATTCACACAAGGATTGATAAAAAGAAGAATCTAAAAACACCAGAATTACATAAAACATATTTTAATACTGTACTCTTAATAGCAGTTCCGAAACATCTCTGGTACTTCACTGATTTCACTGATTTATTCAAAATACTACTTTACTGATTTATTCAAAATACAAGATGGCGTGTTAGGTTTTGCACAAGCGCCAACAACACCACTTACTGCAAGGTCCAGCGAACCAACATTGATTTGGAATGGGTCTTTCATGTAACTTTGCGCAAGTCTTCTTACTCCGGACGGCCATGTGGCAGATGTCATGAGAGTTTGCCTGTCTGGTCGTATGTCCAGCAATATCTTCATGATCTGAGGTTCGAAACCCATGTCCAACATTCTGTCTGCTTCGTCCAGAACCTGTTCACCACGGCAAAAAAATAGAGCTGAAAAAATACACATACCTACAACAAAAACATACAGAAGAAAATCACCAACAGCTACTGAAAGAACATCAAACAGCAGAGGTCGATCATTCTTTAAAAAATCATTTCTCTAACTCCACACAGAAATTCCCCTATCCGTTGTTGTAAGATTAGCGAAGACGCAAAATCGAACAAAACACAAGTCAAACAGCGTTGATGGTTTACCGTGCAGGCAGTGGCGGTTCTAAGGGGAGGGACTGGGTGGGTCATTCCCCCCAGTTTTGTGCTTAATTTCACGTTCAACTTCGTTTGATTGACATACACAGCAGTTAACCTTCAGCCAGCAAAATTTTAAACGATTTGATGACTTTCTGGCGACGGTTCTGACGATATTCACAAACAAACCTATGTTGGGTTTGATAGGGTTAATCACAGCAAATCAGTCTTCCTTACAACAAAAAATCACCATGAAGGGGAGACATTTATGTTGGCCCCCCAGTTTTTTCATTCTAGAATTGCCACTGCGCGCAGGTATTATTCAACCAACTGAAAGTCTTGCGAAACATGGAATCAGAATTTGTTTTGTTGAAACTCAGTTACAATGCGAACGACAAAACGGTCGGCACATCAAAGACTTGAGAAACGGTATTTGCGGCCTGTCCAGTTGCGTGTTCGGCAGTGATGGGTGGAACGGAACGGTTCATGCACGGTGTTGCCAGTTACTCGCCAACAATGCAGCATTCAACACCAAAAAAGTCGCGTCATCCACTGGGAATGGCGCAAGCAAGTGGAAATGGGCGCCACTGACCACTCGTGACACTCCCGGAAGGAGTACAAAAGCCAGTATGAACAGCATACCTAAACTATTACATATAACTAACCAAAAACGTTACACTGTCCAATGAAATTATATTGCATCCGAGAAGATCATTGAATCGACCTGGTGTTGCCACAATGATTTCAACCCCCCTTGTGATGAGCTGAATTTGATGTCTCCTGTCACCTCCTCCGTACACACATACGCTAAGAAAATATAAACTTCATCACCGAACAGCAATTCAAATGAAGCATCTTGGCCCAAGCATTACCATCTTATGCCACGATAGGAGTATTTCTTGATTTCCTGCTCAATTTGTAAAGCCAGTTCTCTTGTTGGTGTGAGCACCACAGCGCTTGGTCCTGAACGGTCTTTTCTTGGACTGAAAAGAACATGGTTAGATGTACCGAAGAAATGAATTAGCAGCAATTAAGAAAGCAACTCACGTTGGTTGCAGATCAATGTGGATGAACGCAGGAAGGAGAAAGGCTAAGGTTTTGCCAGTGCCTGTTTGGGCGATGCCGATGACATCGTAACCTCGCAAAACCAGCGGCCACATCTGAGACTGTAAACTCGAACTATTAGAAAATGGTTTGCATCTGGAGCAGATATAAGTACGAAAAATTATCACCTGTATCGGCGAAGGTTTTTCAAAACCTTGTTTTACGATTTCCCGAATAATTTCAGGATAATGCATGAAGGCTTGCTGGAACGTGAGCACAGGATTTAAAATAGGACGTTTGTCATTCGACAGGTCAACGACAGAAATGTTGAAATTGCATAACCTGCAAAGAACATTGAAATATGAGTGTTGAAAATAGTATTAATGACGTAATAACTGCTGACTGAAAGTCTACTACACATAGGTTAACCTCCACTCTTCGACTTCTAACTGAGACATATCAGCAACTTCGTCATCTTCGATGTAGAAACTCTTCTTCACTGGAGGAAGTTTTGCCCACCTTGCAGCCGTCTGCTCTCGAGACTGAACATTTACTTTGGCCCAGTCAATGAATCCTCTACGAATGAAATAATTGTCTTTAAAATAAGCATAAATTTACACACCAATTTACTTGATTGAGGACTACTCACTCATTTGTAATGTTTTCGTCCGGCAGATTCTTGTCACCTTAGCAACATATAAATATGAGCTAAGCCGTTGCATGATGGTTAGTAACAAGGCCATACAATACAATTCTAAATTCACGCTTTCATTGCTGAGCAATTAATTACCATGGTATGGACGTTTCATTACCTCCAAGCTCTGGACAAGCAGGACGAATGTCGATAAAGCTTTCAATAAGCTCTCTAGCCTTTGCACAATCACCAGGATTTCCAAATATAACCACCGGCACGGAAATATGACTGCCTCTGTCTTTTTGTATCTAAAACACAGAAGCGTAGCAGTGTGATATGTTACACTTCAGTAGCCCGTAACAACTGAGTCGACAACTGCTTCTAAAAAAACACGAGTCTTGCCGGTTGCGGGTGTACTTGCTGACATCATCCACATTCAAAAAGGCTACTCTAGTAAAAAGTGACACGCAAACAGGCAATCGCAGGCTTCTCTCAAGCGTCAACCACAGTAAGCCGCATCAATCCATCAATACTTATCCTAAGCTTTGAAAATATGTCTATCCTTTTCTATTGCATACGTGAGCAGCTTTTTAAGTCCACCTTCAAACTGCTATACATTTTAACGAATGTTTCCACCACACGTCAGTACCGTTTTCAAACAGGCAATCCGTTGATTACACTATAGCACGGCCCTCCCAAGCCCCCATTTGCAATTTGCAGCTGCAGACCAACCCCCAATGAAAAGTCACCAAAGTTTGGTACAATAGAAAAGATTATCTTGTACACTATATTTTACAGAAAACAACGGTGCAACTTACTTTCGCAGCAACGAAAGTCGGTTCAACGTCAAATAAAACACATTTTCACGAAAAAACATACATTAAAAAAGGCTCTAGATGAAATTCAGGTTCCGCACAAGATTACAGTGTGCTGTGAGTAAAACCTAGGAAGTACGCGACAATCAGTACGTGTGAGACGAGAGACACAGAAGACACAGCTTTTTGGAAATTTTTCCTTTTCAAGATTAATGAAGACGATATGGCGCAATAAGGACATCCCATTCGACGACGTGTGGATCACCATTACCGGCTAGGGATGTAGTTGAGATCTTAACCTCCGAGGCTTGTTTGAAACTTCCGAGACCGAATCTGAAAACTTGTTGGCTTCGCCAAAACATGTCTTAAATTTTTGGAAAAAACTCAATAACACTTCTTAGTCGCAGTTTTGTCGGATTTCTCGCAGTTTTGTCACCTTTTGTTGTTCTTCCTTTTCCGAAAATACGACAGACACTGAACAGGTTGATGTAAGGAAGCTTTACCAAAACACAACGCATGTTGACCAACAAATGCATGTTGAAAATCCTGTTCAGAAGATGTAAGCAGCACTAAGTCGTCTGCAAAACGCAGATGGTTGATCGCGCATCTTTCAACAGTGACAGCCTCATTGATTTTGGCTGTGACGGTCTCTCCAATTAAAATAGAAATTTACGGGGAACGAGACCACACGCCTTTGTCTATATGGAACCCTCACGGAAAACGACTGTACTTTGAAGCCGTTGACACGGGAACAACTTTCCGAGTAGGGATACTGTACAATGAATTGACGGCCAATGACAGGTCAACACCGTAGTAACGTAAAATTCCCAAAACTTTTCTTGATAGGCCCGGACGTATGGTTTTTCGAGGTCGACAAAACCAGCGCAGACATCTTCGGCATATTCGGAAGATTTCTTGAAAATCTGTTGGAGAATGAATATTTTATCTGTAGTGCTACGGTCACGACGAAAACCGCACTGGGAATCTTCCTCAGATTCAATTATCTCTGGGCATCCTTTTTCAAGACACTTGGATTACACTTTTCGTGGAATGCTAAAGAGGGAAATGGTCAGGTAGTTCGTGCATTTCCTCTTGTCACCCTTTTTGTGCACGAGGATGATCACTCCAGTTTGCCAATTCCTCAATGCCCGTCCGGAACTCCAGGCACCTCCACAGGCACGACTAAGCCAAAGAACGCCTTGTCTATTCACGGCTGTGGACATTTCGTGTCGGATTTCATCACAACCTGCAATCCTCCCAGCCTTCAGTGTTTTGACTGCTAGAAAGACTTCTTTCGCAGTGATGGTATGTTCCTCCCCAAAACCATATCCCGGGTGTTTTCAAAAGATCTGCGAAATACATTTGTTGAGGATATCCCTTTCGTTGCTGAGAATGACACCTTTTAGTTTTTCATGGAACTAGCCGATTGAGGTCTTTTGTTGCGAATTAGCAGGATGGTTTGCCCCAAAAATTGGTAAGTTTGCAAGTAACTGATGTACTTCATGCCCAATATTCTTCCAAGATTTCATTTAAGGGACTTTTTTAGCACTTGGGCTGGGAACTTTTGTGGGTCAGGGCATCATGAATACTAAAAAAAAAGATTTGTTAACATTAAACTACAAGCTGTACTTTTTCGTCATCTGTCGTCAAATGGAGATAGAACGAACTCAACGAAGAAATTACCATGCTAGCTTGCTGAACACATTTGTCATTCGTTGCGAACGTTTCAAGAATGGATCAGATTAGACTAAGCTGCTGTTATCCAGCTTACTTGACCGCACATTGGTACGTTAACTCTCCAAAAATGCCTAATTTACAGGACAGCATCACATAATTTGCAGCACAACAATATCGCTCGTACTTTTGCTGACTGGAAACGACAAGTGGAGATCTAACTTTTTGCCAGTAAGCATGACACAACAACATCAACCGCTGCGATGACCTTGAATGCAGCCGACCATCGGTCATGAACGATGTGCAGGAATATATCGACGAGAAGATAATAAAGAGTCCAGAGTTCCACGCAAAGTTAATCGTTTTTTTCTCACTGCAGTGCGATCCAACAAGGCAAAACATATTCGAATTGCCTGAAGTCATTTATCCACGAAATACAAAATAAAGGATTCACATTGTTCGAAATACATATGCAAGTTGCCCATCTGACGAAGATGTCAGCGCAAACACAAAAAAACACGTCGATCGACTGCTATTTTGAGAGTGAACAATTCTGACGTCCGATTCTCACTTGACAATGGAGCTGCGGTGTGAACACTATCTGCCAGAAATTTTTCAAGCCAGAACAAGTCTTCCTATCTTATCTGTGGGGATGATCAGCCAAGCTTTCGCAGGTTGACTATGTGGAATTAGACGACCATGAAAACAACATGGTAGATGTGCAACCCTAAGGATAGTGATTTGTACGGGGTCCACTTTATACGCTGCGAAAAACTCGTTTGTTTATTTATTTATTACGTTTGTCCACAGATATTGTTACACTTGACCTTGATTTGTGTGAATGACGGTGATTTTATTGCTCATGCTGCGCACGTTTCAGACTTATGTGATTCGGGACACTTTAGCGTTGGAAATGAACACTGTTGTGCCTAAAAAATGCCGCGAACAAAAGTGCCAATTGTTTGTGAAAGTAAAGTGAATAGTACTTTAGATGCACTGTTTGAGCGCAAGGTTTAAACTCTGATTGACCAACTGACAGACTTCGTAAGTCAAATAGTAATTGTTGAAATGCCTAATAAAAGCTTACACACATGTCTACAAGGGGTTCTTAACCTTTCCAACCAGGGGAATCCCTATTCCTGAAGACGTTAGCTTGGCGACTCCTCGTATGTGGTTATGTCATTAATCAAAGTGGTGTTGGTTGTTGTTTGTGCATATGAGGGTTAAAAAAAACACTTTGGTATTCCTTTGGGAGACTCCCAGATTTCTTACTGAGGACCCCGTCAAGAACCACTGGTTTAGACCCTCATGTGTTGAATTCCTCTCTGAAACGATGACAGTATACTTAAATTGACCACACTTGACAACATACTTCCAAAAGTGAGTCATGCTACAATACTTAGTAAGTTTCATGTGTGAACTTCTTTTTTATATCTGAAGCTGGATGAGGCATCTTGCAAATTGACCACTATGATAACGCCGTTACCATTTTGGTTTGAAAGACAGCAGCGAAAATTTTCAGAAGAGCCTGAATGATGGATTGCTTAATCTAAATGGTGTGTTCTCTATTGCTGATATCCTTGTAAGTGGAAGTGGTTCAACCATGGCGGTTAAGGCAAAATTTGACCATGATTGAAACATGATCGAGTCACTAATGTGCTTAACAAACTTCATAATGCCAAGCTTTTTCTCCTCAGCGTTGTTTTGTTTTAAACCACGCGATCAAATTATGCTGATATCTCATCGTGACTAGCTTTTGAAAGAAAAAGGGATGCTGAATGCTAATAGTTGCATGTAAATATGACGTCAAGATACGCGAACCAATAGGCATATAAGTTGCCTCTTGTCGCTACTGCTTAGCTTGCTCTTACTGTAACTCAATGCAATCACGCTATAAATACGAGCTGTCTGAGAACGTCTGCAGTCTTACGGCTAGCTCAGTAAATTTGAGGAACCAGATAGAACGAACCAAACGACGAAATTAACAGTTATTTTTCCTATAGCTACGAAAACGGTAATCTGGAAGAGTAGTTGCTAGACATCGACCGATATGCCTTTTTTAAGGCCGATACCGATATATCGGCCATTCATGGGCCAATAGCCAATATTTCCAAAATTTTAAATCTTGTTTTCTGCTTCATTATCAAAAGTGTGATGTATTTTATGCCATACCTTTTTCTCAAAAACTTAAACAATCAGGATTTGTGAGCTGAAATTTTTGAAATTGCAGCAATTTCAATGTTTGGTAAGTTGTTAGCATAGTATACACTGCTTGCAATGAATAAACACAGTGCCATGAATAAAAAAGAATGTTAAAAATAACAAAACAATAAGAACAGAACACTGAATGTAAGAAAACTGCCTACGGTGCTAAAACCAAAAAAAGCAAAAACAGTGCTTGAAACTTGAAAGATGGTGAACAATGAAAAAGGAAGTACAAAACGGAGCATCAAGTGAAGGAGGTTAAAATGAGAACAGCACTGTATTCAATTAAACATTGCCAAAAATGAAAATTTTTCCAAAAGAGTAACTTTCTTGGTTTATGATAGTATGTTTGTTAACAGTTACTGTATTACTTAAATCTTGTGAAATCTTGTTTTTGCATACATTTCACAAAACAACCTTTCAGATTCTTCTGCAAATCAGTGGGTTTTCAATTTGAAAAGTCAATCCAAGTCTTTTTTGATGTAATGTAACATTACATAACTGCATGTCCTTAAAAAAGCAAACTAGTTGTATTAATTCATGCAACTGAAGTACTGGCGTTGGTATGAAATTAATTACCTCAACTCATTTGTCAATACTCAGTAGTTCCATATCAACAGTTTAATGCAGAAATCAAAGTTTATCTGCATTTTCACCAAGTAGCCCGCAGTAAGTGAGCTGGTCATCTACAACCTATCCTAAACAAAACCAGCATTAGGTTATAACCGATTACCGCCCGTCCACCAGAAGAAATTCTGTAAGAACAAGTCGCCATGACAATAGTTAAAGTGCACATGTGCGCATTATGCATCCGATGATTGTGCAATAATGCCACGGTTTTTCTGATCCGTCATAAACACTGCTTTTGCTGGTCTTGTTTAACAACGGACAACAGCAATTGTGACGCAACAATGAATACTGCCTACCGCGCTGCTATCGGACTAAACGACGAACACCACATCAACGTATGTGTGAAATGCTGTGAGTAGCGCTTCCGTAACTTGTGTGCAACATCTATAAACGCTGGTGTCACGTTGCAACAGCTTGGATTGTGACATCACAATTATCATTACCATGCCTCGTGGAAAATGTCGATTAACTTCACCCACGAACACGATATTTTAGCTTGCGTACAGTATAAACCAGCGCAATTATAGCGTGATACATCAAGTTAAGGAAAGTAGAATCGTTTTAAGATGTTACGTTTGGGGCCCGTTCGTAACAATATTATATCTGACAGATTTAGCACAAAAACTGCTATTTCTGCGCATATTTAGCTATCTATCTCTGCGCGCATTTAGCTATCCCTGCGCAGAGATAGCTATCTCAGCGCAGAGATAGCTAAATGCGTGCAGACATAGCTAAATGCGCGCAGAGATAGCTAAATATGCGCAGAGATAGCAGTTTTTGTGCTAAATCTGTCAGATATAATATTTTTACGAACGGCGCCCATA
>JGI24159J19872_10008902_pt1 | contig 13155 bp, 6 predicted proteins | sample Ectturendosymbi4_FD_19872 | JGI IMG/M metagenome (IMG submission 19872) | reverse complement strand
TTTTTTTTTCGATGTCAACTAGAAGACTTGCTGAATCCGTAAAGGGTTTGAACAGCTCTCCAGCTCTAGCGGCTGGCGATTTATGGCCAAAAAAGCGCAGGCCAATTGCGGTCGTTAAAGGGTTAAAGATGTTTGTAATAATAGCATGAAAGTCTTGTTTTTATGATATTAAATAGTTTCAACAGTTTTTACAATAATAGTCTAGATTTTAAAATATTGAATTACACAGAAAAATTAGAAGTGCAGCATAGTACCACTTTGCTGAATGAAAATACAGGAATTGGAGGACCATGAGACATCGACTTTGGCCAGTCATGCACATTAATGCCAAGCTCCATATCAGGTAAATCTTTGATTATCTCCAAAATGAAGTGCTCCACTCCTGTACATCTATGTGACAAAAGCACCTGAATGAACTTATACACCAAAAGTAATTTTTTCTTAATCACGCTGCAAACACCATCAATATTTTATGACTCCACAATACCAGTTCTTACTTTCAGTATCTGTGGTACTGTATAAACACAAAGGTCGCAGAGCAATGCTGCAAAAACTTCAAATAATACAACAACTGGATAAAAAAGTGCATCCACTACCAAATTTTATGCTTCAATTCAGGGGTGCTCAATCAGTCAATTGTGTCTACTGGTAGAACATTGGCTGGTCCCAAGTTAACTGTGAAGAGTGTAAGAAAAAATGAAATATAAGTTCATTTTAATAGTGGTTTCTAGTTACTCTTCTATTTGTCTCAAACAGTTGTAGTTGTTTGCAAAAGCATAGGGCCACAAACCAACACGACATGAATGCCAATGAAGAACTACTCACTATTTTGTCATTTAATAGACAAACCAGGGTGGAAGATAATGTTTAATGCTTTCATAGGATTTGTTAGCACGACAAAACTAAAACTGTCACTCTTCAGGCTGATCTCTGTCACAGTGGAGGTGTGCCTATTGTGATGGGATAGACTTGTGGGTTGATTGCACTGTGCAAAGAAAGTGAATCTTTCCTGGTTATCTTGAATAAATCCCCAGATTTATGTGGATAAGTTTTAAATTTGAAAGAAGTGGAAATGGCGATGAAGATTATTTGTTCAGTTTGTGCCAGTCTGCAGAAAAGACTTTTCTGTGCTCATTTGGACTAGAACAATACTGAGTAATACAATACTGCTGTTTCACATGGATGTTAGGTGGATAAGCAAAGTTAAATTTCGACTTCTTCATTTGCCTTACCAACTGCATAGCTCCTCCACCAGTTGCGCTAGAGAGCTGTTCAAACCCTCAAAAGATTTGTCAAATCTTCTAGTCTGCAATGAAAAAAAAGTTTTGGTTTTAGGTTTCCATTTTTTTGTGAGTGATGTCATGTCTTTTGAGGGTTTGAACAGCTCTCTAGCGCAATCGACTCTGGAGTTATGCCCGCGCAAAGACACATGTGAACCACATGATTTCACACAAACCGCTTGAATAACCTGGCAGCAAAGGTGCTAACAGAAAATGTCCCCCTGTGCAGTGTTATTTTGCTCATTTGTTAACTATTTTGACTACCACATTGCCTATAATGAAGCTGTAGTATTGTGATATGTTCCACTGCACTTAAAATTTCTGAGGCAAGCTTTTTCAATAAAAGAGGGTCCTGAGGGATGTAACACTAAGGTGGGATTTTCTCTTTTGGGGGGGATATCCATTGCTTTGCTTTTTCAAAAGTTTTTCCAAATGATTGCCTGGATCTATCTGGTGTTGATGCTTCAGGAAAATGTACACATTCTGTAGAATTATTTCCATGCCTGTCTTCAAGAATCTTTTTCAATTGCCTACTTTGGAAAAAATTGTTCAAAACTAGTAATTAAATAGTTTGCCACTGATGCTAAAGTTTCATAAATGCACCATATGGAAAATCACACTGAATAATCTTTACTAAAATTGTCAAAATTTCACACATGCCACATATGGAATCGCTCTGCAATGTTCTGAACACTACGAGTGGAGAAGTATCCCAATCTCAGAAGATGTGCACCGATCCATACAGATATTTTTAAGATGAACTTTTTTCTGCAAGTTTTGTTTCTTGCACATGAAAATCGCCACATCCAAGTGTAGATCAACACTGACTGATCACAACCTTGCAGCTTGCCTCTGCCTTGCAACCAGATTCCTGACTATAAAAAAACTAACCTCCTGCTCTTAGTTCCAGGTCTACCATCAAGGCAGAGTGTTTTTTTTCTTTACTCAGAGGTCTACCTGTTTTGTGTCTGGTTTATTTTTATGTTTGGTTCATATTAAGGTCAGTTATGGCTGTGGCTGATCATGCAGCTTGGTGTGTGTTTGAGAGGAAAGGTTTTTGATCTTATGTCTTGTGTTTATCTGTGACAAGAAAAAGTGTTGAGAGGTTAGTTACCACAGGCTGGGGTTTGCAATGATGATAATAATTAATGAACTGGTAGATCTCTGTAGATTGGCTTCAAAGGAAGACTAGGGTAAAAAAAAAGGCTGGGCACGTCTGCTCTAATTGCAAACCTTCCCTGAAAACTTCAAACATCAAAGTTAAACCTTGAAGTGTATGGAGTTTATAACACAATTGTAGCCAAATATCACTCATTATTTTAGAAAAATCATTTTATACAAAAATTAATGTTTGAAGAACCTTCTATACTTTTCCAATACTTTGAAAACATGTATCTTAAGTAACTATTTTTTACAAAACTTGAATTAATTCATATGTTAGGTGTTTACAAAATAATGTGAGCACCTGCTAGGAAACAAGCATTTCTCTTCTCGATAAAGCTTGTGATCTATAATTTGGTAGGCAACAGAATTCCGAAACGCAAGACTGACATCTTCTTTTGTTATTTTTCCTTTTTTCTTCCAAGGTTTGAAGTCGTTATCCATCACATCAAGAAAACATGTGCAATTTCCTTTGCAAGGCTCATATGATTTGGATGCATCTTCAATCTTCTTAAGGTAAGTAAACCATTGCTCGTCTACAGAAAGTCCTTTATTAAATCAAAAATCCTCACGCGTAATAATGGAACACTAAACAAAACATTATAAATGATGCAATCACCTGATAAATAATTTACCTTTCTTGGCTGAACTCAAAACAATCCACAAATGGAGAGTAACAAAAAGGATGTAAAACTTGTACCCAATGATCATGACGGTGAAGAACTGAACAGCACAGTCAAATTGATCAAACCACAGCAGCTATTACTTCATGAAAACAAACATTTTCGTTGTATCACAAAATGCATTTTTCTCGCAATATCACCATTAAGTAGTTCAAGAGTTACAATATCTTCTAAATAGGCCCATAATAACTGCCACTTGGAATAAAAATTAATTATAAGACATGAAAATAAATGATTTAAATTGTGCATCTATAGCATAAAAACAAAAACTCACAGTCATTACCTTCCTTTACATCCAGTGCAACATAAATTGTTATTTCTATCATAAAATAAGCATAATTGTTATTTCTATCATATACCTTATGTTTGTCTCAGGAGAAGCAACGTAAGGCTTTTTGTTTGGTCTTGATAATATGAGTTTCAAAAAGCTTAACAAGCCTAAGGATTATCTAGTAACTTTCCACTAAATCAGATGGCTTTAACCATGGAAATACAATGGTTAGAAAAACAATTGTTCAATTGAGAAAAGTGTGTATAAGTACCAAAGTCGCCAAGACATTCCACCGGTGGTGTACCATTAGGAAAAACTGGCATACCCTTTTCCATTGCTGTCACATGCTAGTAACAACTGCACAGCTGCTGCTTGTCATTACGTGAGGAGAAATGATTGTAAGCAACTTGACTGTTGATAAGCAAATATTGACAATCAGCCTTTGCACAAGTGTGAGACTATAATATATGGACACATGTTCAGCTCATTAGAAAAACAGCAAGTTTCTGATTTGTATTGAAACAACCAATTTGTGATCAGCACAAAAATCTTACAGCTAAGCAAGAATTATAAAACCAGGGTTTACATATTTGGGGGCACTGATTTGATTGTAAAACGAGTTTAATTTCACAAACGTCTGTTTTTGAGCATTTGTTCTGAGCAAAGTTCTTGTACAAGAACACTGGCATCCACAAGTCGACTGTGAACCCAAATTACATTCAACAGCGTACTGTACTTACTACAATACTGCTCTTTTATAAAACTAAAATTGAACCATGCAAACCATAATAAGAGAACTGATATTTTCAAAAAACTTCGCTATTGTAACAACGAAAACTGCTCTAGTCTATAAAATGATTTCAACCTATACAAACTAGGTGTTCCACAAAATATTTTTTGGTACTGATACATTATTTTGTTATGAAGTTTTCTTCAAAACTTTTAGTATGAGCATTTGCCTTTGGCAATTCAAAAATTGCATACATCCAACTAAATTACTCTTAAAATGTACTGTTTTTTGAGTTTGATGATCAGCTCAGATGCAAGGACAAGCACAATTCAACTGATTATCAGTTTATAAATTTAGCCAATTGCAACTTATTGCAAAAATACCCAGTTTTCCCAAGAAGAAAAGTGTATGAAGTAAACATTTATTTTCTCTTTGCAATGTACTCAAAAATGGGAGAGGATAAGACTACCTAACTATAACCCCCTAAAAACGTTGCTCATTCTTTCGAGGCTTCCTAACCCTGTCTTGTACAAAAATATTTTTGGTATGAGATTGTTTTGTTGGAAACGGTGGTTTTCTTAATTAAAAGATTTTTTGAGGTGGTTAACAAAATCAACATGGCTTGCAACAGATAGTTTTCTCATCTGAGAAACAACGCAAAAACCAAAGATTAAAAAAATCATACTGGTCATTTAGAAAAGCAACCATGGTCTCATTTATATATGATACTGAACCTTTCAAAATTAGCATGAATTCCCCTATATCACTGATTGTTGTATCATTGATTCTTCCCACTTTCACTCCAATGTTTTTCTTCTTCAATATACCAAAGCACATGTACTGGTTGATGTATATATATACTAAATGCTTCCCAATGAGCATGCAATTTTGTGAAAAAATCTCAAATCTACAATAACAGCCCTTTGTACTTTTCCATATGTACAAAATTTATTCCTTTATTTTAAAATAACTAACTGAAATCAAAAGCAAGGTAATTTTTACACCAAGACAGCATTGGTCAATTGACTACAGTAAAATTTTGTTAAGATTATTGCATATAGTGTCTTTCCATCCTGGTTTTATATCATTTATGATGTCACTAAACTACAGACTTGCAATGACCTAAGGTGATTAAAAGATATACAGTGAAGAAATGACCAGCAAAAATTTATGACCTATCAACTATGCAGGCTTGTCCACGGCTGTATAAAAGCAAAATACAATCATTCAACAATATTGTAAAAAGTATGGTTTACGCAAGATAAAACAATATGGCAAATGTATATCTCTATCAATATTATATCACTTTGCATAAAATGTTAATCCAATGAAATTCACTGGGCCATGCTTCCAGTCTGAGATAAATGTTTTATTGGATCAATCCAATTCCATCCCCTAGGTCGTTCACCATTCACATCAACACGATTAGCCAATTTTCTTTTCTGGGCTTTAGTCAAATGTTCTTTCTTTACTTTTGGCTTCGGCGTACATGAATGTTGTTCTTTAGCTGAAGTAGAATCATAAAATACACTTGCTGGTGCTAGATCTGCTTGAGCAGACATAAAATCATCTCCATTTTCTTTCAACCAGTCTACTAAAGTGTAGATCATAGCTTCTCCAGTTAAATCATTTGCCTGTTCTTGTAAACGTGTCAAAATGTTTTCTTTTATCTTTGGAGAGATGTGGTTATTATAAAAAGAGTCAAGACTGATTTCAGGAGCAATGTGAGGATACTCAGAAGGCAATGAAAATTCCACTAAGAAAGATTTCCGGCTTTTATCTTCGCCAAATTTATACTGAATGCAACATTCATTTACAAGCTTGAAACTTTCATCTTCTTCAAAAATAGATTTCAAAACTTCAATTTCTTCAGTTTGTTCTTCATTTGCCATTATTAATTTGATAGCCACATAGGAACTACTATACCCCATCTAGCCTAGGAAAAATTGAACAAAAGGATAAAAAGTGTAAACACTTTGAGTGTTAACTTCGGAAGCGGAAAGATGATCAGATAGTTTTAAAACTTGGCAATTTGATGAAAATCCAAAATAATCTCTTCATACTTGAATAAAATATTAATAATCTCGATTCAGCTTTGATAAATAAACACACATGTTTGTATTGAATAATACCCTTTTGCTAGCTTTCATTTGCACTGCAATTCTTTTATGTTCTTGCTGAAAGTTTATCTTGTAGAAAAACATTTAAAATGAATCCCTGCTTTTAAAAGCAAACATCCTGATGCAAGACTATGAAGACTAACCAAGTGATGCCTGATGTTTTCGGTCAAAGAAAAGATTTACTTTGATGTTCAAATCATCAGCAAACCAGAAAATAATTTTTTCAGCAAGTGTTGCAAAACATGAGTATTAATTTCTTTACCTCAATCCTTAATTTTTTTGCTATTGTCAGTGTTGCAACAGACTACAAAGAGCATTGCAGATATTAGCCTTTGCGCCCTTCAAAAGACTCTCAACGCTTGTGGCCCCTTGCTCATCAATAAAGAATACCTAGATTTGGCCTCGGCCTCTGCACGTGGCCCCCAGGGGGGACGAGGGGCCTGTTTGAGAAACCCTGACTTAGAAACAAGAGCTGCAGACGTCTAGGATCTCGTCCAAAGCGATCAATAAAACCTTGCTACACAAACCGGACAATTAAGTAGACTTGTATGTTGACATGACTACGGACAAACTTACTACAATTAGAACACCACGCAGTTTTTGCAAAATTGACCAGATGAATATGGAAACTCGCCGCAGCAAATATAGCTTTGCACTCAGTATTCACTCAGATATCAGAAGTAAACCTTAGTGATCAAGATGTATTCCCACAAGCCTGCATAGATGTATTCTACTATAACAAGCCATGTAATTTTATACTGCATGAAAATAATCCTGCATAAGTGTAGTTTGTCACTCAGGCATGTTGGTCACACTCCCCTAATAACAGATATTTCAAACTTATGGAAGCATTTCTAGTATAGACTCACTCATGCTTCTTTTCACAAAGTATGAATGTAGCCTACGTAGCTCAGCGCTAGCGGCATGTTTGTTTGATATGGTGGTTTGTTGCTGGCGCTTTATAACTACAATGGTTTTGTAGTGCCACGACTGAATTTCTATAATTTCAGGTTTCATTTCATTTGTTTATTTTGGTTGTTGTTCTGGGTGAGTTCCCTGCAGCTCGTCCGTATACCGTGCGTCTGGTAAGAAGGCTACAGTACCAATTCACAAGGTCTTGGTAAGACCCGGCCGAGAGTCGAACACTCGACCTACCAGACTAGTGGCATGTCACTGTCTCGCTGTATTACCTGCCAAGATGTCTGCGTTCAACAGTCTCATGCAACAAAATGCCTGCCACCGTAATTTAAAGTGAACTTTGCAGATTTGTTACCATGTTATTATTACTCAATAAAGACCAACAGTAGAAAAATCCGTTTGCAATCACTAAATTTGCACTACTTTTGCATGTTACAACAGTCTTTTGAAAACGAAAAGTTTATTTGAACAGAAAAGTTAGGTGGCGGATGTACTCGATTAGTGGTTTTCTACCTTTTTTGTACCGCGACCCATTATAGCAATCCACTACAACCCAAAAAACGCATCTTAAACTCCAGTAAAGCATATGTAATGCAGTTGTGTACATAAAATATCTACTCGCAACCCCTCCTAAACGTGGTTCACGACCCTCAGAAGGCCACAACTTCAGGTTGAAAACCACTACTAGACGAAATATTAATCCTTAGCATAAGTTCTATGCAGTGAAGTTCTCTTGTATTCATGGTGAAAGAAACTACAAAGCAACTGGAAAGGTGAGAAAAACATCGTATGTACTTTTTCTACGTGAGAAAAAAATGAAGTTTGTACGTCTTATTAGGGGAAAGTCGACACCTATGACCCACTGTTTTATGTAACGAGTGTGTGCTACAACACGATACAATATTTCTTGTTCAAAGTTCTGCAGTTCGTGGCTTGAGGTTGTGTCATGTTCTCAAGGAAAATTGCAGTGCAAACGTCTGGAATCTTAAGAGTTGCATAGGCCTATATGCATGCCGTGTCACTGAACCCTTTTGCATCGCAGGCAGCAATAAACCCTATGATCGTGGGGCGCTTTACTGTAGTAAGGGTTTATAAATTGTTATTGAGCGCAGCTGGAGAGCGTTTATACTCTAAGTCTAGATCGTCATTTTCGGCTTTGGGTAAATTTATTGGCCTTTACCATTTCCTCCAACTCATAAGTCGTAACAGTGGTAAAGGGAGCCTCACAAGTGGATTAGCCTGGGGCCCAAGGATGCCGGAACAGCGGTACGGCAAGAGGGCAGTAAATGAGTTGAGGGCAATGGAAACTTACAAAACAAACTAAAAAATTATTACCAATTATGCTTGCTTTTGTCAAACAACAATGTTGACCCCAAAATTTATAAAAGAAATCACAGAAAATTTGTTTCAATTCGATCTTGATAATGACAAATCATAAAATTACTTATGATACTGTTATGTAAGGGCACCTGTGCACCCATTGCTACCCCTTTCAAAAGGCAGGAAGAAGTGCCCTCGTCATGCACCCCCATACCGGCAACCCTGCTGGGGCCTCGCATCAGTCGACAGCAAACCTAGAGATTTTGAATGCATTTATTTGCAATTCTGTTTTCATTTATGTTGCAGGCAAGTTTTGCCTGCAACAACTTTACTGGACAGAAATCTAGCCTTCTGAAAGACTCACAAGCCTAAAACAGCCAGAACAAATTCAAATGGGTTACAGCCAATCAAAACCTATTATTTAGTCAGCTGACCCTAAACACAGCATCACTTAAACGTGAGACAAAGTCATATGATGCCCGATCCCGATCAGGGGAAATCCCAAGTACCAAGACATATCTGAAGATTCTAGAAACATTTAAATTAGCCAATCATAACACAATTACATAATTAACAGCCAATTAAAACACCTGAAGACAATGGGGATTTCCAAGTCACATGACAACCTTTGGGTATAAAAGGCGTTGCATTCTGGACAGAGAGAGAGACTTTCTCTCTGCCTTCAGTGGTATGTCCGAGGTTAAGTCATAGACCCGCACTGTGCTCTAAAGTACACTACCGGCTATGATCAGGAAAGAGAAACTGACTTACTCCGCCTTCAGTGGTATGTCCGAGGTTAAGTCACTGTCCTGCATTGTGCTTTTTTAGTACACTACCGGCTGTGATCAGGTGTGGAAAGTGGTAGTCCGCGGCCTGTACCAGATACCAGGTCAGTTTAGAGTTTCAATAAGCTGGTTTGTCCTAGCAGGATTCCGCCAGACTAAAGTGGCTTGCCCGAGATAATCTCTGCCAGTATGGACGACAGCAAATGGCTTGTCCAGGATAACTCCTGCCAGTTTAGATGATAGCACGTGGCTTGTCCGAAATGAAACTCCGCCAGGCTAAAACGCTGTACTGTACCAGCATAGCCTTCGTCTTGTCAGTCGTACAGGCTTAAACAGTATTCGTGAGTGAGTTACATTTGTGTCTTGCTGAAATGTTGACATTTCCAGAATGGTCGCGAGCATTCAGCTACGAACAGGATGTTTGAAATCTTAATTAATGATGAAGTTCCGCCTTAAACTCTATAAGCGATGCTGCATAAATTGGAAAGTAAGCCGAAATATGAAAGTGACAAATTACAGTTTAATCGTTACCAGACAGGAGTGCAGACATATCTTTAAGTATAGTTATAGCAAAGTACAGACTTTTTAAGCAATACTAACAAAAGTTAAGTCATCTTTAGTTTATAATGAGTTTATACTTCTAACTAAAATGCTTGAATAAGAGAACCAATTTAAACCAATTTAACCATAATAGATCATTGATCTTTTAGACGCAAATTACTAAGATGCAACATTAAGATATGAGAATTGTATGAGCGTTATGAAATGTCGAAAGTGCTTGAGCATCATGGAATATTGTACCTTGGTGAGTACCTTTCTGTTTTATTTGAAATTATGATTCATGACAAATAAAAATAGTAATAAGAATACATTTCACTGGTGTGCATCTTTTGATGTGAATTGTTTTAGGTATCAGAAATAAAAGTAGGCCTGTCAACCAGACTTTAGTTTCTGCGAGGAAGACCTGGATTCATGAAATGAGAACCCATGCATAAGAAAGATTTCTTCTGAATCCAAATCATCTTTGTCACTCTTAGGAGTCGCAAAATGTGTAACATTTATTTGAGTGGTTCCCAAATTGGGCGCTACCGCCCCCATGGGAACAGTGAGAAACTCCAAGGGGAGTTGAAGGTGAAATGGGCGGTTGGGGGGCAATAGGAGTATCAGTAGGTTATTTTTTATGAAGTTTTGCAAGAAGGAGTTCCTTAAAAAACGGTTTTAAAACATGATTGTTCAAAATTTAGCTGTTTAAAGAGGTTAGTAGCTAAGCTTTCTTTGTTGTTATGTTGTTTGCGAGATGGAGAAAACAATTTGCCCTCTACCCCGTTACATGCATATGTAAAGAAGGCAGAAAAAATAGGAAAAGTATTGACGACAAGGATGGCTAACAAGGAGAGAAAGCAAGATCCATAATCGAGAATTAAAAACAAGACCCTTTCAGTTTATGAGTATTTGATTGCGATGTTCAAGAGGCTTTATTATTCCTTATTGTTATAATAAGCATGATGCATTATTTTCTCTCATTTTATATTGTTGTAAGCAAATGTAAGGAGTGGAAAGAGGAAGCATTTTCATGGTCAGCCCCGGGCGACATTAACATCGCTACGCCACTGCAGTTGAGCATGCGGTGGGATATTACCTCGCTGGTTCAAAGTACAAACCTAATTTGTACCAAAAAGGTCTAATACTCTAATAGGCCTAAATATGTTTTTCTCTGCGTCAACAGCAGAATTACTAGCAACATTTCAAAAACTCGTTTTGGACAGAGTGAGCAAGTTTTGTATGGTTGAAAAATGAGTTACAATTTTCTTTCTGAAATTCAAAGTAGTGCTTTCGTTTTTTTTTAATCTCTAACTTTATCACCTCTTAATTCTAAATCTTTGGAGAATTCTTAATCAATTACTTGTCGTGTGAGGAGAAAAGTAATTAGGAAAGGAGTAGGTAACGTTACAAAAAATGGCAAAGCTTTGTTAGCCAAAATACACAAAATATGTGGCAAAGAAATTTGAGTGTCAGTGCAGACGCCCATTGTTAAAATACGTCATTGGCAAATGATTTAAACAACGAAAACACTTTGGCAAATAATTGAATGATGGAAATCAACCTTTCCTGTGGAGTTAACACTTTACTGTGCTGTTTTGACCAGTGCTGCTGGGGCTGTATGCACTCGCCTACATCGACTGTGCTTGTTTTAAAATAAAAAGTAATGATTCGGCTCTTCTCCACTTTCTCAAATAACATAGGCCTACTTCGATACTAGGTAGGAGACCAGAACATGAGAGCTTCATCAGGGCATCACCTCCTGTCCTTACACAGAAGGGTTGGTATTGTTTTGTAACGAACAAAACAATTAAAATTTTTCTGAGACAAAACAAATTTATTTAAGCATGGCAACGGCAAACACCTCGAATATTCAATTGGTTCACTGACATTTTGCGAGTGAAAAATGCATAGACCCTCTAAACGCTGCAAACATTTTCAGTGTCCATGCATTTCTTCATGGAATTTGTAAATAAGGCCACAGGTTTGAGGTTGTAAATTCCTAAAAGGAAAGTGACAATAAACGTTTGCACTATTTGGCCGTTTGCACAAATGTCGGATTATTTTTATTATCTTGATATTTGGCAATGTGCCAGATATTTTGTTGTAGCATCATTCAAAGAGTTAGCTTTAATATCCATCAGAGAAATGTGAGGTCTCGAGTCTCAGTCTTCCAAGTGTCGGTCTCAGGTTTCATGACAAAGTCTCGGTCTCATCTCGAAATTTGAGCCAGGTCTCGGAGGTTACGGTCTTGTCTACATCACTGGTACACAAACCAACAACCTTTAAACTATATATTTGTTTTAAGTAATTTTCTCCAAGCTGTTGGCTTTTTGTTAGCTGGAGTTCACTTTTCTTTCAAACACCTGCAGTGAAAAGAGAAAATTTGCCTTCATATGATAACGACTAAGGGTTTCATTCATTAAATACGTAGGACTATCAGGATTAATTAACTTCCTCCTGATATTATTAACCATGGACGTCGAAAGCGGGGACAGGGCTGGATTTTGAAAATTTTAGCAAAAAAGGGTTCTTTTCTCAGTTTCCAGTGGGTAAAACTAAATATCAACATTGTTCCTCTTAGAAAAATTTTTGAAAAATCCCCTGGGCCTAGTGGACCACTGGAAAAAGTTCTTCCGACACCTATGTAATAAACCATATGTTTTTCATCAATAACAGCATCCTCCAAGTGCTTGTAAAACTAAGTTTCATCAAGTAGCAGCAATTTTACATAGTTTTATCAAGGGGTTGTTTTTAACCCACTAAATGTTAGTAGACCTAGGCTAAAAAGTTCCCCTCTCTTTTGAAAAGTGAGTTTGTCTCATAAAATTAACCCCATGGATGGTGTTTGTGCTCCGAAGTGCAAACAGCATCTTACATGTTTACCACTACGCATAACATAGTAGCAACATAGGAACTGCAGTTGAGTGTATATGCCATATGGAAGCTTCTTGGGGGAGTCTGTCAGGTTTTCCCTAGCCTTATGCACTTAGCATCACTGAGCTTGAAGAGCTAGCAGTTAAAACAAAGAGAAATTGAACAATTAAACAAATCACATTTTTATTCTTAGAGCAGCTCGGTATTGTTTGTAGCACAATCAACTCAAAAGTAATGCAACCAGGTTCAGAACGGGCAAATACTAGGCTACAGTTCCAGCAGTCCTTGTTCTGTCAGTTAGCCTGTGCTACTGATCTGCAACAAGCATGCACAGCCATCACTGTCCTAGTCTATGAGTTTATGAAAGTCTTCACTCAACACAGTTTCCAGGTAAAATGATTCCATCACTATATTTAGAAAAGTTTTATACCAGCCTACATTTTTCTTTTAAAATTCACTGGAGTGTATAA
>JGI24159J19872_10008901_pt1 | contig 13156 bp, 4 predicted proteins | sample Ectturendosymbi4_FD_19872 | JGI IMG/M metagenome (IMG submission 19872) | reverse complement strand
GCAAGGGTTTAATTCAAATTCAGTTTCGATTGTGCGGGATGCTTCAGAAAATCAAACTTGTGCGGTTCAAGACACGAATGCAGTGGTTTTGTCAAATGTCACGTTTTGCATCTCAGTCACGAGCAGTGCAAACCGAGCACACGCCTTTTGCAGATTCATGAAGGAAAAACTGTTTTGGGTCGAGTAATCGGTCGTTTGCACGAAACATCTGGACCATTCCTGGTTCACAATTCTGACAGCGTCTACCTTGATTGCAAAACATCCAACTCCGATACAGTGGAACTGATTGCGTTTGCGTGTAAGTAGCACTTGAAAATTAACTTGAAATTAAATTTTGTGGTTTCAGTTAAGTTTCCAGAAGCACTTCCAAGCTTTTCGAGCGCATTTAAATGCAGTCGATGCAAGTTTTCAACCTGCGAATGATATTTGCGCAGTTATCTCGTAAATCGTTCGTCGAAAACAACAGCAAGCTATCCTGGCCAGAAGCCAAGCTTTTCGACTTGCAGTGGTTGCTGCAGCCGCGCAGCACCAAACAGCGGATGTCAAGACTCTGTGCTGAGTCTGCTGACAGAGTTTTGTTTTCGTAAAACAACACTTTGGGCGCTGTACAATTTTTAGATAATTCTACCTACTGCGGTACAACACAAGTCAATACGTTTCCATCTCGGATCGCGCCACCGGCGGGTAGCTCAGGAAATTACACGGGCCTGACGTTGTGCCGTTGGAATGTGACTTCACGTGTGCAGCGAAGCTTTCGATTGGATTTTGCTGATTTTAATATCAGGACCAAAGATGATGCACTTTATGTAAGTCACAACATTTTCATGCGCACGTTTTTACTTATCTTAGTTTTTACAACTTCGTGACAAATTTGCCATTCAATTGTAAAGTCGTGACCCAAGATTCGCTTTACGTGAGCTGCAACTTTTTTTCACGCAGTTTTTAAACTCTTATTATTCCTTCTAGTTTTGTGTGGAATTTGCAACTCAACTTCACACAGTGCTTGAACAAAATTGGCAAGATCTAATCTCAATATCAAATCAAAAAGTGCAGAATATGCATCACATCACTATTGATTGTGCCATTGAGATGCGTGCAAAGCTTTTCAAATAGCATTTGCCCTGAAGGTTATTTAATTCCTACAATAGGTCACATAGTTTTTTACTGTAGTTCACTGGCGTAATAATATACCTGTTGTTAGAAAGATTTGTTTGAAGAGAAGCCTTTGCTGCAAACATCCGCAATGTACTTGACAAGCTTGAAACGTTATTTGTTTTGAAGGCCAAAAAGGCACTCAGACTGCTGTGAATTTTTCTTTCGGTGTAATGTGAATTTCCCAGTTTCAGTCTTGACCCGCACTGAACCCAATCGATGTTCTCTTTCCATTTAAGAAAAGTTGAAAAAGCATAACATCTTTTCCACAAGGGAGCGGATGCCAGCTATGGCTCATGTATGTGTTCACTTTGGCGACGTCACAAGTGAGCAACGTGCGATTTTTGTCCAAATCAGCTTTTGGCAAAAACGTAAATAGAAAGATGGGGACATGGTTTTCAATTCCATTACTTAGACCTTAACCTATCTGTTGAAGAATGGAACGGTTCTGACGACGATCAATGCAATCGTTTGAAGCAACAAAACGCATTTTGCAGATTTTGTCAAACGACCCAGAACAACCGACAGTTCGACTCGACGGTAACCTCAGTTCCTTCACTCAATCAATAAGTGGAAGCCGGCTGCAGATGTACTTTATCAGTCCCTTTCCTGGCATTGCTCCACCATTCACTGCTGTTGTCAAACAAGGTATTAAGTACAGCAGGAAACGTCTTTGAAGTATTTCAATTGGAAATACTTTTGGGTTGTATGCTTTTAATCGTTGGTTGGAAATAATTTACTTGGAATGTGGATAATTGAAAACTAGAACTTTTGTATCTAACATGCCTTTTTTGTGCGAACCGGACACTATAAATTAAGTTTAGCAAGCAGCATGAGTGTGTCTAACAGCGAAAAGTTCGAAATAAACGCTTCCAATCAACTGAGTGGCAAATTATATTCTTCGTTCAAGTAGTCAAAAAAGCAAGCCCATCTTCATTCATGTTGCAAACAATTTCAATTAGTCAAAACTACTTGTAAAAATAAAATGTGTATGGTAGGGCTGCGATAGCTTAGCGAAACAGATCGCATCACTCCGCTGCAATGGTGGATGATTGTTCTACAACCACAGCTAGAGCCAATGTTCAAAACGCTTCTTTGGCAGCAGCATTCATCTAAAGCAGGGCTTCTCAAAACCTTTTGTTCTGCGACTCCATTAAGAAACATTTGATCTGTGAGACCCCTTGATGGATAGCCAGGTTGTTAATCATACGTGTAAACGACCCATTACAAATCTCAAGAGGCATTTTTGTCTATGACGAAATCATACAAATGCACACAATCCACGAATGCTCCTATACAGTAATAAAATTACCATATAATGGAAACAATAAAATGAAAAAAATTTGTAAATGCGAAAAAATTAACGAAAAATTACAATTCTGTTTATTGAGGTTATCAAGCACAACTAACGGGATGGATAAACCATTCGTAGATTGATACAAGACAACGCAGGAAGAACTTTCTTAACATTTTTCATAAAGGATCGGTTTTTGGACTTGATGATTATCAGTTGTGAGAATGCAGCTTCACACAAATGTGATCATGTTGTGCAAAACGGCAAGAGTTTATGAATGGCTAGATCAGAAATAACTGGNCATTCATTTTCTGTTCTTGTTCAAAAAATGACATAAACTCTGGTTTGAAAATTCCAGTTGCAAACTTGTCGTTTAATAACTCCGCAACCTCATCCTGGGCATGGCAGGTGTGCAGCCCCCTGGGAATTTCAACTGCGTATAAATTGTGGATACAACTTTTCCCGAATCAAAGTCGAAAATACTACTTCTGTAACCGTGTATGAAGGCTTAACTTTGGTCTAAAACTACTCGGTGTGTTCTCAAAGCAGTTAGCATAGCCCCTTGACTAGACCCAGGATTCTAAACACAAACATGCCTTTGTGTTGGAATGAATGCAGTAAGGTCAACATCGCTCATTACTTTCAAAGGATCGTGACCTAACAACGCGTATGTTATTGCGCTTGGTTGATTATTATCATTTGATGTCTCAGGCAGACATCCTAGTAAACAACTGACAGCATGAAACATGGTATTGCCCCAAAATGAAGTAGAATAGATTCACTCCAGGCCTACTTTAAATTTTTTTTTTAAGTTTACAAAAATTTTTATATCTGATTTGTCAAGCCAGTTTGTTTCGCCACTCCAAAATTACAGACCCTAAATGGGGCCGCAACCCGTAGGTTGAGAAGCCCTGATCTAAATTAAATACCTCTAGGAGAGAAAGATAATTTGATATTCATGATACATTTTTTTCTTTGCCTAACTGTCATTTGTCATCAAAAATGATGAATAAAAACGAAAATGCTTTTGAAAGATTTTATTCTTTTTTCGCTATTTTGACTGCAGAAAAGCAAATTGATCATTTTTGTTTCTTTCAGTTATCAAGAACGTTTGAAAAATGTTTTTAATATTTATATATATATATATATTTTTTTTGTTCAGATCCAGTTTGTTTTTCAAGACAGTCTTCTGTTTCTGGTGTACCCTTAACTGTTCCTTCAACTTGTCAACAATATCAAAGTGTTATCACTCTGACCGAAGCCCCGCCGCTGGTGATTTATTGCGCAGATGATCATCGAACACTCTTTCTCAACGAGGATTTTTGTGAGGTCTCTTCGCTTTGTTTTCAATACCATGAATGTTGTTGATGCAGGCTAGGACACAAACGTTCCTTCAAAATATCTCTCTGTTAGGAAAGTTGTATAGAAGTAAAGCACGGGAACAACGTGTAAAATAGGTAGAAATGCACACAGGCTTTCCAATAGTTTGCTAAGGGAACGAGCAATATTTCAATTTTTCTAAAAGGCGAAGCCAAAACAATTATTGGCGGACTTGGTATTTTGATTTCGTGGCTTAATTCAAAACTAAGGCACTTTACATGAAGAATACATATTCAACTACTCGTCAGGTCCACGCCGGCGAAACCCTCGACGGGAGAGTGATTGGTCGACTCGATGCGAACTCGGGTCCGGTTGTTGTCGATAGTTCAAGGAGTTTCTTACTAAACTGCAAGACAAACAACTCCGGACCAATTCCTATTGGGGCAATAGCATGTAAGGATTTTACTTGCAAGAAAGAGTAGCTTAAATGTGGACCGCAATTCATTTTCGCGACATGCGAAATGTTCTTTGTTCTAAGAAGTGCGATCACTATTCTTCTGAGAAGAGCTCACGTTTTGAGCGTATGTACTGCACCTAACTATTCACACCCGCTGCTCTAGGCAAAGTTTGCGAATACTGACTGGTATACATTGTGCCGTCCTCACACAAATCTTGAAAGCAGTGGTGTTTTTTTGGTGAGGCAAATGAGGCACTTGCCTCAGGCCCCCCAACGTTTTGAACTGGCGTGGGGGTCCTTCCTCACAAGTTTGATTAAGTTTTGTGTTTATTGATACATGTAGCTTTTGTTGCTAATTCTGCTTCATAGCTATACTCNGCAATCACTCAGGTTTTAACATATTATCACCAATGTATTACAGCGTACTNNTTGCAATGTGCAACTCTTACAGTAGCTTTGTAATATGCACAGTGTAGGGAGCTTGGATAGTGAATTTCATACAAAGAAAGATATAGCCAACGTACCAATACAGTTCTGATACGTACATAGTCATTTACACTGGAAAGAACATAAGCTGCTGTTTGAGCATGCATGCATTTGCAATGTGTACGACAAAGAACATGTTTTGCCTGTGTGTGACACAAACGGAGGGCTTCGGTAAGTCAGAACCTAACAAACTGAGGCACGAATGTTAATGACATTGTTGATGATGGACAAAATAAATCTACTACGCTTTGCAGTAGCATTNTGCGATTAGCAGAACTTCCAAATATAAGAAATTATTGCAACAAGTTGTTTCAAACAGTAAGATATGCAACATGCATATACGCGATGTATGTAAGTTTCATATTTGCTGTAATTTTTCAAGTGGCCAGAGTGCCTATCTCTGTTGAAGGTTTCTCCTCAAAATCTTTGCCTCGGTCCTTCGAATTCGTGAATCCATCACAGCTTTAAAGGAAGATGAACCTATCAGTGTTTTTAAGGTTGTCAATGCTCCTCTCCAGGTAGTGCACAAGTGATTTTATGATCAATCAAAACTGCGTGCTGAGAGACCAGTTCGCAACAGAGATATCAGGAGCCAGTCTAAAAAAGAATGTGAAATTCGGAAAAGTGTTATGGGTGTGAAAACTGTACATTTTGAAAAATATTATACAGGGTGTGAAAGTCATACCTTTTGAAAATTATTATGCAGGGTGTGAAAGCTGTATCCTTTGAAAATTATTTTGCAGGGTGTGAAAGCTGTATCCTTCGACAATTATTATACAGGGTGTGAAAGCTGTATCCTTTGAGAATTATTATACAGGGTATGAAAGCTGTACTCTTTGACAATTATTATACAGGGTGTGAAAGCTGTACTCTTTGACAATTGTTATACAGGGTGTGAAAGGTGTACTCATTGACAATTATTATACTGTAGGTGTTGTCCCTGGAACATTTTGTAGATTTCTTTCAATTCAGCTTTTGATGTATTATAATCCAGTGATGTAGTCGAGACCGTAACCTTCGACACCGAGACTGAGACCTGGTTATTTATTTATTTTATTTGTTTGTGAGCAGACACGAAGTCCATAGTATGAACACACACACTCTGCAGAACGCAAGTCGATAAAAACAGACAGAACAGCACGTAGTACAAGGCATTGAAGCCGGCGGAACCACAGGGTTACACACACTTTTTGCACCTGCATTGAAGACAGAACCACAGGGTTACAGACACATTCTTAAAACTTCGAGACTTCGATACCGAGTTAAATCTTCGAGACTTCGATACCGAGCCCGAGACTTCATCGAAAATTCCGAGACCGAGACTTGAGACATGAAATTCGAGACCGAGACTCGAGACTTTAAAATTTGTGCATTTTGCCGAAAGTTTTTTGAAAAATGTCGTCATCACTTCTCAGTTGAAATTTTTCAAATTTCTGGCATTTTCCGAACTGTTTTGGTTGTTTCGTAACTGCAATTTACAACAAACAAAAATCGTTTAATGATAGAAGTTTTGCTAAACCATTTCTTTGAAATAGTCAAAGTCTCGAGACCTGTAGCCTTCGAGACTGAGACCTGAAACCTTTGAGATCGAGACTGAGACTTGCAAAAATGGGTCTTGAGACCCAGACCAAGCCTCGAGACTCCATCACTGGTACAAACACACTTTGGGCTTTGATGCTTTAGCTAGTTTGAAGCAAATGAATTCGATATTGAGTTATTTAGATTTGATGAAGATAATTTGTTGCAAAATTTCAAGGTTGGTTGAATAGTATTGCTAATAATAACAAAAAATATACTTATGGAATAATGGTTTTGCTCAAAGCAAAACTTACAGTAGATGCTCGATTGCATCTTACGTGCATAAAGGAATCTGATTGCCAGCAGTGTTGTTAAACATAAAAATTATCCACGTGGCCAAATGAGCTATGTTTTTACGTTCGATGACGCTGGACTTTGTTAAGTTGGAGAAGTAAATATTTAAAGAGCAGTGGCATATTTTCTGCCTTAAGTATTAAAGCGTTTGACACTATGTGAAGCATCCCAACTATTTTCAATAAAACATAAACTTAAACGATTTTTTTATTACCAAAATGCAAGAGAAAATTATAGCACATGTTGAGTGTTTTTTTCAAATGTTTCTGAATAGCATCGCTAAAATTGAAATTGTGGCTTATGTTGTTTCTTTCAGCATTCGGTGTAATTACTAAAATGATTGTGATAGCAAGTTTAAAACTTACAAAATGTTTTCGATGATAAAATGTTCTAAAATATTTTTTGGATTTCCCAAAAACAGGAATTTACTCATTATATAACCATCGGGATCATCCTATTGTTTATGCATGTGCTTACTACCAGATAAACCCTCGATCTGCGGAACTACATTCATCAAGACGTTTCCAGCAACAATTCAGCCGCCTGCTGGTGCTTATGGAAACTATACTGGTCGTACACTTTGTCAATGGATTTTGACAACAGGCTGGCAAACCAGCTACACCTTTAACTTTACTTCATTTCGAACAAGGCAGAGAGCGGACGCCCTTTACGTAAGCGTCTTTGCGGTGTTTTGCAGTTAATTATCATTTTTCTGTGTAAGTAAAAAATATTTAAAGTACACCTAGATGATTAAAAAATCTCTGAAGATACAAAAGGTTCTGTTTAGTAATTCACAGTTACGCACAAGCACAGTCATTTCTGTGGTTGTACTTAGATCGTATCGGATGATCCGGATCAGTCAGAGCAGCGCCTCAGCGGTGAACTTGGTTCCTTTTCCCGCACCGTAAGTGGAAGGATTCTACAAGTGTATTTCATCACTCTATTTCCTGGCATCAGTGCACCGTTTTCGGCGATAATTAATCAAGGTACTGCCTCAAGTTGATGAAGTCGCGCTTATAGGAAAACTAAGGTGGTTTCATAAAGTTAAAAGTAAGTTTTTCAATTTCGCACAAACAAGCTCTATCTACACGAGCAAATGTTCCTTCGAGAAAATTTTACGAGATTCGAAAAGATATTTCTAATGGAAACTTGAAAAACTTTAGGTGTAGTGTTTCTCGTTTTTTTTTGAAATAAACGCGAATGAGCACTGTTTGCACCATTTCTGACTTGTCGTCCAATTTTCGAGATTTTCATTATAAAAAACATAATTTTGAGTTGGCAAGTTGCACTTCCTTCGCAGGTTGTTGCTAGTGCAATTACATCCGTCTCTAGATCCTTCTTGGTAGAATTATAGAAAGTGATTATAGCAAACGCCTGCAGTGTTTAGCTTATGCCATAAGATGATTCACATTATGTTCTTCAAATACACGCTCTGCCATGTATTTGAGGCGTGAGAAGCCAGAACTGTGTAGCTGTAATTTGGTAGAAGTTGACAGTCACGTGTTTAGCAATTTGGTTAAATCGTTTTTGTGATGACCTTGACGTTGAAGCATACGCTCAAATAACATGCTTTCCTGGACGTCCGGATCAGATATAATGTCCGCACCACATTCTGTATATAACCACGCAGTCTTTTTTGCACCTTCTCCACATTGCCCCCCAAGTCCATCGCAGCCCCCCACTCCCACAAACACCGCTGGAAAACTTTTAGAGGACGTTTCCACAGCAAACGCAAACTCTCATTGTTATCCCTTTTTGTCACAAGCACCACCAGGGCTAGCGCTTTCTCCATGAATAGTTTAGTTCTAAGACTTCAATGGACCGATCTAAGCTTTGTTGCACTGTATTTGCGAGGGTCATAATGTGACGTGTGAAGCACAACGCAACGCTTAGCAACCCCCTTGTCCCGACAACGCACGTCATATCCGAATTTTTCATGAACAAATGTTATCGAAGTATTCAGGCCAAGATGGCTGGCGTCTGAATGCTAGGCTGGCCAGCATGACCGACATGGTCAACATGGTCATGCCAACGTAGGTTGTTGTATTGGGCCTGACTGCTGCGAAGTCAATTTTGGTAAGCGAAAAGAAATTTCGTTATTATTTGCATTTTTGATTTGGTAAGAAAGACATCACCTTTCTGCATACACAGCACAATTGCCTGAAGTGCTATTGAAGCGGCATGGCCTTTGACAACAAACAGCAAGCAAATAAGTACACATGTCGCGATTGCAAAATTTTTAGTAATAGTTGACGTTGGTGGCGTACCAGCGTATACTTTTACAGACTGTTAAAAGTTTTTGACAAAACTTGACCTATCTTAAACAACCGCTTCAAGCTATTTGAATTTGTCTCTTTTCGAATCATCTTCCCAATAGTGTTGGCTCGCTTAGGAAAACTAAGCTGGTTTCATAAAATACAACAAGTTTAATTACCTGCAAACTTCCAGGTCCCGTAGCTATGTGGGGAATTCGGGGGCAGCAATCTCCACATTTTTGTGCCCCCCAAATTTGTTGTTCCCAGAAATATTTGTTTTAAACATATAATGAAACAAAAATGTGCCCCCCTTAAAATGTATTTATGACACCCTAACCTTAAAGCCTGTCTACGCGCTTGCATACGTCTGGATGATAATGATGAAATCTGCTTTGTTTTGAAACCTGCCTGCTGACAGCACTTGAACTAGGCTCTACCTGTCTGCAGACGTTCAAGCTTTGATTGGGTGCCTTTTTTTATAAACATTAAATGTCACAATAAATCTTCCTCAGGTTACGTTAATGAGCCTTCAATTGTAATAGCAACAGAAAAACGAAACTGTTTTTGCGCTGTGTCCAAACTGATTCAACTTCCGTGGAAAACAATATTAAAAATGAGGTATTTCCTAGTGACTCAGAAATGTCAATTTTGCAGGGACCTTCTGCGGTAAATAGAGTGAAACTTCGATGTCTTACAAAAACGTACAAGAAACGAAAAAAACTAATGGTTTAAATCAATTTATGTTGAACATTTCGGAAAACAAACATTTTCATCTTCAGCAATGGTGTGCTAAATGAAGCGCCACTCCACAGAGCAGGCGACGAAAAACATCAGGCAAAGTATCGCAATATTTTTGTGAAATCTTTTCCTCATTGTGTAAGTGATAAATTGGCCGAAGTCCAGTGCATTGGAATCCAGCAACAAAGCGGAGTGATGCCGTGGGGTTAAACGTCAACAATTAGTAAGGGAACGTTTTTGTGAATGATCGCGGCCTAGCTATACCACAGAGCAAAAATAAGTGTGTCTCATCCACGCAAGGCCAAGGTCCCTGGTTCACCAATATTGTTAAACTTTCATCCCACTGCTTGATGTGTACATGTACTAGGCCGGCGCAAACCATTCCAGCGCCCTAGGCAAGATCCATTTTCAGCGCCCCCTCATAGCATATAACGTCATCCTGCTCAATCAACCGGGGCACGGTCTGTTTAAACGTAAACAAATAAATTCTCTTTGCTCTTTGTACGTCTTAAATTTACCGGTGTGTGCTAGGCAAGGTCCATTCCAGCACCCTTCCACCGAAAAGACCCTTTCATGACAATTTTTATAAATCAAATTAATTTATTCGATGCATGCCTAGTTTATTTGAACACCAAATTCATCAAAATATTATCCACACAAGTAACATGGGTCACAGCATTCACATAAACAAAAAGTCTGGCATAAGCCTCAAAAAATTTTTTACATGGTCTGCTGTCGTAATAATCGACCACATTCTGCATGCACAACAAAGTTCTGAGATTCGCGAAGGTGATCAGTGTTGGTTATGTGCGCACCAGCTGGTATCTCTTTGTTACATAATTAGATGGTACCAGTTGTGGACTTAGGGTTGGTGGGCCCGCGGCAAGGCTGAAAAAGGACCCTCTGAAGACGTCATCATACTCAGGCAACCGTGATAAGACCTTTTGATTAAGTCTAGGAAGGGGATACGCGGGCCACGCAAGGATACGTTCGTGAGACTACGGCATGACTGACATAACAGAAAATGTAAAAGGCTATTCATGATACACAACTTTAAAAACACTAAAAGTTGGAAATCCAAAACTAGCAACACATAAAGGTTAAGCAATAGCAAGCTGTCATCGTCTCTACTTCTCTGGTTTTACGGTTGCTGCTTGGAGCCCTTTGAGAGCAAGTCAGCTTACACATTACAATTGCTATTGGTGGCCCCTTTGAGAGCAGAAAACTTGCACATTACAGTTGCTATTTGGCTCCTTTGAAAGCAGAGTACTTACACAGTGCAGTTGCTCTTTGGGACCCTTTGCCCCTTTGAAAGCAGAGTACATACACACACATAGTACGTACACAGAGGCCCAGTTGCTATTGGGCCCCTCTGAAAGCTGAGTACTTACATATTGCAGTTGCTACTGGGTGCTTCTTTCACAGCAGAGTACTTGCAGTTGCGGTTGGGGGCCACTTCAAAAGCAGAGTACTTACGCATTGCAGTGGTTGGAAGGCTTCGGAGTATATTATATGAGTGGATAATAATTTTTCACCAAAAATGAGGAAAATGTACGTGCGAAACGCCTCGAGGGGGGCTCACTTCCCCTTAAACACCACTGGGTGGTACGTCTTATACTCTAAATCTTACTGGTTAACTAGGCTACTAATGACAATAATACTGGGGTTTCGGCAGCTTTCCTTATCTTACTACTTGATGACTGAAACATGATTCAATGAAGGCTTCGACATAAGCATAGTTGGGTAGAAGGGGAGCAGCCAGAAAAAATCAAGACATGAAAAGAACAGAGGTGGTACCCTTAAAACATTGCACTGAGCTTGAGAAAGTATGACCTGGAGGCATGCTTTGCTGGTCCTGGCAGGAGACCATTGACAGACGTATGAGCAACCTAAGCAAGATGCTTTCCAGCTCCCACTCCTCCCATACAAAGATCCTTACTCCACTCATCACATATATTACAGAAATACGAAGGACGTTTTGTACATTAGAAAAGTTTGTCACATGAATAAAAATTATACCAAATTGCGACATAGCTTGCCTAGTGTATGCGAAATTGAAATTAATAGTAAAAATATTACCCCTTCTGCAACACACCTGAAACAGTGTAGCACCTTTGTCTTCTCATAAACTGCATGATCGTGTGTTTCATTCACTTTCATTATGTTCATTCCCTCTCTTGGTGTACGTTCGTCACTTTCTGAACCACACAATTGTATTTTTTGGCGCCCCCTTTGGCTCGGCACCCTAGGCAGCAGCCTAGTTTGCCTAATAGTAGCGCCGACACTGATGTGTACCTTGTAGGTCTTTGAAATGTTTGTGTTGGTTAATTCTGTTGACGAGGCTGCGATGAGGTTGGCCAATATACGTTTCAACACAAGGGATTGCGTTCGACGCTTGAGCGTATTAAGTAAAAAGCTAGCTTTGTGTTGGAAAATGTTTACGCAAGCATCTCCAAGCACCTTACCAACTTTCAACCTGCAGAGAATGATTTTTAATTCACGCTGAAGATCGTGTGACCTTAAGCCCCAAAACTGGAGGGTTAATTTAATTTTTCGTGGTGCGCTTGCTGTTGATTCTGTTACGCCAAAGTCTGGCAACTTTTGAAAAGACCACATTCTAGAGTTGCGAAAAGCCGACCACGGCATTTCAAAACCACTTTTTACGGAACAATTCAGCATTGTCTATTTTAATTGCGAAAGGCTATTAATGTTTCAACAAACCAAATTAGCAAAAACTACGTAACATTTTTTGAAACAAAAGCAAACGAATAAATCTAAAGGGACCTAGTTTTTATCTTTCAAGCTGATCCGTTTGACCCAACTTTGGTCGTTCACATATAAGCCCCTGGTTTAGAATCGTAGCTGAGGTAGGCTCAGGTCGTTTACCACTGTGTTCCGTGTGCTCCTCAAAGTCTAGACGGTATAGTGACAAATAACTGTGCAGTAACGCAAAGGTGATTTCAACAACTCGTTTTGCAGGATGACGACTCATATATCGGGAAAACGCCTGTGAAGATGGTCCAAAAGTGTAGAAGAATGCTTTTCAATAAAAGTATCCTGCTCACGTTTCTGGAAGTCGTCTTAAGCTTTCAGTTTCAACAATTAAAAGCTCTAGACTTGCTGTAAGCTTTCGAGGAATCAGCCGACTGATATCTTCTTTTTTACAATGATTCAAACTTCCACGTAACTGTGTTCAAGTAACTAGTCTCCACAAAAAGGAGACAGGTTTAAATCTATTTATAGGAAATCGATTTCACGGGACACTACGCATCCTCAGTCCTAAACCCTCATTTGAATGAAATTCAAACTGTGTAATGAAATTCAAACTGTGATGCAACTGTGTATTGTTATCTTATTCTGCCTGCAAAAACTGTATATCGCGTCATTACTGCTCAAAACATAACCGAGACTCGATCGCCTGAAAACGATTCACACACGCGGCAAAGAAACCGATACGCCTTGCTATTGTGAAGCAAAGACGGCGATAGCAACGAGAAACGTTGATACGATGAATACCACAAAGAATAAAACTATGCTGACACACAAATGCAACACGTCGTGTCAAAGAAAAATGTAAAAAAA
>JGI24159J19872_10008900_pt1 | contig 13157 bp, 9 predicted proteins | sample Ectturendosymbi4_FD_19872 | JGI IMG/M metagenome (IMG submission 19872) | reverse complement strand
AGGTTTCAGGCCCCATTCGGATTAAACTAAAAAGTTAGTTTCAGGGCAAGTTGTCTATTTTTAGGGCAAATTGTTAGTTTCAGGGCAAATTTTTTTCCGCCGCCCCAGTAAAATGCCTTCCCGTACGTCTATGAGTATATATACTATTTTTAGTTAAAGACGGGGATACTACACGAAACTGTAACATACATAAATGTTTACATTTGTGAAGTAGGTATGCCGCCATCACATACCTTTTTTCCGTTTGATCTTCTTGAATGAGTAAACTATTAAAATGTCATGCGGTGAGCTTACACCGGAGATTTAAAAACCAACAGGGAGGAAAGTTTGACGGAACACGTGGGGTTCGTATATGCCTATGCAAAGAAAGCAAAACATAGAAAAATTAATGATGAGAAAGGTGGCGACAAGCAGGAAAAGCAAGAATCATAATCGACGATCAAAAACAAGACACATTTTAGTTTGTGAGTGCTTGATTGCGATTTTGAAGATGCTTTATTAATCCTTATATCTTTAAATTAGCACGAAACATCCATTCAAAATTTTTGTATGCACATTTGAGGGGTGGAAAGAGCGGCACTTTTATGGTCGGCCACGGGCGGCACTTTGCCTTACTAAGCCACTGGATGCGTGTGTGTGCTATTTTTTGATTTTATTACGATGCAGTGCTTCGACAAGGGAACGTTGGTCCTTTAAATTTTAAATTAATCGCTGAGTTGAAGAGCTCAAGTAATTAACTATCCCGATGATGAGGTCAGGCTTAATTTTAAATAAACAACGACACCGACAGTCTGTATTGCTAAAATAAGATTTTCACTGTTTGTGGGCTGAGTGCAGCAGGCCTACAAAAAAACATACCACCCTGCCACCTCTACCCTGAAGTTTAGTCGAAGAGATCCCAAACAAGGAATATGGTTTGACTTCTTCAACCAGTTGGTGAGGGAAATGCTATTAAGTTTCCATTAGTTTGCGGCAAAGTTGCCGTTTACGCCTGGTTTTCAAGTCTACGATAGTTATAGTAGAAGCGCAATGGAACCTTACAAAGCAGCATTCACACACAAAAATGTTTGCAATGTTTTAAGCCAATAAATCATTCTTGCGAAAAAATTTATTAAAAGACACGAACAGACAATGCTGCCGTTGATATCAGATAAAAGCAGCTCTTTTCCACCTTTTTGTAACAATCCATTGTACCTTCGCGAGCCCACCCCTAATTGCGAACTCAGTTGGAAAAACACTGACATAAAGGAATCCAGTCTAAGAAGCGCATGAGAGGAACGCAAAAACCAAAATTACGTTCAGACTTCACCCCACGTGACGCTGTAAGTCAATGTGAACGAACAAGTGCTACGCAGGGAACGCTGTGCTCAGTTAAGACTGCATGCTTGAGGAAACAACATCAACACAAGTATTATTGCTTACAAAACAACAGGGCTCTGAAAAAGAAGCCAATGTCCGAAAGCCGTTCAGGCTTAACAAACAAAGAAGTCAATATTTGTAAGAAGATAAGTGCATGCTGCTAAAGAACTGCGCGAAAACGCCTCAAAAATTTATTTCGTCAACCTTGTATCGACGTACGATGCAGCTGACGCTGCGCTTCACCTGGTGTCTTCCGTTTTTGCCAAGTTGCAGGTGCGCTCAAAACACCTGAACGTGAAGGACATTGCCTCCGTGGTCAATAGGCTCGGCCGGACACAGTAATTCACGCACTTACCCCAAAAGCTTCGCTTCGGAGCTTGCAATACAGTGCAAAAGACAACTACATTTACTCAGGCGTGCATCTCATTTGAACATCTGAGCGCGGAAATGTCTCGTCGCTTCACTACTTCATATATTTGTTCAACCCGGCGTCACGTGGATACGAAAAAAAGCGACACCTTTTCACAACAGACAAAAACTGACCCACATTTTCGTAAAAAGTGATAGCAACATGTAACCAGTTATTCCGTGAAGCCAAGACCGGCGGTTAAGCTTAAATTTCCGTTGGTAAAATTTTCCGAAGCAGCCTGAAAGCGATTCAGTGGCAACGTTAATAACAATTATGCAGGTATGGCTTTTACATTAGAAGCAAAAAACTAGGAAATCGGTTTTCATTGCTGCAGTTAACTTCACGAAGTTATCTTATAAAGAATGATTGAGCGATGCTAACATGAACCGCGCGTCGCCAGTGGACAGCGAACAAGAACGAAAAAAAGACCGAACGCAGAAGCCCTGTCAGTCATCGCTGGTAATCGACAAGAGTCGTATCTCCTCAAGAAGATTTTTGACTTTCAAGTCTGCTTTGTCACCAGTTTCGAGGTCCATCTCATTCAAACAGTCATCAAATGCCTTAATTGCTTGTGTGTGCATCCAGCACTGCAAAAAAATCGTTACCCAAATAATTTCACTCATGGCGCCAGCAGGAAGCAAGCTTTATCAGTAAGTTTACAATCCCTAAGTTCGAATGATACAAAAAAGCTAACGATTCGGCGAAATACCCCTTCCCCAAAAATTTATGCGAAAATTTCAGACAATAGGGACAATTCTACGGTTTTGTGCACATTTAAAACTTTGAATCATGTGCGAATACTGACATTTTGCGCTGGTTAGGTCCAGTTATATTACGTTAAGATGCGAAATTCCCATGCCCGGTGGATTCTTTTCGAATATTTCCCCGTTATTCTTAACGACATGCAACAAAGGATCTCAACATCTTCACCATAGCTGTTACCGTAAGTACACCTAAATCCGTTGAAATTTATTCGTGTAAGAGCAAATTTTGAACATTTGCCTACGGCTTTTACCACAACTTTTTTAAAGGAACAAGAGAGCTTATTTGATATTCGCACAAAGCGTGTAACAGGAAACACTATTATGCAGACAGGTAAGGTACTGTTGCGATCGGAAAGCCCGAGCGGTAAGTGCGCAAAGCTTCACAAAAGCAACAACAGAGATCACATGCCATGATCATTCTGTTATTGCTTGTTTGCGCCACTGATGGGTGTTATTCTTCGCGCACATCCCGTTCCGGTGAATCGCACATTCAACGCAACATCAACAGAGAGGTTGCAACAGCATCCCCTCCCTTTTACAACGAACCGCGCCGATCGCACGTTCATTTTGTGAAGGCTTCACAGAGCACGACCTTCACATCCTGGTCACAGCACCATTTTGTTGCGATCGGAAAGTCCGAGCGGCAAGTTCGCAAAGTTTCACACTGTGGCAGCAAGCAACAGTAGAGGTCACATGCCATGATCACTCTGTTATTGCTTGTTTGCGGCACTTATATATGTGGGTTGTTCTTCGCGCACATCCCGTTCGTGGTGAATCGCACATTCAACGCAACGCCAACGGAGAGGTTGCAACAGTACACCACGTCGAACTCACACAACGATTTTTGATGTTTCCGCATCTTACCTTGGAGAAAAGTGAAGCTTCGACTGCAGGCAAAAAGTAGTCTATTCGAGCAGCATAAAGGCTGGGCATGTCTGCCATCAGTGCTGCGTTCTTTCCCTCAAAGTCATCTTTAGATGGCTGCATTTCACGTTTGACCTGAGCATCCATTAAAATCAATTATATTGTCGTTAACTTGGACCGTCCTTTTTCCTTCGAGTTTTACATTTGTTTAGACCTCTACGCTTGCATTATTTTTTATTTTTGCAGCTAGCACTTTAGCAGAAAATGGAAACGAGCCGAAACACGCTGTATATCATTACATAGCAAGAAGCAATCATTACACAGCAAAAAGTATACATAAAATTGTTGCTAAGCCTACTAAAGGCCCATCAAGAAGTAATTCACATCTACATTTGGCCGCATCACACCAGCAACGTTGCCACGTTCTGACGAACATGAAGAAACGGACATTGGAAATGGGCCAGTCAAGCTACTTTCGATAAACGAAATAAGTTTTTACAGTATTTTCGACCGCTGTTGACCGTGCTTCGCGACCTCCTAGGACTGCAATCTCCGCGTCCTTCCATGAGGAAAAGCGGGCAAGAAAATGAAGGGATGAATGAATACCTGTATTGCTATTATCTACCTTTTTGTTAGTGACGTAACAGTAAATGCAAAGGTTATTTTTAAGTCTTTGCAGTTGGTTTGGTACAGTGAAGGAAATAGGCGTCTACACTTTCAAGCAAGACATTTTCGTTTGCACGGCAGAAGTTTAAGGACTAGGATTTGCAAACAGGCAATCCAGCCACCAGTGAAAGCATTTATATCAGTGTTTCCCAACCCGAGTCCGCGGAAGGCTCTGGGTGAGTCCGCAAGCACATTGACTATTGCAAATAATTTGATTTTAATGCCCTCAACCATCAACTTGTAAACAATGAAAAGTTTTATTCATGCGTTTGTTAGGCACACTCTCGCTTGTTCCGTAGCAATACACCTAACTCGCGTGATAAATTTCACTGTTCCACTTCCACATAGCATTTTATACATTGCAATGAGCAACTTGAAGTGTAAACCTATTGTGCAAACTAAACTACGTCGGGATCTTGCGTCAAAACATGCAAAATACCTTATCAAAAAACTTGACTTTTTTAAAGAGAAGGAACATCAGGTGAGACGTTTTGATCGTCCAAGTACTTAGGGAGGAGGAGCTTATTCCCGTAGTAGCGTAGTACGGTAAAATCTTTGTGGTGTATTCGCCAAATCTTTCTTGAGCACCTTACTACATTTCTCTCAGAGTTGCTTAGATACACCCTTCTCACAATTACATCAAAATATGTAACTCCGTGCCAATTCCTTTTGAGGTGCCAAAGCAATAGGTTCAGTTTGAAATGGACAGCCGGTTGAGCTGAAAAGTCGACGGGTGACAATAGATAGGATTGAACATGTCTCTCTGACTCCATTTTTCGCGAATGTTTCTCTGATCTGTGTCGGCATGTGACGAAAGCTCTGTTCACTTTTCTAACTAAATACCTTTGCAAGGCTGATTTGTCAACACTAGAAGCCAGGTACTGAAACGAACTTTAGTCAGAAGGCGACATCCGATGTGCACTGACGACGATGTACTGTAATTTCGAAAAACTTGTGAAACAAACTCAGGGACAAGGTTCTCATTGAAATTTGTGATTGTCGGCGATAAACCAAGTGTGCTAAAATCAGTGTTTGTATTATTCTTGTAGTCTACCTTGAGACCGCGATGATTTCTACTAGTCCGAAAAGTCCGTGGGTTAAAAAGGTTTGAAAACACTGATTTATACCATACAGTCGCTTGCGCCAAGTCTCAGCAATAGCGTGTCAGTTCAAGTTGGCCGCAGGGCCGCAACCAGCTGATATTTTCGGGGAAGACAAACGGATGGTAATTCACCGATTTGTTGTTTTACTATTTTTGGGGTGGGGAGCAAATTGATTGTAACTTGTTATTGCACCTAACAACCAAGCATTTTTTGAAAATTGCAGGGAGGCCAATTGCCCGGTTGTCCGCCCCGTGGTTGACAGAGACGGTGCCGTCGATTACACAGGACAGAGCACCAAGTGTCAGATAGGTGGCTGTTCATGCAGCGATTAAAAAAACGTCGGTAAGTGATCACACAACGTAGTTTCTGATTCACACTAGGCATTTGCAGATGACGTGTGCACGCACCCTTTTAAGGCCCGATCGTGCCAGTCACATATTTACCTGTAACTCGCCAGCCGTTAGAGAGCTGTTCAAACGCTCTAAAGACCCGAAAAGTCTTGTAGTTTTGATAAATTTTTCGAAGGTATTGGTTTTAGGTTTTTGTGCGTGATATCATAATAGGGGTAAGTTGAGGCATTTTTGGCCCACTTCATCGGCTCCTGGCCCCACCCCAAAGACGAAATTTTTTGTTTTTTAAATAAAAACTAGGCGAAAATCCGCATCTTTAGAACCCTTGATTGGCTTTCTAACGTTTGTGGCACGTAAGTTATGGCAAAAAAAATTTTTTTGGCAAAAATCCATATTTTTCACTTTTTTGAAAATGATACATGCACTTGAATCTTTTGAAAACAAACACACATTCAACTATTTCTCAGGAAAAAAAAATTTTGTCTGCAACAACCCGAATTGCGTCTTGGCTCAAGGTGCGTCTTGCCACTGTCGGTTTCGATAGACACAAATTAGGCCTTGTACCTGCTCGATTTTAACAGAATTCGAGGCAGTATGCTCTTTTTCCTCGTACTTTTCCAGCTTGGCCTGATTCTTGGCGTAGTCCTGCAGTGATTTGTCACGCGCTTTTACTTGTTGGTTGTAGTATGGAAAAATGGTGCTGAACTTCTTTGCTGGGTCAACCCAGGTGCGCTGCATAATTGAACTCTGCAAACAATTCGTAGTTCTGTCACGTACGGACATGACAGTCCTACCTTAAAATGATTTGAAAAGTCAGTTCAACCTTACTAAAATAAAACATTTTAAGATTTAAACTATAAAGTTTAGAAAATACAAGCAAGTCTGAAGCACTCAATCTAAAATATCTACACAAAGCCGTTTTTCCTCTGTAAGATCTAGACATTATATTGATGATGTACCACACATGAGGACATTGAAGCATGCTAAATGGATTGAGTCACATATTCATTTTAACGTTTAACAGCATTGGAAACAAAACATACACTCACTGCAATACCCTAATTAAGGTTGGCTCAACATAAGATTGAAAATTATTTGTTTTATCTGCAGATACTATTCATTTTGTACAATGCAACTACTACACACAAAGAACATTGGCTGGTTGGTCAACATGCACAAATTCACCTCATTTTGGGCAAGTTGCTCTTGCTTCAACATGGCACATCTAAACAACTCCACATTTGCAGGTGCACTCGCACCTAAATCATCCACTAGGTCTTGACCAATTTTTCCACTTGACTTTCCATAAGCATCTAGAGCTATAATAGTCTTCTTGCCATCTTTATTGATTTTTTTACTTGCTTCCTCTAAACTGTAAAATTTCACAACTCTATCAATACATTGAAAAGCACTACAATAATTTTAGTCACACCAAAAAAATACCTATGTCATTTTAACACATACAGTACAATGTTTTAACACGGGGGTGGCGATTAGCTCAGTGGTAGAGTGTCCGCCTCTCAATTGGAAGGTTGGGTGTTTCATCCATGACCACTGAGTGACTCACTGTAGCGCTCCTTGGGCAATAGCATTCACCTCAACTGCCCTGACAAAAAGCATTAACTATTTGAGCATCACATTTTATCATATATTTCACCATTTGTTGTTAACACTAATATTAGTTTGGTTTTGAGCTAGTACATTGCACTGATCTGTGTATATTTTTACCATTTTTTTTAAAGGAAAATGTTAGGTGCCTATTATGAACCTGCAGGGACCTGATTTCTCTGATTCTAGGGACCCGATTTTCTGTGATTCTAGGGACCCGATTTTCTGTGATTCTAGGGACCCGATTTTCAATCCTAGGGACCCAATTTTCAATTCTAGGCACCCAATTTTCAATTCTAGGCACCCAAATCAGGTCCCTAAATCACCTTAAAAAAAACTGTTTTCACTCAAGCAGACCATACAATATTATGTAAAGAGAAGCATCCCCAAGTTTGCAGCTGTTTTAGATGTACATCTAAGACAGTGGTGCTCAAACTTTTTGGCTCGTGGGTCACATTCGTCTTTCAGAAACCCTTCACGGGCCACAAGAATTAATAATCTCAATGAAAATTCTCTAAAAAATTATCTTAAATGATTAAAGCAGTGGTGCTCAAACTTTTTGGCTCGTTGGCCACATTTGTCTTTCAGAAACCCTTCGCGGGCCACAGGAATTAATAATCTCAATACAAATTATCTAAAAAATTATCTTAAATGATTAAAGTGTTAAGTTTTCTTTCCAATGAAAATTGCTTCACGGGCCACAGTTTGAGCGCCACTGGATTAAAGTGTTAAGTTTTCTTTCCCATAAAAATTGCTTTGCGGGTCACTCCAGAGGGCCTTGCGGGCCACGGTTTGAGCACCACTGATCTAAGACAACGGTGCACAACCTGCGGTTGTACGGTCCGATGCGGCCTTTGATAATGAAATTTGTGGCCGTCCACATGTAATTTAAAATATAAGATTGGCAGCCAAGCTGGCATATCTTGAAGCAAAACAAATGCAAGGCAAGAAAATCAGTCAACACGATGTGTCTGGACGGTGATGTCACAAAGAGTTGTAGAATGAAGATGCAATTTATGTTTGAATGTGTTCTGTGTTGGTTGGCACTTGGCAGTATCTCATAAACATAATTCGAACTCATTGGAAGCCGTATTTCATATAAATAAAAGTAATGCTGCCGACAATAGCAAAATGTAGTACACCCCTGATTTAAGACATTTGACAGAACCAACCACAATCTGTATTGTTCACAAAATTCAGTGCAACATACCCGTGTGTTTAGTAAGCCTGCTACTGAGGAGGTACAAGAATCATACCATGCAGGTGAAGTGGGGCACTTGCCTTTCAGACCTCTTCATAACAACCAATGGGGTGACACAAAAAGGAGAATTCTCCATCCATATCTATTTGCTATCCCCGTGACTAACTCTCAGTTCTGTTGGTTTTGGCCAGAACAGGATGTACTATGGCTAGCATATAAACCACCTGAAGTTTGCTGATGATATATGTGTGTTTGGCCCCTGTATTAGTGGGCTTCAATGTCATCTGAATATTTGTTGTGATTATGCTGCTTAACATGAAATTGTTTTTAACCTTAAAAAACAGTCAGCATAATGTTCCCTTTAAAAATATAAACAGTGTGCAATACCAGTGGTGAACAAGTCAAATATCTCAATGTATTACTTTATGCCTCACTAAAAGATGACAATGATATTCAGAGTGAAGAGAAAACACTTTCTTGTATAGCAAACAATTTCAAAGGCACCTTTGCACAGTGCTCTTCTGCAGTTAAAACACCGTTTTGTGCCTAATGTATGCCTGTCAACTGCGGTGCAAGTACACACAATCTGGTATCAAGCACCTCTGAGTCACAATGCCTATTGTATTTTGCGTTACATCCCAAGGAATGCAAGTGTTTGCCCACATCAAGTTACCTGTTTCATCGGAACATTTGATGTCTTGATAACAAACAATCTGTATGAATTTGCTGGATGATGTGCATTAGGGTGGTCCTTAAATGCATAGCAAAAATTAAACAGTAAAAAATACCATGGAAACTGAGGTGGTTGTGTTCATTTTAGGCTAAAACTATCTTGTATAAAAAAAACTCCAAGGTAGAAGAACATTTAGAGGTTGCACATAGCAACGAAGATTCATATAAATAGACACTTTTGTTGATATCTGGGTCCCCCTCTTTACAGAATATTAGCTACTCAGAGGCAGAGGTATCGTGCGTTTCACTCCACTCATTGTTGCCCAGTGAGTGGTGTACTCTACTGTCAGGAAAGGCACGCCTATGCTCTGTAACAATCTACATGAGGAAGTGCAGCTGATCTTCATCATCCATTACAAGCCGGTTGTATTCGTGTATAAGCGCTACCCCACGCTCTGCAGTGTCACTTGTGACTTGGATTCCTTGTACCAACTTTCGGCCATCAGATAGCCTGGTTGATCATTCCATGAGCCAGGGTCCTCTGTTAGAAGCTTTTGATCCATTTTCATTTTTAGGAAGAAGGGATGGATGTTTTTTATTATAAGATCAGCCAAGCAGTTGTTTGAAAAGTCTTTTCTTGGGGCACATTTGGGAGGATCTTCATCCAGATTTTTGTCAAGTGCTGCAACCATTTGTCACTTCATGTCATCTGCATCTCTTGGTCAAAAAAGCCAAAGCCACTAATCCCTCAGAGAGGTACCAGAGCTGACCAGAGAATTTGTTCAGTGCGATTGTCTCATCTACACAGTTATTTACCCCCTGTACACAGTTATTTACCCCCTGAACAAGGGGTCTAAGGGTTATTTTTGAGCTGTTACCATTTTCAATACCTTCTAAAACCATTATTTGTTATTTGTATCAAGATCTTTTCCTTATACTCAATGAATATTTCCTAAATGTCATAAATCAGGTGAATGTTTAGATCTTGACCAAGAGGGGCCTCACAGCGGGTGGTCAAAATGTGACAAATATATACTGTGCCTGACAAAAGTTCAGTTTTGAGATGCCTATAACTTTTGATCCACACCTCCTAGCTCAATTCTGAGAGCAGATTCAGAACAAGCGAGCCAGAAATATCTAGAGTACCAATTTCAAAACCTATGTCTTGTACAAAAATGAAGTTATGGGCTTCCAAAAACCTTTCAAAATGAACGCGGTGATCATTGAGGGCAAAAATGGGTTGTGACCCTTACAGATTAAAAGGCCATAAAAGCTAAACTTCTTGGAATTTTGATCTGAAGCTTGGGATTTTTCACTGCACCCACAGGGGCACATTTGGTACAATTTTGAGCAAAATCTGAGATGGTGCCATGGATGCACTGGTTGAGTTGGGATGGAATGACCCATGAAATTTTACTGCTCATGTGTGCAACCTATAAAACATCGATTTTTCTCTGAGATAATTTCCATAGATAGTTTAACCTGGTTCCTGTACAGTTTTCCAAATTTTGCAAATAAGGACCACCCTAATGTGCATCTTCATATAACTTTTTTATCTGCTCACTTCCATTATCTGATGCCTTTGACATATCTCCATTATTCTCCCAATATGTAACCTTTCTGTATAATAAATGCTGAATGCAGTACTTACTGGAGCAATGTTTCAGTGTCTGTTCTTCTTCATTATTGTCTGTGCATATCACCTAACACCTACCTTGCAATGGGGTATGGGGTACCACCTAACACCTACCTTGCAAATGAGTGTAAAAATGCCCTCTAGCACATTGAGCTGGCAAGTTATGGAGTTGCTAAGTGATACTACAAACGGTTCTAGGACTACAGCCACCTGGTGAATTGCCACCCAGACTACTGCCACCTAGGACAACTATCACCTAGAACAATCACCACCCAGGAGAACTGCCACCTAAGACAATCGCCACCCAGAACAACTGCTACCTATGACAACTGCCACCTACAACAACTGCCACTTAGGACAACTGTCACCTAGGGCAACTGCCACCTAGGGCAATTGTCACCCAGTTTTCCTGGGTGGCAATTTTCCTGGGTGGCAATTTTCCTAGGTGGCACTTTTCCTAGGTGGCACTTTTCCTAGGTGGCAGTTTTCCTAGGTGGCAGTTTTCCTAGGTGGCAGTTTTCCTAGGTGGCAGTTTTCCTAGGTGGCAGTTTTCCTAGGTGGCAGTTGTCTGGGTGGCAGTTGTCTGGGNGGCAGTTGTCTGGGCGGCAGTTGTCTGGGCGGCAGTTGTCTGGGCGGCAGTTGTCTGGGTGGCAGTTGTCCAGGTGGCAGTTGTGCAAGTGACTGTTATCCGGATAACGTTTGAAATGTGGTTCAAGTCAACTATCCTGGCTCCTAAGGTGTTAAAAAAATTTCCTTTGATTGTCTCTTGGAGCCAATGCCAGAAAAGATTCTTAGCAAGAGATATATGCCGTTTTCACAAGATGGGAATCTATACATTTCAGAAAAATGTAAAAATTACCAACTGTTCATAGTAAGCATCACACACCCTTTCTTGCTAGAAAGAAGGGTGTGATGCTTACTATAAGCACTGGGTTGCTGGGAAAACCCTGAACCAAATACATTGAGGCTGATAAACATATTCTAAAAATTGCAAAACATATTGACCTGCAGGCACCACTTGAATATTTGTGAGGCCTAGCTTACAATTATGATATGCATTGAAGTTTCATCCATGTTTATATCCATTTCATTGCACACAATTGTGACATGTCAGTTTCCAAACTAGTGCCAAAACGGATGGTTCAAAAAAGTTCAACCCAAATGGCTGGCGCCATATAGTTGTTGCCCAAAAATACCTGATCACTACTAAGGTAAAAGCATATTGACATAAATACAAAATACCAGTTAGATCTTTTGTCATACTAAAAGGATAAACTTACTGCTGTATCTTTGTACATTCTCTTTCATAATCTCTTTCAGCTGTCTTGGAGATAAGATTACGCTTTACTTGCCGTCCAAATGGGATCCTATACAAAAAGTGATCAAAGATATTAATTGATCATGTGGAATAAAAAGATCTGTTACCATAACGCTGAAGCTACATCTTTTTTGTTCTGCTCAGCTAGGGCTACACAGTTCCCATTAATTCATTGTTGTAACCCATTAGGCAGGAAGTGAGTATTAACAATTGTTTTCTTTAACTAAACAAGTTCCATACAGTTTTAACTTCAGGTCATGTCAAAATGACTTTGGATTCTTTTGCATGAAAATTTGACAATGTTCAGTAAAGAGAGTAAAAATTCAATCAAGAGAAACAGGCTATTTTTCATAGTAAATTATGGAGCATTTCAAGCAGGTACTATGGAAGCCCCAACAAAATTGTGATAACATACCTAACTTTTAGTACATTGCTAGCATCAAAGCAATGACTAAGCAAAGATATTCCTTGTTCACAGACTTCAAAATTTATTAGTACACTACTATCATACAATTGTGCTAAGAAAGTGTCTGTAATCTTGTGGTCCCACCCCAGTGCTGTTACAAATTGTTCTGCATTGTGCAGACAGTGTGTGCGTGTGCTCCATGGACTTTGTGTCTGGTTCAAACATACAGGAAGAATATAATTTGCACCTACTTCCAAATAGTTTGTTGATTTTATATGTAGATTATACAATTTTTTTTAAATCCTAAAGTTGTGGCCACTTCATCAACTTAAAATTTCCATGAATTCTAAAAAAGGTACTTAGGCTATGCAAAAGATGAAGAGGTCCCTTAACACTTTGAGAGCCAGCGTACAATATATTCATACTTCTAATTTCGGCCTAGAAAACAGCAGTTTTCGTTTGCTTTACCAACACCATAGCTCTGCCGACTGCGCTAAAGAGCTGTTCAAGGGCTCAAACTGATCTGCCAGTCTAGTAGATTGCACTCAAAAAATAATTTTTGGTTGGGGGGTGCGGATTTTTTGTGAGTGATGTCATAAGTGAAGTAGTTTGGGGTCATTCTGGCTCATGTTGCCTGGCCTAGGTCCCAACCGCTAGGCAAAAGTGTTTCGCTGAAGTTTTCATTGGAAACTAGGCTCAAGTCAGAGTCTTTTGAGCCTTTGATCGACTTTCTAGCGTTTCTGGTTCAAAAGTTATGATCTAAAATAAACAAACTAATTAATTATCTAATTAGTCAAATAT
>JGI24159J19872_10008898_pt1 | contig 13158 bp, 8 predicted proteins | sample Ectturendosymbi4_FD_19872 | JGI IMG/M metagenome (IMG submission 19872) | reverse complement strand
TCAATGACATACCGTGCACTTAACTTTGCTTGTGTAAAAAAATTAGGTTAGATGTTAAAATTTAAATTAATCGTTTTTTGGACAAGCTTGTACTGGTGGTTTGATTAAAGTAAAAGGTGATTTTTTCTTCCTTGAACCCCAATTTTTACATGGTGGATTCAACGAAAAGGTCTTCGAAGCAACAATTTCTAGGGGAATTAAATTCTTACGTGTGTTTTATGTAAACAGCTATCTGTTTTTATGTCTATATGTGTAATAGGGAAGCTCGTGCTACAATAGCAGCAATTATTTTAATATGTTGTGACACGGGAATGGGTTATGAATATGAAAACTTTAGCACACATCCCCATTCGAGTTCGACCCCTGGTCTAGAAACTCTAGAATTTGCATCTTTCCAACCAGCAAAAAATAAATTTTATACGATACATTATACTGCGCTGGATGAAAATCATTGTCCTTTTTCTGATGACGACACAGGTCGTTTGTTGCTAAGAAATCCAAATTTCAAGTTATGTAATTATGTAAAGGGAACCTATGGGTGAAAAAGTCAACCCGCTGTATCAAAACTCATTGGAAAGTGTCATTTCACAGCATTGGAAAGTGTCATTTAGTATTGCTAACCGCTTTGGTTCAGAAAGAACTTGTCATTCTACGTTTGCCACCTATCGATTAAAAAGTTCCAGACTGTTTGCAGATCTGATAGTGCTGGAACCAAAGCGCAAAAATATATCATCATAACTTTCTTCGCAACGATATCTCGAAGGCAAATCCTATGCTGTATAATGCACCTTAACATTGTTTGCATAAAGGAATTCAGTTTTGCCTTGATCTTTACTTTCTGCGAATGAGTTCAATAAATGCTGAACGGACGTTGGATAAAAAGTTAATCATTGTCATTTCGTGAGATGCCCTCATCAAAATGTAAAACATATGGCTATGTGCTGAATTAATTCGAACATTGCAATAAACAGTTCTCAATTCGAAAATTAGCTTTGATGAAGTATCAAAAGAGTTTTCACCTTTAACTCTGACATTTTGCAGCTTGCACAAGGNTTTAATGCAAAAAGGTTCCGAGGTCATGGAGGTTGGACACTTAACAGCATCGGATACAACGGAGGTCTTGGTATGAAAACATCTTTAAAATTTCGTCCTTTTCAGCTTGTCTGGGTTATTTAAATAACCAAAAGTTTAGGGAAAAACCAAAAGTTAAAATTTCGTCCTTTTCAGCTTGTCTGGGTTATTTAAATAAATAATAGAGCATGTTTGAATGTGATGACATTTCTGTTATCGACGCAGTGGCGCGCAAAGTTTAGGGAAATCTTACTTCGAAGCAGTTGCTGCCAGTGGTGCACGCAGAAAATTTTCATGGGGGGGGTTCATTCANTGACGTATGGTGGTCATTTCTGTATCGTGTGCGCTGTTTGTGACGTCAAAATTTCACGTCATAGTCATATTTCCAAACCAACGTTTTGACGAAGTTTGTTGGCATAATATACATATTTTTCTACATCCACTTCCCTTATTTTATGTGTCATTGCCACTAGCCTACGGAGGGGGCCACTATGCCATGGCCCCCCCTCAGACCCTAAAAATAAAAAATGTACAAACAGTATGCGTATTTTTAGGGGTAAATGCGTATTTTTAGATGTAATTTGCCTATTTTTAGGAGTAATTTCGCAAAACTTTCCCGGGGGCATGCCCCCAACCCCGCTAGAATGGTCGTCCTAAAGTTGATTTGTGACGTCAAACGATTGTGACGAAACTTGGGCCTCCCCTCAGAAATTTTCTGCGTACGCCACTGGTCATCGCACTGAATATACGCTATTAACGCTCCAAGTTAGGCTATCGGAGAAAATTAGACTAAACGCTAAGACACAGCAGTTCATAACTGCAAGCATATCAGGCTGCGCGTTAAAACAGGGGAGTAAAACGCACTCATCCCTACGTCAGAGCAATATACAACTGCAAAATGGGGCTGCGCTAATATCTTGTCGAATACGAGCAGGGGAGCATAGAAAGTGTGCGGCTGGTTGACGCATACTCCGGTTTGCAAGATCGAATCTTGTTAAACTACACAAGAATTGAGAATGCGCATAAAGTACGCAGGAAAATTTTCGCTTTTATGTTATTTATAGAAGTCCAGCAAACTTTTATTTTTCCTTTTACCCTGCTGAGACATTATCAAATGCCTGAATGCGTCTGTGTTAACAACTGCTGTTTGTGAGCTCATGCAACAGTCCTATCATGCTACAGAAATTGGTAATGTGGTCAATGCGGTCAGCGCTTGCACTGATCAGCCATAGCAGACAAAATAAAGACAATTTCTTCGGATGAAGTGAACTATCATGGAACGCAATCTTGAACATACGTAGTGACGAAATGTCAACAAAAAGTGGTGAGATGGTTTCTGGACGCAGGCTATAACGCAGATTCCCACCGAAACCTAATCATTAGTTTTTGGCCCATTTACAATGTCCCTTGAAATTGGCATGCAAATGCATTCCGTGGTATTTGCATTTAGTCGACAAATTACCAAGCAAAAAGTATGCGGAAACAATTAATATCGTCTGCGCAGGTAATAGAGTTTTTGTAAAATATCAAGCTCAAGAGGGGGGGTTAACCCCAACCCCCCACCTTGCGTACGCCCTTGGTTGCTACAATGCCGTTGCAACATCATCACAAGCAGTGAAAAACGCAGTCAATTTAGCTCTTCGAGCAATCTCATTATTCACTTTGAATCAGCTGATTTAGCAAGTTTGATATGAAGTTTAACTGCTGTGAAAGAAATTGAGCAGAACTCGGTTGATAAACGAAATGCTTTGTGGCAATCAAAGTGATTTAAGAAAGCAAGGGGGCAAACTACATAGGCGTAGCCAGGGGGGACCAAAGGGGCCATGCCCCTTCAAATTTGTGGAAAACAGTCATTTTGTGCTTTGAGAGACGTTTTTCCAAATAAAATAGTGTTGTTCGCCTAAAATCAAATATTTTGGCCCCCCCAAATTTTTGGCCTGGCTACGCCACTGGCAAACTACTTTGTTATTTCACAGAAGATGTTTCTCTCATATAGTAGTTGTATGTGCATTCCTTCCTGTCATAAGAAAATATACTTTCATGAAATTTCAAACATAAAAACGCTCTTACAACTTCAAATAATCACAAATTTTAGCAGTGTAGTTATGACTTTCCTTCATGCAGAAGAGGTTGACCAGAAATAGTTGAAAAAGTAACTCAAGCTTTTTGAAATGTGTTTCTTTTCAGGAGCTTTACGCAAGTTCTTGGCAAAGCGCTCCGGATTTGGTGAGTTCAGCCTTTCCTGCGTCTGTTGCTTTGAGTGGTAACGTCTAAATTGTTCAATTAAGAAGCTAAATTTTAATTTCTGCTGTCAAATTTGCATGTTTGAAAACCTGCGTTTAAAAGCTATGCGTTCAATATTTGGTTGTTCTATATTTTTAGTTTTTCATTATGTACATTTTTACAAAATTTAGCCTAGGTGAAGTATTCAACAATTTTTTTGCGATGATGACCAATTTTGATAAAAAGAATTGATTTGTTTTTTAATTGTCTACTACCACTAAGACTTCTTCCTTTTATAATATAAGCTGAATGTAAATGTTTTCTTCAAAAGTACAGCTCATTTTGAATGTCGATAGCGCCTTTACGCAGGTAGTTTGTTTCAAAAAATGTAGAGAGCACCAAGACGTTAGCATAATTCTTTCATGAATTTTTTCTGATTATTTTCAAGAACACAAAGTGTTTTTTCAAAAATTTGTCAATTTTTGGTAAATTCTACAATTCAATTAAGACGTTTCTCACTTTATTTACTTGTTCTGCTGTTAAATGCTGTTGTAAGAAATTTATGTTATTAATGTTGCATTATTTCACAAAAGTCAATGTGTGTAATATTGAACTCTGCTTTGAAATTCAAGCTAGAGATTCAAAAATGTTAAATCATTTTTATTGCTGCTTTTGCTATCTGCAACTCCGTGTCGACACGATAAGGAAGCCTTTATGTAACAACAGCATAACATGTTCTTTTGTCTTCGTATAGATCTCCCTGATGATAACCAGCGCAGTGCAGACTTATCAGATGGTCAGTTCAACGCTGATGACTTGTTGGACGACTTTTTGGAGTTTCTAAAACTGAAAGGTAACGTGGTGAACGTGATAATATCTTGAAACCGGATGACTTTGTGTTTCATTAAAATTTAATGCATTTGTGCAGATCACGCCAATAATGGGTAATTAAAACAAGCAGCTCCAGAACAAAAAAAGCAATTCTACGTCAGGAAGCTCCGTCAATGCTCTTTCTTCTCTTTAAAAACACACGCGAAAATTGCTCTTTGATTGGAATAGGCATCCTTTGCATTTTTCATACTAAGGAGTGACCTTTCGCAAACTTGGTACAGACCTTGTTGCCTGATAATTGCGCAGATCATCGTCAAATAACTGATATGGAACATTTAACGGAAAGCAACTGGAAGAACATCAGTGATTGGGTGTTCAATTAACTTTATAGGAAGAAATCTATTAGACTTTTGAACATAATGACTACGTCAAACATTTAACTGGTTTATGAAAATGTAAGCATATTCAGTGAAACGTTTTTAATAGGGCACGCATTTGCAAGTCTATTGTAGCACGTGCTTGTCACTTAACGTCCCAAACAAGCATTATTGTAAAAATTGGTCGCGTGCTATTTAGCTTGAAAAGATTCAATGCAACTTAAAAAAACTGCAAATTTTGTTTATTTCCATTGACAAGCTAAACAACTAAGTGGTACAGTTAGATGAGCGTGCACCACAGACTGGGTTTGATTCCCGTCGGGTAATACCGAACTTGAAAAACGGAACTTGCGCCCTGCAGTCCAGTCTCGTGTTCAGCGTTGATGAGTGGGTGCAAAGAAACGGTTCGAGCGTGGTGCTGCCATTGCAGCATTCACTGCGAAAACAACCGCCGCCCTCGACATAAGCAGGCGGAGACCGGGGCCGCAGACCACTCGTGACACTCCGAAACGTGTACAAAAACCGCGTATCAATGAAACTGAATTGAACTAAGCGTTCGTCACATATAACTTCCAGAACACTCAACTGTGACATTTTGATATTTTGCGCAAAGCACTTTTTAAAACAAATTAGAACTAAATCAGTAATGTTGCTAGAGGATCTATTTGGTTTTCCAAACCCTATAACTGTGCCTTGAAAACCTAATATTTTTACCCTATACATTCCCCCGCGAAAATGGTCTTCTTTTGCTACTCCAACGATATTACGTCAGACAACTGTTAAATAAAAGTTGTTTTGAGCAGCCCACACACAAAGCTAAACTAGTTGCTAATCAAAACTATTTGAAATTGTTGCAAGTTCTAAATTTTGCTGTACTTTTGAAAGAGTTTTTGAAGGCTTAACACTGTTCAAATGGCAGTTGGTTTATTGTTGGAAAGTCGGGAAGATTTTCTAATGATAAAAATGGTGAACGGTTATATCTGACCCTTTCGTAAGTTTTTTCTCATAGGGAAAACAGAACTGAAAAAAAATAGTTTTGTAAATTTAGCGTCTTGTCAAGTGATCACCCGGGAAAATTATTTTTGCATTTTTCATATAAATCGCACCAATATAGTTTCAAAAAGTGGTTGTACTGCTACAGTGCGCACCCATCGCTTCATTAATAAATTAGTTAAAAAATAAATTTCAGCAGCGTGCTCTTTCCAGTGTTTGCATGTTCGTTGCACTGGAAACAATAGCGGTCACTTCTCTGAAAAGATTTGGTGGTGACTTTTTTTCATACGCGGACTTTTGCAATATGCGATTTCGAGACTTGTACGTCATACGATCATCAGAAACTAACTCATGGGCTTATAGCAAAAAAACAAAACAGTTAAAAACTGGTGAGTTGCGAAAAACGACGCAATGTTAATATCTNCAAACGCCGTTGTTACCTGAAAAGTTGGATTTCTGAAAACTTCATGAGTNAATATCAGTTCGTTGTTTCTGGGACTCTTTCACAGTAAAAGTTGCGTTTTGGCTTTACGTCACTTCATGAAGTGATTACATGATACGTACTGTAGATTGCAAACCTGAAAGAAATTCTGTGTTGCTACGAGGCTTCTATTTAAAAGTCAGAAGTCACCACCCTCTTTTACATGTCTGTTAGCTTTGATAATAGTAGTAAAAGTTTTGCTTTCAAGTTTAGAGTTTGGAAGATTGATTCACTAGCCCTAAGTAGATAGTAGTATAGCGTCACGCATACAAACCTACCAAACATGAGTTTCAATATTGGTTCACAAATTCGGAGTTGAACCAATCATTCCAAACAATCAACTGCAAGATAAACTTTTGATTTGTAGGAAAATAATTTGTCGATTAAGCACAGCATTTTTGCTTCGCTACGTTTGCTTGTCTATAAAAGTTTTAGTGCTTTGAGTAGTTCATGTGGCGCACTAAAAGATTTGTAGAACTAAGAAGTATAGTCTTTTAGATAATATTGTGTCTGGTGTAGCTCGCAATAAATCTGATCATGGTGCGAAATTCCTCCTTTAAGCCTGAATCGCTGTCAGTTGCGGCAAGCCTGAACTATTGTTAACATAAACTTTACAATACAGAGGTGGCTTCCACTAGAACGTTTGTCTTTTTTGACAAATTCTTTGATGCTCAAAGGCAACATTTATAATTTTCTGCTCTTAGACTATCTTATTTATTTTTTTAGATTTTTGAAAACGCTTGGGGGCTAAAGAATTTAAAGTGTTATCAGTTTTTTAAGGAAAATGTTACGTATCCAGTATGGAATCGGGTCCCTAAAACACCTTAAAAAACTGGTGTTATATTTAAACAAAACGAAATTTAACAACTTCCTCACTTTTTATCTTAGTATCTGGAATTAGGTGAGGAAGCTGTGACATATTAACGGTGCTTTGCAACTGACGACGATCGACGTCTTTCGTACAAAAATCAAGTCTGTCACAAGTGACTTCCTGATCCATTGTAAAGATTGACGTGATCTTCAAAGGTCCTGACATACTTCCTTAATACTTAGTTAAAGGTCTTTAGCTGCAGCCAGTAAATGCAAATTCGATGTCAATGAATTATTCAAACACGTGAGCATGATCCACATCAGAGGCTTACACGATGAATTATGGGCTTGTTGTCGAGACCTTTTAGCTTTCTTGTATCGAGTTTTTCTTTCAAGTTGGTGCCCAACGATCGAAAGCGCTGCAACAGAAAATGACAGCAACCGCTCAAAGCTTCCAAATAAGCTTACAACGATAATAGGGCTTATTATTTTAGCCTCCATGCAAATTTGCTGATAAGTTCGCTTTGATAAGCAACGTCACGCAACATCAATTGCTTGCTTCTTTTGGTGTGAAAGGCGAAAATTTTGCATTATCGCCGGTCCACATCCTAAACTGGCACGCTTTATTACTTATTTTGGAGGGATATGGTGACGACGTATGGAACTCTTTAAGGCTCCATTTCTATTATATTTGAAAAGGCATGATAATATGACCATAATATGACCTACTACAATTTTTCCTACTTCCTATTTTTCTGCAAAATTTCATTCATTCTGTTGAGGACATTTTTCAAAATAAGCACAATTCTAATTTTCTTACTTCCAAAAACCAAACACATCAAAATGATAACCTTGTTTAACTTATTTTCGTAAAGATTTGCGATAATGCGATCCACAAGTTGAACATCAAAAAATAGCAGTCGTAGGAGTCCTCTGTATATGAAATTGAATCAACCACTACTTGAAAACAACACCTACGGGACAATTTCAGCGTTTTCAGCAGCCTGGATTTCATGAATTTCATTTGGTTTTGCTTCATGCGTATCGTCCTTTTTTCCAAATTACATATTCATTTATATTTTTATCTACAAAGTAGGTGTTTTTCTATGATATATGGATTACCACCGCACTGCCCAGAAGTGCCTACCGACTTTTGTGTCTCCCTTTTCAACATTAACTTCTTAAAGGCTCTCACTCTAGTACGCCTGTCAACCTTACCACATCAAGACTACTTTTCTGTGTGTACATCGTTCTGCCCGCTAGGGTTGCTTCACCGCTGCCATTGCTCGTAGCTGCGTTTTCGTTGCTCCGTAATTGGCTTCAGATGTTTTTTCAGCTTTAGTGAAACCATTTTTGTACGAAGGGCCTATTTTGTAGTTGTTACTTGCCATACCTTTGATTTAATTTATTCATTTTATTCTAGAGTTTGCTTGCTTGCTGCTCTGCTTTATTCTTTCAGCATTTCACTCGCAAGCTTTTGCTTGCAGATGGCAGGAATACGGATGCATACACTCGTGTGAAATCGATTTTCTACTAAAAATTGCTGACTAATTTAGAATGCGTCACCTTTGCAAAGACTAATTATTTGAATATTGATATGCGCAAGTCCGAATCGTCACAAAGTTATGACAGCCGAGCCCAATCGGCTGATTCCTCGAAAGCTTGCAGCAAACCTAGAGCTTTAACTATTTCTAATCGATGGCAAATTGGTTACAGGCATATTTTGCCACAATCTGGTAATAAACTATATTTTATTGCAGAGAATGGTCTCCTTGAACGCGACCTTTTGCAGTGTGTCATTGCCAAGCAAGCAGGTCGTTTTGAAGAAAACGCAAATGCCTAGAGGAAAAGTGTTTCATAAATATTTCTTATTTTTTGTGCGAAAATATGGCAATCTCGTAATTAAACTTGTCGCTTAATTTGCTTTAAAAAAAGTTGTTCTTTTGCATGTCACCATCACGGCAATAATCTTTCGAAAAAAGATAATAAATTGATTCCAAAATGCCCCCTTATGCAGCCATAACAGCTGTGCTACGATCTTAGCGCTTTGTTTTGCGTGATTGAGCAAAGCACCTGCTTTATTCAGGTTCACGTACTTCTTTCAACCAAAATTGTTGATTAATTAATTGCAAGTTGTGTGCCTGTTTCTGTGAAAACAAATAAATATATCTGCATTCTGAAGAGCGGATTATTTGAAAAAATCATTTAAAATACCTCTTTGACAGTTAGCGTGATAAGCGCACAAGGCACTCTCACAAAAAACAGCACCAGTTTGGAAACCAATGGTGAGGCTTATGCCCTACGTTTATGCATTGCAAGAGTTGATCATCTGTAAAAGCAAGCAGAAGTAGAAACGCTGTAGTGTGACCACTTGTGTCATGAAATATCTATCCACTCCCAGCTCAACCACATCGGTTGGAAAAGACAGCTACAGGTTTTGACTGCTACATCCAAGCAATTTTTATTCGTGGTGTTAGTGCATTCACTAACGATAGCAAGGTTTGCCTCCAAGCGTTGCTGATTCGTGCTTGAATTGGTACAATTGATAAGTTACGGGATCACCGATCTCTTTCTGCACATGGTTGATCATTTGACCTCACAAATTAAATTATACGAAAGAACGGCTCAGCAAGCCTTGTAATAATAGGTCCGCAAATGAGTTTGTTTTTCAAAGAAAAAAGTGGACGGGGGAGCAAATAAATTTCAAGGGGTGCGCCAACCTCTAGGTGCTCTACAACATAGAAGTTTGACCAAATAAATTTACTAATAAATACATTTGTTTTCACAACTTATTTAAAGTCGGGGGGGGGTCTTGAAACGAAGGACAATTACTTAAGAGAGTGCCGGATTAAGGTAGTGCGGGACCTGTAGCATTTCAAGAGCGCGGGGCCCTAAGTTTAAAAAACACCTTAACACCTGGTAAATCATAACGTGTGTGGCCAAGGCATCCGTGTTTTTAGATTTACTCTCTGCGTGCTCTCTCCAGTTCGCATCGTGACTTGACAGTCTGAGTGTATCATGCTGACCGCCAGTGTTGCCAGATGGTTGCGACCAAAATCTGCTAAATGGTGTCAAAAAAACTGCTAGATTCTGGTAAAGGTCTTGTCACAAATTTTCAGCTAAAATCTGCGACAAGCAGTGAAATACTGTTAAAATATCTGTTATTTTTAGCATCATTAAAAGAAACCTATAAAGTTATACATATACTAATTTTTCGTCTTGCACTCGCACTCAGTAAGCATGAGCTGAAAATATCGGTCTTGGCCAACACACTCTTGGGCCCACATTTTTCTTTCAGTCAACATTTTGACTTTTTGAGCAATGTAACTACAGCTTACTTCGTTTTTTGTATGACACACAGTTCTTGACGATCTCTTTCCAGTGGTTGCATGTTTTTATACAATAGAACAATGCTCAGCGAAAAACAATCTGAGGATAGCTTCAGCCCTACAACTTTCCAAGCCTGGTCTTTTTAACTTAAAACTTTGTGTTTCATCAGGGAACATGCAAAAAGTTCTTTAGTCTTATCTGAGTGCTTTTGCTACCAGTTATGCCTTTTAAGCTCACAATATTCCGCTACATGATTGCATTCCTGCAAACTTCGCAAAAGGCTTTTCTTGAATCAGCAGGATGGGCAGTAGGCACTGAGCCAACTTTTAAGCTCTGAATATTGCAACCATATATGTCGAAACTTTTGGCAGCATTGGTTTACCAGGAAGTTTTTTTTACTAGACATTACTACTTACTAGCCAGGGCCGGCCTTAGCAAGTGCGGGGTCCAATGCAAAACCTAGGCGCGGGGCCCCTCTACACAGTGGTGTTATGACCGCATCCTGCTCATCCAAGCGTGTTGTGATCTTTTTGATGAAGATATATTGGAAAAATAAATATATGAATATCAGAGAAACGAGAAATTATTGAAATTGATCTGTATGTGCAGAAAAACACAACAGTTTATTTTATTTGGAGGGACGTGTACATAGCTCATGTGTCCCCCAGCTACGACCATCTTTATGACTAATAGCATGCTGCTGTGGTGGATATTAGACAGTGTACCGCTACCAACGTAATCAAGCCAAAAATTGTAAAGGAATCTCTGCAATGGGATCCGCGCGTCGAGCGCAAGTGTAAAGTTACGTCAATCAAACCGAACTGACAAGGTAATTCAACTTGCAATGCAATTACATCACTTTTGTTGAACGGCACTTTCGTTTGAAGAACAACTGACCTCATGCATCCGCCCTAAGTCCCCCAAAAACCCAATCTTATAATTATTCACAAAGCATGGACTTGGAATGCAATCTGTTCTTTATGAATTGGAAATGTAATGTACAAAGAGTTTACAACTAACACGTCAGACGTCACAGATATACAAACACTGATCAAACGCGATATATAATCCGCATGATTGATTGATGAAACCGAAGCATATAGCCCCGCAGTTTGTTGATAAACAGAAAAGAGTGTGCAGAATAACATTCAAAATTTTTGTCTTGCCTAGTTATAGCTGCAGAGCAACTTTAAATGTCCTTTACATTTATTACCCTGGACTTTGAAATAGTGGTTTTTCTACCTTTTCGCGCTCGCAAATTAGCAAAACACAATGAATGGTTGGTGGGCGGCAAATGATAAAAGTACTTGCACAACCGACAAATAATGTGGAACAATTTTGTGGACAAAGGAGGGAAATTTAAGTGCAAACACTTCACAATTTTGCGCTGGTTTGCATGAGATTTTTGGCCTCCACGGATTCAACCTCTCATCACTGGTCTTTTGCTTCAATTTGGAGTTAATTTTATTTTGACAAAACATTAAAATATTTAGTCTATGTTAAAATCTTCCATGAAAAAAACTGCAAGCCTTTGTCAAAATGCAGATGACCTGCAACCAACCAAAAACTTTCCAAAACAGAAGGATCTTTCGAGAACTGAACAACGTTACGTTGGAAGAATGGCAAAAACGTTAATACGACTGACACTCGTCTTGACCTTTTTATTGCCAGTTGAATCACCATTCACTACACACCTTGTTTGCCATAGCTGCAGGTCTACTGCAGTATTAACTGGCATAGGCATAGGAGGCGGGGGGCCGAGAGGGCGGCAGCACCCCCTGGCTTGAAACAATTCAGGACAACTCTGCTTTTCAGGCCAAGCGCAAAGTTGCTCAAAAATCCTGAATGATAAAAAATATTTCAATACATTGAAAAATTTCAGGGCAACTCTGTTTTTGAAGCCAAATGCAAAGTTGCTAAAAAATCCTGAATGATAAAAAATATATATTCAATACAGTGAATTCAGGGCACACTCCGTTTTTCAGGGCAGGCGCAAGTTGCTTAAAAATCCTGAATGTAAAAAGTATATTCAATACAGTGAAAAATTAGGTAGGAACTGTACGTTCAAGGACTGCTTGGACATTTTCTATTTCTTTGTTTGTTTATTATATTCACCGCTGGAAAAATGCCCATTTTATCAGTCATGCGTATCATATGCCCCACGTCACAAGCGCTCTTCCAGGCCTTTGGCCCATTCAGCTGAAGCCCTTTGCCCCTTTGCCAGTTTCCCTTATGTCCCCAGTTTGCCCCTATTCCCGTCCTCCTAGGGCCCCTCATGCTCGAAAGCCATAAGCTAGAGTTTGTATTTTGTCAGGTTGAATTATTCTCTTGTCGTCATTGGCAGAGACAGCTATCTTGTTGACACTATCAGTGAACAGTTCATGTTCTCGTGAACGAACGACATTCATCTTCCGATGTTCTTCTTTTCCAGTGAACAAGCATCGCTTGTAATCCTCAAGATGGATTGATTCTGAAACGACGGGTTTCTTTATCCCCTTGCATCGTTTCTCCTCTTCTCCATCTTTTTTGAAAGCATACAATTTTGCTCGAGGTCAACAAAATTCTGAGATGGGTTCCCCGCCACCATCATCCTTGAACTTGCCAGGAACCTTTTTATTCATTCCCAGAATACCTGAAGAATGGTTTTGTGGAAAATTCGATGTGTCAAATCTTTCCTGAACATCTTCTCTGACGTCTTTGTAAAAATCTTCCGTTTTTACTTCATACATTAGTGAATCTGTATCAGTCATCAGAAGTTTACAGTCGCCTCCGTACTTAACTTTCATGTAATTATAATAAAAGTCACACATGCGAGTCTTTGAGATATCGAGAATCGACATTCCAAGATGAACTGGCTTGTTGAAAACAAGTTCCGTTTTCTTCATGTGAACGGCGATGAGATCTTCACTGAATATTGTCGTTCGTTCATAATTTGGTTTCGGAAACAGCTTTTCCGCAGACTTTTCACTTGTTCGAAGTCTGACATCAACACGATTTCGGATATTTTCCATAGTTTTTCCAAATACTGAATTGTTCATCAGT
>JGI24159J19872_10008897_pt1 | contig 13158 bp, 8 predicted proteins | sample Ectturendosymbi4_FD_19872 | JGI IMG/M metagenome (IMG submission 19872) | reverse complement strand
AATTTTGGTGACGGCAGGCCTAAGCCTGAATTGTGCTTCTTGCCGGGGCGGTTGAGGTGAACGCGCTTTTATTTTTTTTCGATCTACAGGTATCAAAAACAGTGTCAAACACTGGTACGCAGCATGATTTAGGGTATATCTTTTAAATACTTTTTGTAGATATGAGATTGTTGGGACAACAACAGTGTTCTCAGTTATGTGTAGCTTGTGAAACAGGAGGCTTATTTTTGGGACCCGCTTCAAACTTTTTCTGATTCCCTGAAAGATCACATAGCTCGGTCAACTTGGCCCGCCAAAGGTAACCACTTTTGTGTGATATCTAACAACTGTCGCAGGCAGTCTTGGGTATTTAAACAATTGAGTCGTTTTGGCTCACCCAATGTGACTGCCCCCAAACGCCTGGTCTGGATCCGCCAATGATACTGAAAGAGCCATATCTTGCTTCACCAGCAAGACTTATGCTGACATACTTGGCGTGTTCAATCAGTTGGGCAAGAGACTACATTGCAGTACTGAGATTACGCCCTAGACAGACTTGGAGTCATGGCACAGAAGGCTGAAAAGATGCTTGCGAAGATACTAAATGAATGATTGTGCAATATGCTTATTTTCCAAGAGTCTGAATCCTCGACATCAAGAAAAGCGTTTCGGATATCCTTATCCGTATCCCGTTTGTTAGCAGTTCGATATTCGTATCCTGTTGCAAACTCACTTATTCTGACGGATATCCAACCGGCAAACCGGATAGTGATATCTCTGCCAGGCCCGTAACCAGCTTGGGTCACCAGGGAGGAGTTTACTGAGATGGGCACACATTTTTTAAACTATGTCCAATAATTTTAAACTATGCCCAACACATTTTTCAGGGGGATTGAAAAATTTTGCAGGGGGCTAAGCCCCCTTGGTTACGGGTCTGATCTCTGCTGTCGGTGGCCTCATGGGTTTGGTTAAGGGGTCGGTTGCACAATCACTCTATCTCATGTCAAAGGGAGATTTTATTGAACATGTGATGCGTTGAACTTATAGTCACTAAAAACCTTTCCGAACAAGTACAGTTTTATACGTTTCTGACGCAAACCACATACATTTTTGTCGAAAACAGGACCTTGCCAGTAATAAACGCTACCTGAAACTTTAAACTGCGTTAACGGAGTGAAAGCAAATGAAATGGAGGCAACGCGGAGCCTAAACACCGTAAGTTTTCAAACAGTTTTGAACTTGGTATCAACCTGGGAGGAGGAACTGCGCAAATTTTACGGAAATTCATTGGGAAAGGTAAATTCCAAAAAATAATTAACATTTTTACTTGTTCGAAAGGTTATCCAAAGCATTGTCTTGATTGAACTGCGGCCGAACGCTACACGTTTTCGTCAGTAATCACTAACCCCGATTATCTCAAATCAACTGCCACGATAGATTGCAATGGACGTAAACGAATTTTTTCCTAAGCAAAACGAGATAACATAAACTCTGAATACGAAATACAACCTACGTCTAAACATATTTACAACTAACGCGATTTGGCTGTATTGCTCCTTTGCGCTCTTTGGAAGCAAACAGAAACAGGAAAACACTTCGCTAGAAAAAAATCATTTGCAGTGCAACGATTTGCAACATCTACAGAAACAAAACATTGATCTCGTTTCAAATAAGCGCACACGGTGCAGAACTGGGCGGAATGAATTTCATAGAACAGGAACAATTATGAAACAAGTTTGCAGCGGAAATTAATAATGTCAGAACTGTAATAACGCATGGATACAGCAATAGCTGCGTTATCGCACAAAACTATGTTAAATATTTCAAGAGGTAGATCTGACAAAAAGAAATTTCAGATTTCATCAACGTTGAATTAACTTAGGTGCCCTAAAATTGAAGATGTACGCCTGTGCCCGTCGGCAAGGAAAATGTCGCGAAAGCAAAACTTCATTTCACGGGAACATCGGTAAAAGTATTTGAACATGATGGTGCGCGCTGCAAATACATTTATTCAGGGCGGAGCTATGAAATGTCTTTGTGCTGGCGAAAGTTTTCACGCCACTTCCTTCTCACTGCAGTTTCCTTTTTTGCTGCTGCAGTTATTGCTACCTCAATAACTGCGCGCATTTCAACCTGAAAACCAGGTTTTAGGAAAGATTCTTTTTCNGCAAATGAACTTAAATTCATAATTCTATGTCTTATGAAATATCATATNACTATCCATTCATCAATCGAGTGGTGGACTGTTTAATTGGAAAACACAGACGACNAGGGAATAGGGATTGCAGATGCAACAGCAACTTTGTGCCGCAAAATATTTTCAGATAAGTAACGTCAAGTTACCGCCTTGTGATATAGCTTTCGAAGATGTTGAACTGTAATCACAAAATGTTTAATGCGTTTCATTGCATATGCTTGTGCGAAGTACTGTAGTAGGCACGCACAATGTTTTTCTTTAATAGTTTTTTCAGTGTAACGCTGCTGTCAAAACGGTACCAATGCAACGTTTCCACCTAAGCTCACAAATACACCTTGGGGAAGGAAGGTAACAGATCTAGAGCAGGCAACATAGAAGATACGATAAACCTTCTAGATGAAAACAACAGCGCTAAGAACGCAAAGGGGCAGAGAATTATGAAGTGCCGGGATTAATCTAGTGACATCTCTCGAAGGGATTTAAGATCACGAAGAAACTAAAGTCTCTGTACTAATGTACCCTTCTGTAGTATATGACCATGAAAATGTAATTCGAATGCAAAATACAAAACATCAGTAATCCAGGTAGCTGATAACATCACACAATCAATTGCAAGTATGAACACTGAAGGAAAGTGTTGCATGTCAGCTAAGCGTCGGCGTCTTCGTCGGAGTTCAATCGACCATGCATGAAGTTCACAGACGGGGGAGACGGTTTGTCTTTGCCAGTCACAATTTTCATGATGCCAATGACAGGCGCTTCGATCAGCAAGTGAACAACGAAAGCACACAGATTGGCAAGTACCAGCGAACCTGTATAAAAAAAGATAAAAACTACAGTATAACGCATAATTTATGCAGATTTAGGAACTCCTCAGCTTCAACATCCACAAAAACAAGAGTATTGGCCTTACTAGAAAATTTATGATCGGTACCTCGCTTAAACCGATGCTGTATATTATTTATTGTTCACTTTATAAATTGTGCAATTAATAGTTACGCACATGATTTGTGGTGCTGCAGTTCAAATATTAGTGCGTCTTATGCCCACATATTCAAGGATATTGGTTAAGAACCCTTCCTTCCATACTTGGCAATATGTGGTTAATGAAACAGGTTCGAACACGGAACAAACCTTCGTTACCACCTTATTCAAACGTATAATTGCAAGCTGGCAGCAAAGCGTTTCTTCCTGCAAGCGATTTGAGAGAAGTTACGAGCTACTTGTAACATAATCTTTGTGAAGTAAAAAGCTTCGCAGACCATCCAGTGACAATTATCCAGCAAACCACCACACAGTTGGAAAAGTGGAGGCTTCAGCATGAACTGCGCAAAACCACGCGCTTTCACCCACTCAACTTTGAGGTAATGATTAAGCGATGAATGTACACATTAAGCGAGAGAACGCACTATGTGTTCAAACATACAAAATAAAATCTGGTCTCGAGTAGGCAGATCCCAGGGGCAAAAAAGCTTTAACAAGCATGGCAAATAAGCGTCAATGAGCCAGTGGACTCTTGGCACATTGCTATGGTCAATCGATACTTCAGGTTAGAATTCTCACTTAAGAAAAGCATCATCATCGCTTGGATGCTGTAATGAACGAGGACTTCCTGCGTTCCGAAAAGCCACCAGATAACCATGGGATGTATCAGATAGGAACAGTAAGTAAGTCGGCTCAGCGGTATAAAGCCCTTCCAACTCAGAAATTTGTTCACAGGACCTGCAAACACAAAGAAAATAGTTTGTTTCTAAACAACACCCAGTCGACTGCAAGATCTGCAGTGCAAAGCCATTGGAGTCCTTCATTGGTGAACGAAACATCATTCAAGCAATATTTTTTTCACCAACAATAAGAAGCAAAACACGAAGGCGCTGGATCATTTGCTACTTCAGCAAACTCGTTGCACCACTATTACCGAACTGCCGTGAAAAATATTCAAATGACACAAATGCCGTGGGAATTACTTATGCGCAGCACGTCTCTAATCTGACATACTTTGTCACGTTGTCTCCTATTAAAGCAACTGACTAGCGAGTCGCTCCAATCTTATGACCGACTTTGGCAAACACATACGAGTTAGTATTGAAGCAGCAATTCACCTTCAGCTAATGACAAGCTGCTCTGATCTAGGAGAGTCATGGAACAAGAAACTAAGTATAGGCCCTATTGAGAAAATAATTTTCCTCTCTCTGGCAAGTAAATTTGATAAGATTTGGTAAGCAGCAAGTTAATAGATCGAAATTGGAAATCAACAGGTTTAGCATCGGTCTATCTTACACTAGAATCTTTACATTTTCCTATTATAACAGATCGAACTTTTTATTGGACCTTGGAGGATTTACGGCATTACGTAATGATAGACTACGCTATCACAGTTTTCCCCCACCGATCCTACCTGATTATTTTGTATGAACAGGAAGTTTTTTAGCTGTGAAATGGTGCAAAAGTCGCAAAAACGGCATTTCTATTGCATAAAACGCTACGCGATCAAATAGTACTTTCCTGCTTGAGGCTTGCAACCAAGGAAAGTTGTGTTTGGCACACAAAAGCTGTGGAACGCCAGGGAGAGGTTTTGTTTTGGTCCTGACAAATTGTAATTCATGCACAAACAATTTATTGAATACACTTACATTTTTGAAGTAACTGCCTCCACGTAGGCTATACGTGATAAGCTGAGCATTTTTTGTCAGTAAGATGATGGGAGTGATCTTCATGTGGGAAGCTAAAAGTCCTTATTCTTTAAAATGCGCTGCTCAAGTCATGATTTTTTGCATATATTAACAAAAAACAAAGAACAGAAGTGACCCAACATGGGTAGCTGCGTTGTAACCAGTTAGACATTGACATTGTGAGCATTCAAGATCAAAAGACACCTCGAATCAGCCAAAAGTTATAGGCCTATGCCTGCATGTAAATAAGCAAGAAACATGCAAAACCTTTGGTCAATGCCATGGCCTCCAAACCCAGCACTGCTGTCAACAAAAAGACTTAGTCAAGAGGATCACAAACTGTCTCGCTGAGGCGATTTACTTAGGCACGGCACAGCGCACGATACCGGGTATGTAGCAGGTTTCATACTCTGAGGTACATATTTCATCACAGGGACATTGCGGTTTTATTACGGCAGTCACCATGAAAAGTAAAAATATCAACAACAACCTTTGCTAGTGAACAGAAACCTCCGCATAGAAATTAATGTAGAAGCCCGTTTTGCAAACAATATGTTAATGGAATTTAACTTCTCTCCCCGCTTTGGATTCTGGAAACATGTTCGTACATACGGTAAAATCCATGTTTTCGGCAATGGAGCGAACATTCGCTAAAAATCTACCTTGCTTTATGTACAGTGGTTTTATGAGCATCAGTTGCATGGGCCATAGGGGTATGTGATCCTCAATCATTTGTGAGAAGCAGTTTTGAAGTTATGTTTAAGAACAAGCGCACTCAAACAATACATCAGATTTAAAATTCGTAGTCATAATACTGTGGAGTGTTTCAACAGCACTGGATGCAAAGCAATAACCCATGGACCAGAAGATGTTTATTGACTTCAAACAATTTATAACACACCACTTACAATTTAGTTGAAACGTTGGCTTTAAACAACACGTACTCTGCAACAGTGGCGCTACTGTTTAATATAAAAGGATGAAAGTATCTGTTTATGACTAAAAATCACGTAAAAACGCAAAGGTTTTACANCCATTACGTAATGAAGCTCTTATTTTCAGCCGGACGATGTNAAATTATCAGGTATATTATCATACTGTCCACAGGGTGGCCACCAGTATAGATTTCAGCTGTTGTTAAAAGTAACCTGAAACGTCATGTCTTTTTCAGAAACATTTTGCACACCACTTGCTCTCACTTTTTCTTCCGAAACAACACGTATACTAAGTCGTGAAGTAAGATCGACTCTTTAATGATAACTATCGAGGGTTTGAAAAATGCTAACGAAGAGTGGAAATAACATCAGCAACGTTGCTGCACACTGCGCTTGCAATTCATTAGGCGCTAAAAAGGTTCGACTACACAAGAAAATGACACCATGACAAACCTCCGTGTCCACTGACGCAGGCCACAGTAACCCATGCCAGTCCCACACACCACATCGGTCGTGATAATGCATTGTAAAATGCTGCTGTGTTCACGTTAAGGACCTCTCCTTGGTTGACTGCCGGATAGAGACCGTATATGATGGAGCAATTGATTCCAGCTGCAACCAGCCAACCGACGATCGCAGCAAACTGATGAAAAAAAGAATGTCAATACTTAACACGAACAGACGTTGGGCGTGGACAATCAAGTCCTGGGCGGAACAGTTGTAAGCTGACCAATTTTGCCATCTCAGCGATGCATCATCACTTGAAAAGTAAGAACGGAATATACTGGATTTAAAAGGTTTGCAGAATGACATTCTCGAATAACAGAAGTGCAGTGGCAAAAGCTATATTTTAGAACACGCTCAGAGTTACGTTTAACCAAGGCAACACAACCACCGCGACATCTTAGTGTTGACTTTAAAAGCTATATCCCTCAGGAAAATGTTTTCATGCCCACGTTTATTGATTAGAATTGCCGTTTGACTTTCGTGTTTACATGTCGTAACGTGGAACCTGAAATCATGATTGATTGTGCGTCGCAACTGTTTGCAATGTTTGATTACTGCGGTTACATAACACTCTGTAAGATGGTCCGCTTCCAAGGAACATTTTCTATGGGCAACTGCCCTCTGCTCCCCGACCTGTCGGTCGCTCCAAACTCCGCTGCAAGGATGTCTTGAAAAGGTATTTGAAGGAACTTCACATAAACACGAAAAACTGGGAACAACTGACACTGGAGCGTGCTTCCTTCCTGGCACTCTCTTCTACCAGACAGACGAACGTATTCGATTCAAACGTACATCACAGACTGCAATCGCCGCCGAACTGATCGTCGGACACAACGGGAAAGGCCATAGAACACTGGTTCTTAACCGGGATGGGGGGGGCGTCAATAGATTTCAAGGGGGGTGGCCCCAATGCGATCAGAAACATGGAAAATTTGATCAATAAAATTACCAAGAAATACGTTTGCTTATAATTTGTTTATTGTCAGGGTGGCTTGAAACAAAGGACAATTACTTAAATGGGGCTCGGTAGAGAAAAGGATAAGAACCACTGCCATAGAGTCTAATGTGGATTTTGATTTTAAGAAGCAAAATATGCGTTTTGCTATCCTTAGTTCAGAGAAATACCTCTTCTGGTGGCAAAACGACGTATAGCGGGTATTGACATAATGCCCTTAATAAAGCGTTGTTAGGGGAAACTGTTGCGTTTAGGGAATTGTTCATCACGCAAACAACGAGATGCCTCTGGTCTAGAACCGATTTCAATGATTTTCTAGAAGAGCACTAGAGTTTGTTCGTTCACTGCAGCTGATGACGCAAACGCTGGTTGTTTGGTACGGTTGTCCGGCTCTAAATCGCAACGATAATCTTTGTGCAACCAATCTCAACCCCGATTGAGCAAACCCAGTTGGCTCCACACAAAAAACGTTAATAAGTTTGTAGACTTTTAACCCTCAAGAGAGTTACACACAACTGGATAGTACGAAAGAGTTTGTGAGAAGCTATCATAAACTGAGTTTTCCATTCAGCGCGCTACAATTGCGTGACCTGAATCTGCAGAAGCCTTCTTGATAGATAACTTGAAAATTTTTGAAACGGTTATTCTATACTTTTCGTGTTTCAGACAGTTGCATTTGTCGCTTGACTGTGATTTATGAACCATACTGACGAGCTGCAGGCAAAAATTGCAAGTAAGCATTGAACGTCAGTAACTTAATTACATGCTGAGACAAAGAGGAGTGTCTGACTATAAGAAGTGATCGATGGTTTATAAACAACTTTAGATCGATGCTAAAAAAAGCTGAGTAGAACTGATCCACAAGAAATTAATTAAATTGCGCTTATTATTTCTAGACACACAAGACAAAAAACAGACGAAAATGTCTTGACTCTCAAATAATTTCGCTACCCAACGGCTAAGCGAATATGGCTTGTGACAAGACGAGAAGTTGTGAATTCGCAATAACAGAAACGTTTTTTTTTTTTATCGAAACTAACAAACCGCTCTTCTCAAAAATTTCAGTCGAGCACACAAGCTTGACAATGCAAACATGTCTGTCATGTGGCGCAGTGGCAAGGCATAAAAGTAGTAAGTGCTTTTAAGTAAAATAACATAGAGGACTATAACACAGAGGGGCGACAGGGGGATGCAAAGTTTGGAATTCACAATAACATAAAAGTGTACAATGGAAAAAAAGAAATAGAAGAATTTTCATTGGAAATTTCACTTCTGTTGTCGCTCATTATGAGTGAATTGCATGTCTTCAGTGTCAGAGGCTTTTTGAAAACACTTTTCTTTTTTAGATCGTAACAAACATGGCAAACTGCTCTCTTAATTGATGAAGCCGACCGCAAAGTTTCGACATTGCAATCACATCTGCTATGCGTTGCAGTAACATGATCACAAAACCATACAGAAACCAGTGCTTTAGGTAAAATAACATAAACAACACAAAAAAACACCCAACCTTGTTCATCCTGAGCTGATTGTTTGTTTTGTGCAAAATGTAGCCTGTCAACGCACCAACCAAGTAAGCACCGATTCTGCACCAAGGCTTTGCATACAAGTCGGTAATATACGGTCCGTACTGGGGTGGCGCCGTACCATTTGCAGCATGCAACACACCAGCTTGAGAGGGAGAAGTGATGCCACTGAAAATAACGGAAAACAAAAATAGTTATGAGACTGAAAAGACAAGAATTGTCTCCACACTGATAGCTCGTATCTCGAGCAACTATACCGAAAATAACACACTGCTGCACAAAACAAAACCAACAAATGCACAGCATCCATGTTGTCACTAATGATAGTGACCGTACTGGTGAGGAAAATACTGGAAACGCGACTATGCAAATTGGTGTGAGTATATGCTTTTCACTATATCATTCCAGATGAGAGGAATACCCAGCGTTACACATTCTAGCACTGCACAACCGACAGCGCAGGCCACTCAAGACAGTGAAGTTTCAAAACGTTCTGGAAATTACGCTAGTGGTCAGTTGTCGTTACCCCGGTCTGATTAAATGAGATATGTAATTGCATTTTTAACAACAGCGCAGAAAAAAAAGTTAGGTATCTCACTTGCACAAATACCCAAGTCCTATCGCTTGGGGTTGCTGTTCGGTGATGGACGAAAATACTCCAGTTATCAGAATACTGACAAAAGTCACAAGGGACGTGAACGATATTCCGATGATGGGGTACCTGGAAAGAACCAGACATGAATAAAAACTGTTTAAAATGATTTCACACAAACCTAAGCTGAGCGTTGTCCTTTGGATTTTAATATATACGGGCACATCAAATAAATCGAAGACCCTATTCACGTAACAACAGCCCATATAATGTGAATAACGTGGGCGTTACGCAACACGATATGGACCAAAGATACCTTGGTTTAGCGACATCGATTGCTCTTATTGTGCCGAAAAGTGCCAAAGCACGATCAGTGAGAATTTACTGAACACAACGTCTGATGACCACTGCACATGCATTCGAGTAGATTCTCTACCTTTTGTGCGCTGCGCAACGATAAGCACCAGTACCGCAGTCCCGGCGGTTGATCAACGCTGCAAGCATAGCTGCAAGTCTATGTTAGGCACATAAATCTTTAAAGATATGCTGCAGGATGAAATCACACTTCTTCCTTCACAACCCTGTTTCATTTTTTTGTAATTTGGTATAGAGTATATCTTGTTTCTGAGCTACCATTCACCTTTCCAATTATTCATCCTATCTGCACATACGAATTCCTTTTGTCGTACTCGCATGTGCTTTTGTTACAAACTTTGGTCTGAAATTCAAATTAATTCATTTTGTCACTTCATGCGCGCTCTTCATAAGAAACATTTTCAATTTATTGCTGATCCATGCCACAACAACAGGGCTGGGTGAGTTAGTAGATGGCCCATATGTCTTTCATCAACAGTTTTGGTATCAAATACGTAGTTCACCCTAAGTTACAGAATTACTAAGATATTCTCGTTGTTTTTCTTACATTTTATTATTATTAACATGCAGTAAATTTTTTTGCCCTTCGGTGCTTTATTTCCTTTTTCAGTGGATTTCGGTTATTTTGTGGTTTGCGTCACAAAACTGCATGAAAAAACTTACCTATAAACCACGTCACATGCTCAAGTGACGAGTATTTGGTCATCAACGTTCCGATTTCATTTTTATAAGAGCTTTTCCTCTGGGGACGGTCGGGGGGGTCAGCAGTCCTAAGAGGACTCGAAACACCTCAGCGTCAACAGCAATTTCAGATAATTCTGTGACTCCACACCAAGACGGGACCAAGCAAAGTCGGAAATCTAATCAGTCAACCTGGTCCGTGGACTACATCTGGACCGCTTTCCCGTGGGTGTAGCCCGCAGGACTTGGGTCGTTGATCATTCCTGGGGGATTCTGGTTACATGGCCGAACCAACGTAGCGGAGATCTCTCTATTTGGAGAAGTGGCTTGACAGTCAGGGTTTCACGAATTTCACACCTGCGCACTTTGTCGCTAAGTGTAACGGCGTGAACACTTTGCTAAAATCCCATCTTTGTCGCTTGCACATGAGATTCTTTCAGTCATTTCCCAAGATCAAGAACCATAGGTGAAAATCTGAACAAAGACCGATTTCAAAACGGACAGCTTTGCGATGTTTGAAAGCTCCCGTTTTGTCACCGCAGAGCGATAAAGCTCAGGCAAAAATGCGTTTGGTTTACCAATCCGTGTAAAAATTTCACTGTTCCGCTTTCTGTCACTCGTGAATACCACGCCAAGGTACTTGAACTTCTGGACCTGCGGCTATGCATTGCTGCTTGCAGCGTGCACTGGCTTGGGTTTCTGTAGAAACAAAATCTCAGTTTTTGCCGTACTAATTTTCAGTCCCGCTTGGTCGCACACAGCAGAAAACCGATCAAGTGCATGCTCAAGACCCTTTTCAGAAGATGCAAGCAGTATCACATCGTCAGCAAGAAGCAAACATGTGATCCTGCAAATTGCAGCTGCAACCCCTTGTCGGTGAACGGTTGACAGCATGGCAACTTCGGCTGCAGTGGTTGTATTTTCCACCTCCAAATGGATCTCTTGTGTGTCCATTGGTGGTATGGAAGTGATTGGGTTCAAAAGGTCTTCGTAATATTCTCTCCATCTGCCAAGAATGTCCTCATTGCTGAGTGAAACGTCATTTTGGTGTTTGATGGACCTAGAAGTAGTAATTTCTTGCCGCGGAGACGTCGGCTGGTTTACCAGAATGCTTTTGTAGCTTCTCCAGTAATTGGAATCTAGTTTATGCCCGAAGGTGGCCCAAGATTGTATTATGGACTTTTTCACCATGACACGAAGGACTTTCGTGCTTCAGCGTACCGCAAAGAAGATTGTTTTGTTCTGAAGCCATGCCTTGTAATCTACGTTTTTTGCTTGAACAGCACCTTTCACTTCTTGGTTCCACGATGCGGTTACTTTTATGCTATAATTTGCTATATCCAGTTGTTTCCGTCCACATACCCGAGCATAATCAAACAGCAGATAAAGTTACAGCTGCCACTCCACCTCTTCGTCCGCTCTGCATGCCGGGATCTCTCGCTAACAAGGACGATACCGTAGAGACGGCCAGAAATGATTTGCCTATAACTCACGATACATTTCGCAGGAAATAAGTAAAAGGAGCTCCTAGCAAGGTTCAGATACCGCCATTGTTGCGTCAGCGTTATAATGCGGCCCTCGGGTTACTTTATACAGTTTATAGGTCCTAATCTGGCCCTAAGAGCAATTTGTGTTTGAGACCCCTAGTGTAGAGCATGGGTGAAGAACATGCGGCCCGCGCAAACATTTAAAATAAATGGCTTCAGACACTTTATTATCTAAGTTGCAACACAGCATCGCGTTAAAACGAAACTCCATGATAAGCAGAGATTTAGACAGTTAGTCAAGACAAGTCTCTCCTCATCGTTCTCTACCCTTATTTTCCTTAGGAAGATTAAGTTAGAATTTTAGCATGAAATTAAATTATTTTTTACGGCCCGCCAGCGATCCACATTTCATGCGACGCGTGATATTGGTTTCCCACTCTGGTGATGAGGGTAGTAATCCCTGTTGGTTTTTGTTTTTCAAGACGTAGTGTAACTTGCAAACCACCAATTTGCGTTGGAAGAAAATGCTCATGATGTACAGTCGTTGTTACAGCACAGCTGCAGCAGGAGTCTTTCGTTATTATTTACGTCAGCATCACCATGTCTGCCAATCACACCCCTCCATACCCCCGTATCGCTCCCAACGTGTGAATTGAAGTCTCCCAAAAGGATTGAGGATTTAGTAGTTTCAACCTTTGGCAAGGCATCACTAGTTTCTTCCACGAATTCGGCACTGTGCACTTGAGTTTGGGGCGTATACCTGTATCAAGCACAGGGAGCGGTTTAACAACTTCAACCTGAACATGCACACACTTTCTGTAAGTGGCATCCATTCACCAACACATCTTGCCAGCTGAGGGCTTACAAATATACCCACTCTAGCCTGAGTAAACTGTGCGGGCTGAACGCCGGAGTAAAAGAGTTTTCACCCATCATCCAGTTCATGGGCGTCCACATGGGGGGGGGGCAAAACGGGCATTTGCCTCCCCCTGGAAATTGGGACTTAGCGCCTAAGTTTTCTAGAAAACACAAAGTTAGCAGCTTAATTCCGATTAATTGATTTGATTCTTGCAAGGACAGCTTATTTGCCCGTATGACAGTCTGCACAAGAGAAGGCTACACTGTTCTGGCGTCATGCAGTGATAAGCTTGCAGTTCACTCATGTCCGCCCATGTGCCTGCAGAGGCATGTTACGGCCTTGCAAAGGGATTTGTTCTACTGTTGGTCTTCATTGCGCAACAATAATATGACA
>JGI24159J19872_10008894_pt1 | contig 13161 bp, 5 predicted proteins | sample Ectturendosymbi4_FD_19872 | JGI IMG/M metagenome (IMG submission 19872) | reverse complement strand
ATTCATTTGGCAAAAAATATAAAAAAGTCCTGCTATCTTGCCAGACTTCCTATTGATCTTCGTTTTATATGCTTGTCACATTCTGTAATATTGCGCTGATGCCACTATTTTTCCTCCTATCTGCCTCTATAGTTACTCACCCCACCCCCTGTACATATGCATGCTTTTCCCCACTGTTTTTGTTGTTGTTTTTATGCTTATTTTACCTGACGTTGATTTGATGCTTTTTATTACTTCTTGTAAAACGTGTTCAATCAAAATCTGGTTTGTGTTAGCAGCAGGGCTGCCTGAGAACTTGACGCAGGTGGTCTTTCGCCAACCCTTTGTGATTGAACATGTTAGAACACGATTTCTAAGCTGCGAAACATAAAATTTCTTATTTTTTATATTTTTTCATCACCATATAATCAGCTAGTGATCTTTGATGTTATTGTATTTCCTCTTGCTGCATTCGTGTTATTTCGTGAATTGAGTCGCAAAAATGCATGATTAAACAAAACCAAACCTTATTTCAATGTTTTATTTTTTGCATCATTAATCTTTTGAAACCTCTTTACAAACTCACATGTACACAGTGTGTTTCTCGAGGAGGTGAAAAGCGACCGTGGGGCACCTGTCTTTCTCAGGTACGTTTGTTGTTAGCAGCCAAAAATCACGTCTCAGAGCAACAAAGATAGAAAATTAAAGAAAATTAATGCTTAAACATTGATGGATAATGCCATTTTATAGTAATTTTTCTCCACAGGTAGAGCTGTGTCGAGGCACTGCTGCGCTTGGCAATATTGTGTGCTTACACCTTCATGGTAATGTTAGTTAAAAAGATTTCTGGATCAAAATCTAAACGTAACATAGATTCATCCTTTGAAACTCTGCCTTTTCAGTACTTACTACCGTGACAGCCAGAAGCAGTGACGTGCAGAGAGGGGTAAACAGGGCGACGACCCCGGGCATCCAAAAAGTGAAATTACAAAAATTAGTATGCTGTAACTAGATTATTTTTCCTATTGCAAGGCTACTAACACATGGTGCATGGAATTAATTTTTCGAAACTTAATATTTTGCCAACAGTAGTTTTACGTATTCAAATTCCAGTGATTCTCACATTCTTCAATACCAGGGACCTATACTCAAGATGTGCGGCGCACACCCAATCAAACTGATAGTCACGTGACTTTTTCCAGATCGTGCGATCAAGGGAAAATCACAAAACAGGATTGAAAGATAATTATGGTGCGCTAATACAGCCGCACATCTGTGCTTGCTATATGTACATCATTTCGAGCTTCGTCATTACTTGGCAGTTCAGGCGGATTGATCATACGGCTCACACAAGCCCGTATCTGTTCTGTACACCCAGTTATTTGTACATATAACATTCACATAAAAAACGAAAGTTTTCTTGCGTGCTTTATGCGCATTCTCAATTCTTACGTAGTTTAACAAGTTTCAAACTGTAATCCAGGGGGTCAAACACGCGGCCCGCTTGCCACATGTGGCCCACGAGGACATTTTGTGCGGCCCGCGATACTTTTGGGGAAATATCAAATGGTTAACATTTAAGTTATTTAGTTTATTCACCTGTGTTTGAAAGTGCTCAGCCAGCGAATGAACACGTTCCTTTTAAAAGAACGTAGAGACGGCTAGAAATTATTTGCTTGTAACCCATGATACCTTTCACAGAAAATAATATGAAAAAGCTGTAACTGGTAAGTAAAGAGGTTCAGGTACCGCCATTGTTGCGTCAGCGTCATAATGCGACCCTCGGGTTGCTTTACAAGTCATCATTTGGCCCTAGGAGTAATTTGAGTTTGAGAACCCTGCTGTAAATTCTGTGAGTCCGCCATCCCAGCCGCGTACCTTCTCTGTTCGACTGCTATTCGACGTGATATTCGCGCAGCCTGATGTTTTTGCAGTTGTGAACTGCCCTGTCGTAGGGTTGAGTGTTTTACTTCGCTCTTGCAACGTGCATCCTTGTTTTGCAGTTGCGAACTGCGTTGACGTAGCATTGATTGTGTTCTAAACCCCTGTTTTAACGCTTTGCAGGATATTTTTGCAGTTATGAACTGCTCTGTCTTAGCGATGAGTGCTGTGTTTTGCTCCAGTCTTCTAACTTGGAGCGCTGATAACAGTTCATTACATTGACAACATTGTACAGCAACGAGTAAGGAGAACGCGTGTGGAATAATATGTATGTTGTGTCAACAAACTTCGCCAAAACGTCGATTTGCAAAGGTGAATGTGACGTCACATTGTGACGTCACAAAAAGCATATATACGGTAACAATGACCACCATACGCCACTGCTCAATACTAGAATTTAGTAGGGGAGCATACAGACAAGCAGGCGCCCCGGGCATCACCAGACCTCTGCACGCCACTGGTCAGAAGTGACATTATAAAGCCACCAAAGCATAAGTTTTTCTTCTCAAAACAGCTTCAAACGCACGGCAAATGACATCAAGAATTAAGACGTACGCTTCATCAAGAGTGTCATCAGGGAGACTTTTCGCATATTCACATCATTTCAAAGATAAGAAAAAAGCTAACTTTGCTGTGCTGGACTGGAGGTAAAATTCACTTCATAGATTTATGAAATTCAACATTCAGATTCTACGCTTGTAGAAAATGTGTCATTGGACGAAACATAGGCTACAATTTAAACGACATTTGTCAAGCTTTTCTTGGGAAAAGATCTCCACAAGAAAAGAAAATTTTTGAGTTGCGATGAACCTCATTTTTTCCCCAGAAGTATGGGTCTGTTGCGTGTGTGTTTGAGTTGTTTTGTTAGGCCTCATCAAGTTCATGCTTTTGAAATCATTTGTTGGTTTTTGAAAGCAGCCTGCTGAAAAAGTGTATTTATTTTGCTATTTATAAATCATTTTCAAGCATGGTCGTAGGAGGCGGGTGGAGGGAGGGATGTACACCCCAACTATTTTGGTTTCTGACAAAAATCATTTCAAACACGAACAAAATGTTTATAAACATCAACTTTTTTTTTATCAAAACACTTTTCTGGTATTTATGGGGTGAAAATTGCTGGCCCGTGACGCTCCATGCTTTGATCTACTACAGCCGAGTATGAAGGGTTTTTTTATCTCCATCAGCGCTGCAGCCGCAAACGTTATGTTTCCATTCATCGGCAAGAGTAAAAATGTGGAAAAATAGTGGATTTTGTCTTTTATACACGCTTAAAAGAAATGAAAGTACGGTTTAATCTTGTCTTTGTCGGGGAGAAAACTTGTATCTCATCACGCTTGTATCTAGGAGCAATGCCGCAATACGATGTAATTTTGGCGTAAGACGAGTAAGAACACATCTATGAGGGCAGTTTCACAGTTACAGCTTGTACACAATCAACAGATACATATGGATAGGATAGAACGATACAGAAAACACTGAGTACATAACTGTACGGGAACATCTAGTACACAAGAGAAATCCTAGGTCTGTCTGGAACAATTGTCTGCATCATATTCATAATGCATGACGCACAACAAAACTGATCTCAAGCAAAAACTCCAGAATATCGCGAACTATCTGGAAGCGAAGCATCCAGGGACGCCGGAACGTCAGTAGGGCAGGGGGGGCAGAAAAAAGTTGAGGCCAATGCAAACTTATGAAAAACAAAAAAATATTTACCAGTTATCAAACCCGTAACTAGATCGGCGCAGGGGGCTTAGTCTCCCCTGAAAAAAGTTTGGCCCTCCCTGGAAAAATGTGTTGGACGTAGTTTAAAATATTTGGGCCCCTTTCAGTAAACTCTTCGCCTCCCATGGTGTCCCAATCTGGTTAGGGCCTGCCAATTATGCTTGCTATAGTTCAAAAATAATGTTGAGTTCAAAAATAATGAAACAAAACTAGAGACAACTTGTTTGAATTCGATCTTGATTAATCATAAAATTACCTACGAAAAGACACCTTTGCCTCCGTTGTCCCTCGTTTGAAAGGTCAGGGATTCAATACCACCGCTCTCCGACGTCCCTGCTTGCCGCTATCAGCAGTCACTGTCTCGCTACTTACCTGCCAAGATGTCTGCGTTCAGGAGTCACATGTGACAAAACGCTTTATATCGTAACTTGAAGTGAACATTTAAAGTTTGTTGCCATGTTATTATTACACGATAAAGACCAACAGTAAAACAATCCGCTCGCAAGTTTGGCAACTTGCCCCTTCAGGCAGTAGCGTAGCCAGCCCAAAAATTTGGGGAGGACAAAAAATTTGGCGGGGAACAAAATGTTAGATTTTACGCGAATAACACTATTTTGTTTGTGATACCGCCTCTCAAAGCACAAATGACTATATGTTCTAAAAATCTGTGGGGCACATGGCCCCCTAGGCCCCCTGGCTACAGCTATGCCTTCAGGCAAAGGAGCGGACATGAGTGAACTGCAAGCTCAGCACTGCATGCTACCAGAACAGTGAAACTAGCTGCTGTGCCGTGTGAGTGTCGTACCGGCAAATAAACTGTTTATTGCAAGAAATAAATCAATTAATTGGAATCGAGCTGCTGACGTCAAATTTTCTAGAAAGTTTTAGTTCTTAGCCCCAATTTCCAGAGAGGGGCAAATGCCCATTTGACCCCGGGGCAGATTGAGCCAATAAGGTTAGGGGGGAGATTTCAGTAATATTTGTTAGTCAAGTCTCATTACGGGTTCACTATTAAAGAGAGATGATACTTCACAACACTTCTGTGACAAAACAATGGATGACAAAATAGCCTTGTATTGCGAATGCTGTTTTCCGAATTGTACGCAATCATGGTAAATAAGGTTAATTCGCAGGTTTTAGGGAGAGGGATCCTCTCAATCGCCCCTCCTGGTTTCGCCCCTGTTTTGACGTCCCTGCAGACGCATTCATAGCCATAATGAAAAAGCACATCCATAGCCATAATAGTCATTCTTTTCACATTTACATGTTTAGCAACATTGTTGACCTCAAAACTAATAACAGAAATTATAGAAAACCATTCTGAATTTTAGGTGTGCGAGAATAGCTGCAATAAATTTGCTTCTAATTGATCTTGATAAATCATGAAATTACTTATGATACTGGTGTGTAAGGGCACCTGTGCCCCCGTTGCCCCCCCCTTTCAAAGGGCGGGGGGCAGTACCCCCGTAATGCACCCCCGTTCCGGCGTCCCTGGAAGCATCATAATTGCCTTGTAGCTATTACTAAACGTCGCTGCATAGGCAGTTTTAAATTTCAGTGCTCGAACTGAACTGTCAAAGTGGGAGTCAATGAATTGTTTTAAAACTCCGACTTTCGTAATAACAATATCCAGTATCGAACTTCCTGTAAAAAAGTATTGAATCCAACTCCAAAGCCCTGATTTAAATGCCCAACGGCTTAGAACACCATATATTGTAAAAGAAAAGCAGTTGAATGCCAAAAATTTATTTCGATGGTTTCAATTTTTATGTTTTTATAATTTTTATGTAAGCTATAAAACCGTCTGCTTTCGACCAAAATTTCTATCACCAGGCGTTCAAATAATTGGCCTTATTATGAGCATTTTTGGAATTTTTCTGCTATTTTACGACGACAGCATTTTTTCACTGCAGACGATGACGACTGTATGGCGCTTAATAACATTGCTGACTACAATGGTCATTGGGCTTTTTGAAGTGATAGATGCTTGTCTTGGGAAAACGAAAATAAAATAAAGACTCCTGAAAGAAGCTAACCAGTAAGAAAAAAGACTTGTGGGTGTGACCAAAAAGCAAAGTGATTATCTACAAACGCTCTTGTATGTGTTTCCGTTGCAGAAGCAGACGGTGAAGTTTTTGTCTTCTTGGCATTCAACTCGTTTTTGTCAAAACGGCAGTTGTTCTGCATTTTATTGTGTGGTGTACACCGCAAATGGTGGAAGACCAACATAATTTCCTTTTCTCGTCTGCGATCAATAATCAGATAAATATTTAAATTCTCCAGGAAAGCGAGGGTTACTTACAACTGCATTCAGTGAGATATGACAAAGAATATAGCACTGTATTTTCGCCAAAGCATGCACTTCATTACTGAAATAAAAGAAAGTGTTGTATCATTACAAACTTTCCTGGATAAAATCACTTGCAAGCAGAAAAAGGTTGGGTTGGCTGTTTGCGAATTACCAAAGTTTACTCTTTTCATCTGCAAGAAATCAATGCATGTGCACCAAAATTTTTATTATGAACATCTGTTTTGTACTCACACTCCCATCTACCTTGCTGGCGTTTGAATCAATAACGAATTCAACCTGCTGAGGGAATGCATAACTCGGGGAATTCACACCACATAAGCATAAGCGTACGGGATTGGAATTGGGGAGCAGCATCTTCTCAGAAGTGTAAACAGAAAAATTTGCACAGAGGTGATTTACTTTCAGGGCAGTCGAGTTCGAGTCATATACAATCACACCTTGATACTTATTAAAGTAAAATGAAACTATTAAATTGGCTGAATAATGTGTAAAAATCGAAACGAATGAGACCAAATTGAAAAAAAATCGTGGTTCAAGCAGAAAGCAAAGAGAAAAGCACACTTCCATCGTATTAAAAAAAATCAGTGAATGGGGAAGTGTAAGGTAATTAGGACAGTTTGAGAACTTTATTAGGACAGAGTCTTTTTCCCTATACCCTCATGATACATCTTCCCAAACGACTATACACATAAATTCTTTGCATGTGAAACTTTTCATATTAAAATTTTCATTGCGTAGCACACAGATGTTGTCTCAGTACTTTGCCTGCATGAATCTATAACTTTTGTTATGGAAAAGAGATTTTGTGCTGTGCTGAAAAGAGATTTTGATGACTTTCAGGTAACAGAAGTTTTCATACATAAATTGTGCAAAGACTGGTTTCTTGCAGAAAAGCTTCCGGGATTTACTGGCAAAACTCCTCTTAGCTTTACGAGTTTTTCGACGGAATTTCCTCTTATGAAAGCGATCTCAGTTGCCATTGGCTTCAGAGCTGTGGCGCCTCGAGTGTCTGCTCCGCTCCCATTCACGGCTTAGTTAGGCGGACGTTTCCAGACATCACGAAGCCATGTGTTGGTTCCTTCACGCTAAACATGGCATTCTTGCGCCACATCTAACAGTGCATGGCGTAAAAAGTAAAACGTTTTTAAAGATGCGAACAATTTCTCAAAAAATTGGAAAGAAATGCGTTTGACCTCGCTGATTTCCCGTTTGTGAATGTGCGGTTTTCCTTAAGGTCGTTCGAACAACTCCCACTATGTGGCTGTTGGTATCATTCAACGTTAAGATAAAGTACTATTTTCTTAATTTTTTAAGATATGGCATCCTTTTTAAATAACTTTTTGCGCTTTCAAATTGCAGCGCTAGGGTATGCATGTCCCGATCCACGCCTGTACGTCTCGTGGTGTCTGTGCTTCAGAGCTATATCTTGAAAGGTATTGATTTTACCGACAATAAAAAGAATACGAAGAAAAGGCTCGCTATCAAATGTGGGGAACGAAAGTTTTCTTTGTTACTGAAAAATAAAACTTCTTTTTTTCTTGTTTTTTTAAGAATCATTAACTTGAGTAACAAGAAAGTCGAAATTTTAAAATTCATTTAGTTATCTCCCCAAAAAGTTCCGCTTAACCACAGACAAAAACAAAAAATATATTGCTAGCATTACGTAGCAATGATGACCTTGGATATGATAATGCACTGGTGACATACGATTCAGCCGTTGCTATTTGGTTTTCAAGGCAGAAGCTATCTTTGAGAAATGTTCCCCAAAAGCACAAAACATTTATACATTAATTTCTTCTTAAGTTTGGCAGAAAGGGTTTATCTAATTCTAAACAAACAAAATTCATTCAACTGCGTTGAAGCATGCCCTGCGTTCAGGGCTAAGTGTTTTAGACGATTCTCTCACACGTTGTTTTGCATATAACGTTTAATGAATGAAAATTTAGGGTAGCTTTCATTCAGCCGCAAAACATATGCTACGTTAAAAATAGGTTTGCACTTAACTATCACTTTACACGTTGCATATCGTCCCACCTGCTCTGCATTCGTCAATTTTGTGCTGGGTTTGATGGGGCCCCAATATGAGCAAGTCGGATACAAATGCATTCGTGACTCCTCGCCTGTTCCGTCGCTCATGAAAGCTGTGAAAGGAAATATTTTTCGCTAAGTATAGTTTTGCAGCCTGTTTTTCTCAAATAGGCTGTGAAACACAGCGAACCTGCGTTTTGCGTCAACGATGCGTTTTTGCGATCCTGCATTGTTGCAAACGCAGTATTATGATTGTTGTTGCCGTTTAACTCATCGTTTTTCGTGGCGATATGTTCACTGTTGTCTTCAGTTTCAACTATTGCATTAACCTCAACAGGATGGTACGTAAATGATGATTCTTCTTTCAGACCGCCTTAAATGTAAAAGAAAAGTGTAAGGATTGAACAATTTATGTTTATTCGTGAGCACTTGGCGGTGCGTAAAGATATTCACTGATTATGAAGCGTTATCATTTCGCTGGTGCTCCTATCAACTCAGCTAGAAGTACCTGAGTGTTTCACAGCAGCCGGCTTTTCTTTGAAAAGCTTCGTGACAGGCGGCGGGCGTGTTTTTACTGAAGTTGCAGGCTGGTCAAGATGCAGGTTGTCAAAGATTTGATGCTCAGACGTTTCGGTTTGTTTTGAGCAAGACATTTTGTTGTTGATAGCGAAATTCGCATCAATAGCTATGAAGCAAATAAAAAACAATGGAATCAGGGACAATAGATTCCTACAAAATTTGTTACTCCGACTCCAAGTTAAAATATAAGCTTACCTTGATTGCAGATACTCAATCGTCTGGCTTCCTCGATTCGGCGTAAATAACTGAAATAACACAAAACTCTTTGAGGGTGAAATAGCGTGCAACTTTTCCAACAACACTTTTCTTACAAACTAGTTGGTTACAAACATTATTATTATTAAACTCATCTGAAGATAACAAACTAACATTTAAAGATGCGTGCATTCAGCGCAGTTGGTCGTGAGATGCAATAAAAGCAGCAATTATTCTGACAGTTGCAAACCTACGTTATTCAAGGTTTTCTTGAAGAGAACTTACAAAGCAAAACAGAAGATAAGTAACCATCTTGCAGGTGCGAAGACACCAAGGCAATCTATGCTGGAAGGCAAAAGCAAAACGCAGAGAAGTCATGAACACGCTATCCTTACACGAGTAAATTTTCTCCTATTTTTACGTGTTTGCTGTAAATTCTAAAAGAGTTGATTACACTCTCCCAAAGCTGTTTTTAAACAATACTCAGGGTGAGCATCTGTCTTAAATTTTTTTGGTAGCATCCTCTTAGCATTTTTCCTACTATATTTTTCTTTAAACTGTTTATTAAAGATTGCAACTGTGTGTCTATCGAAAGATATTATTTCCCAGCTAGGAATCAGACACTAAGATCTTATAGGGTAAATATTTCGCCCGAGTCCCTTACATGATTAGGTTGACAAATAATCACTAATTCGGTAAAGGTTGCGAACATCCAAAACTTGGGGCAGAATGAAATAATTTTCAAGGGAAAGAAATAGTAAATTTTTTCTGGAAAGTATGAAAAATCAAATGCATTCACTCACAGTCTAGTTTTGGAAATTTTAGTGTGGACTGTTGCGCGTTTTTTTGCGAACCTAATTCTATTTGGTCTTCATGAAGAAATTGGTCCTCCATTCGGAATTTGCTAAGAGGCTTCCTCGTGTTGGATATTTTTCTCTTTCTACCTCTTCTAAATATGGAAAATGTGGCTGTTCATTGATTTGAAACGGAAGAGATTTGAATCAGTTTTTACTACAGGAATTGAGCAAAACTCACAACGTGTCACTAGGAAGCAGAATAGCAAAACCTCTCTCCTAAGTCTTTCTTCTAATTTCACAACAAACTTGTGCGGATTTACCAAAAGTCTCAATTATAACGTTAAAATCATTACTAGTACAAAAAGTATTTTGAGGATATTCAGAAATTTTACATGATTTAAACATTTTTCTATAAATCTAACAAATTTCGTTAAGTACACCCGTTTCTTAACAACAACTGTCTATCGAAAGAAATCCTTTCACAGCCAAGAATCAAACACTATCATCTTATCGGAGTATGTATTTCACCTAATACAAATTTTTCTTTTGATAAGCTAAACTGGACCAAAATTTCCTGCGTTTGTACTTGGTTAGTCTAAATCGTTTTTTGTTAATGGATTCCGTAATGAGTTAAGTACAGGAAGCTATATCATTTGAACGAATATAAGCTGACCTTGCTCTATTGTAAAAAGCGTACTTGGAACTGACTACAAACTGAAGTGCTGAATAGCACCAGCACATATTGACGATTCTGCCGAAATAAGGCTGATATTTCGCTGAAGCACGTGAACGCATAACCTGCATGCGTACCTGCAGAGCTCGCAGTCCGACTGCCCGTGATATACAAGGTTTGTGATGCCACGTTGCAAAAGAGGATCATGTGGAAAATCCGACAAACTTTTGTGAAGAAGCGTCGGCTGTAAAAAATGTTGCAATGAGGCAATTTCACTGCAAAAATACGAAAATGCGGCTGTGTATGTGTTGTGAAGAAACACTGGCCGTAATGTGAAAAAAAGAAATATCAGTTGTGATACACAAAATGAGTCTTGAATAAATTCGATTTTACAAAAATGAGATATCGAAATATAAATCTAAGCAACATATTTCAGCAGTAAAGAAGAGATGCTGAAGGCTGCAACAGTTCAGACGTTCTATGTCCACGACACGACTGTTAGATGCATCTCCAGAAAATGCTTTTTCCCCCCTGCTGCGAAATCCTGGCGATGGGCCTGGTAACACCAAAACTTGCACTATAGAAGTTGTAGTAATATTTCTCGTTGACCACTTACAGTTAACGCTTTGACAAAATAATGCAAAACTTTTTCAAATATTCGGGTCCTGGAAACCAAGAAAAAAGCGGATTCTGCGCCCCTTGAAAGCTACGGGCCGCCTATTTGACCTAGTGGAATGGTGGGCCCTGCTCGCAAAGGTTGATGATCTTTTTAATCAAAATCATGGTATAATTCTAGATCAGCTATGTCCAACCGAAATTGGTTACTGAGCCAAAAATTATGTCACTGTCTTAACGAGGACCGCACATTGAATGACGTATTATTGAGAGCCGCGCATTGAATGTCTTACTTTCATCGTAGCAAACTAAACTTAGTTTAAGCTAATGAACTGAAAACGTTCCTATCCTAACTGCAATGGTAACGACTGCTTGGCATTGGCACCTTTAACCACTCCACTACTGTGATTTCATAAGCAAGTTTAGTGCAAATGAAAAAAGGGTATAAATCAGAAAACTATTAAAATTTTTGCACCAATGTGTTAATGGATATACGGAAATCTCTCACACACAGTACAGACGTGATAAAGTGGCACTGAGGATCACCTGCATCCAGGGATGTAGTGCAAGCCAAAATGGCGTGGGAACGAATCCAAGAAATAGCCATTTTTGAAACAGCTTCCAGCTCATTTTAAAGCAAAACGTGAAAAAGGAGTGTGAACGCCGTTCCCACGCGTTCCCGCCCCACTACACCCCTGCCTGCATCAAACATGTCAAATTTAAAATTATCAAAATACGGACAGGTTGTCAATATGTAGGCTACTCATACTACAGTGCAAACCTAAACTGGGCCGCACAAAACGCTCAGCTGGGCCGCGGGTTGCACATAGCTGGTCTAGATGTTTTGTTGCTACAGAAGTCAATGCGTTGTTTTTTCAAAAATAACATGTGTTATTTGTTGTCCTTTTTATCATAAGACAAAATTATAAAGTTTTGGTGGTCCGCCCGGCATATTCCATAATTCATTGTCCCATCATGGCACTGTAAAAAGATTTCCTACCTCTGTTCCAGAAGTTTCTACCAGGTCTCGGTCTCGACGTTATCGCTGTTACGCACTTTCGGGGTTTAGAAAAAAGGGAGAACTGACACTTTTGTTCGCTCGTCATACATAAACATTTCGGGAATTTCGGAAATTTACGCTAATTTCAACCGCATTCCCGGGTAGCTTGTGTCGAAGATATTTTACTAAAAATGAAAAGTCAACGGCTCAAAACGACTTGGCAGCAAAAGTGAAATATCTTAAATGACTTTTACGGCTTGATTCGCTCTTGACTTGACTTGACAGGAAGCTAATAGCAAATGACTCGAATTCAAACCGGCCTCGCATGTCCGAAGACTCGAACTCGACTTACAGATTTCTTACTCGTGCCCATCACTGCCCCAGACCATGGGGCACGTGCGAATCAACAGTTTTTGTTGATACCCAGAGGTACAGTATTAGACCAGAGATACATGTGTGAAAGTTTCGTGGGACGTGAATACAGTGGGTTTATCGGCACTTTTTCTAAGTGCAAAAGTTTGAGGTCAAAAGTCTATTACACCAGATGCACATTTAAAATTTGACAATTGCTATCTTCTGTTTTAACTTGTGAGTCGATTTAGAGCTAGTCAGAAATGAATAAAGCTGGCTTGGGCGTCGGAAGGGATTTTTTCCAGGGGGGGGGCAGTAGGGGATTTTCCCAAAAATTTTTCCAGGGGGGGCCAAAAGTGGTGAAATTTGTTTTTTACCCCTCGAAATTAAAAAACAACCTTTTTTTGCCAATAATTTCAAAATCCAGGGGGTGGGCAAGGCCTCCCCTTCCGACGCCCATGAAAGCTTGGTTGCAGGAAACAACGACTGTTTCGAAAAACACCACCATCTCCTACAGCCACGGAGTTCTTACGTAGTATCTCTACAGACTAGAAAACATGACAACAAAAGTGAATTGATGTTCGGAATATCTCCCCATGATGAGACAGAAAAGCAGCAGCATTAACCCCTAATCATAGGGTCTATAAACTCTAAAGGTTGGCCAGGGGAAACGTTTCATTTCGTCAAATAATCATCATCATAATGTTGCTATGAAAACGTGGATTACACCAAAATAAAGGGAACGTATACTGTTACAGGGCATCACATAGCTAATCTACAACTATCTGCTTAGAAATGTTAAACAATCATTTAAAAATGTTTGTAAAGCCACATCAGTGACCCACACCAAGCGAATCTATCGCAATTTATTCGCTTGGTGTGGGTCACTGATGTGGCTTTACAAACATTGCTGAATGATAAGTACAAGCTTGAATCATTGCAAGGAGATGGGAGCAGAACCAGG
>JGI24159J19872_10008893_pt1 | contig 13161 bp, 7 predicted proteins | sample Ectturendosymbi4_FD_19872 | JGI IMG/M metagenome (IMG submission 19872) | reverse complement strand
AAAGTATTTTCCAGGGATTTAGGGTTTTAGTATACCCATCCACATCCGGATTCAACATCATTTCTCAGGTTTTTTTTCTTAGTATTGGCTAGTGGGCCAATTCCTGAAGACTTTGGTGCTTCGTACCCCCTGCTTTGGCTCCTCGTACCCCCGGTTAAGAACCACTGGTTTAGCCACATTGCTTATTTACCAGCTTCTTTATACACGTGTCTGGTTTGCTTCACCTGCTTTTTGTGGTTTAACACAGTTGGTTGTAACTGGCCTAGAACAGTTGGTTATAACTGGCCTGTTGGAACTTTCCAACTTTTCCAATATTTATCATTTTCCAACTTTTCTATTATTTATCATTTTCAAATATTTACAAGTAACTTTTCATTAGCTTATGTTCTTTGATTGAATTTTGTGATAATTTGCACCACTGTCTGTTATCAAACTTCGTTTAAGATATATATATCTATATTTGCTTGTTGTTGCTGACATTTTTGTTGCTTTTCTTTGTCAATTGTTCAAACCTGTTTTCCCTACTTATTGTGAAGGGTTTGATTTAATGACTTTGCTGATCCTAACCTCTCTTCATTTACTGTGTAGTTTCTTGAATAACTTTAATTTCAACAAATCAAATCAACATTCTGGTTTTGAACCATGGGCGTTGGAAGGAGGGCCTTGGCCTTCCCTGGCTTTTAAAATTTTCAGCAAAAAAAGGTTGTTTTCTTAGTTTCGAGTAGGAAAAAACAAATTTTCACCACTTTTGGCCACCCCTGGAAACAATCCTTCTGACGCCCATGTTTCAAGCAATCAGGAAAGAGTTGTGAGTCAAAAATCAACTATCTCAAAACAAAACATCTTACATGAACTCAGAGATTTCAAAGGCTTTCTGCTGTACAACAGGCCTGAGTCCAGTAACAATCACAGAGCCATCAGACTTTGTTTGCACAAGCATTGAGTCAGTTGATTGGAAGATGTTGCTATTCATATTCTGAGCTTCAGTCAGCAGATCGTTATTGAATGTACAAGAGGTGGATGCAAATTGGGATAGAAAACGTTTCATCGAATGATTGCATTTTTCCTCAAACCCTGACTGGCAAAAGAAAGTTGAAAATAAACCAACACGGGGTGTTGACAGTTGTAGCAAAATTTATTGCTTTTTGTAGATTAGCTTGCACAGCACATTCTAATTCATTCCAATTTATGATTGCCTCAAAAAAATACCACAAAAGATTGTCTTTGTCTTCAAGTAACTAGTCTCCACAAAGGCGACACAGTCTAACGAGCAAATTAGAATTAGCAAATCAATCAGCAATTTTTTAAAATATGAACTTGATTTCATATAACACTACGTATCCTCTGTCCTGAAATTTTAATTCAAATAGAACAAAAGATTGTCAATAAATTGCAAACAAAAAACTATAAAATTAAAATTCTCACCTAAATCATTTAACTAAAGAAATACAGAAAATCTACATAGAAGTTGTGGACTACCGTCTGGACAAATTGATTTCTTGTACACAACCAAAAAGCTTCAGACATAAAATTAGGTAAGAGGAATACCTTGTCATGAATAAATGTAACTATTGTTTGTAACGTTTGTGAGTAAATCTTAGGGCAATACGTTTAGTCTAAGTAAACCCAACTTCACAAAATTTCTAGAACATTTCCATCACAAAACTAGCCACACGGCTTGTTCAATAAATGACTACTGCTTAAGAAAATTAAAATCTGCAGGTTTTTACTTATTTATTTATTGGCCGCAGACTTATGGTCCGTATCGTAAGGGTAATCAAATAACACATGAGCACAAAAATGGTTAGTCATAGTGCATTACAGAGTAGGTGTTTTAATAAACACAATCAACACTGAGAGTGGAGCAAAACACTTATACAGTGCCCCAACTATTAATTCATTCACTCATCGTCATAGAGGGATTTGGCAGTGGGAGAGAAATGAAGACATTCTGACATCAGGTTTTTAGGTAAACGGCTAACAGAAAAAAAAATTGAATGGGGTTCTCAGTGGTGCACAAAAACATGTAAATTGTTTTGATCAAGGTTTCAAATGTTTAAGTGAGACATTTAGCATGAGGTTGACAGCTATTTGTTTTCAAGAAATTTAACAGCAAGGTTTGGCAGTTGGTATTTTACTAGTTACATCTATTCACTTGTTACATGTTTGGTTTGCATACATCATCTACATGTTGGGGGTGATAGATAGGCACCACAAATATTCAGAAGACATTGCAATCCACTAATACTAGAGCTCAACACACATATATCATCAGCAAACATTAGATCATTCACAAGCCGTATTTCCCACAGTGCACCCAACTTTGGCTAAACCCAACTGGTTTGAGAGTTCATCAAGGTAAACGGCAAATAAATATAGACTCGGAACTCCCTCTTTCCTTACCCCATTGGTTATAGTAAAAGGGGATGAAAAGTTAGCGCTCCATTTTGCTTGCATGGCCTGTTGCCTCCAACTTATTAGCAGTCTTACTATGCACATTGATACATTGCGCTTAATTGGTTTAGTGAACAGGATGTTGTAGCTAGTTCTGTCAAATGCTTTAGACCAGTTATGTCCAACCAAGATTGCTTACTGAGTCAAAAACTATGTCCCTATCTTGATCAGGGCTGCACATTGAATGACACATTAATGAGGGCCACACATTGAATGACTTACTTTGATCTTAGCAAACTAAATTTACAGGTAGTTTAAGCTAATGTACTGAAAGTGTTCAAATCCTAACTGCAATGGTAACGACTGTTTGGCACCTTCAACCACTCTGTAGGTTAAGTGTGATTTCATAGGCAAGGAACAAAGGTAGAAATCTGAAAACATGCAAAACGTTTTGCTCCAAGGTGTCAGTAGACATATGGAATCTCCCAGCACGCAGTACAGACATGATAATATGGCACCGAGGTCCATGGCATCAAAAACGTCAAACTCAAGATTATCAAAATAAAGACAGGTTGTTGGTATTGTGGCAACCTCTCAGTTAGCGTTGCACTGAATGCAGCCACAATTGGTGAGATGCAGAACAAAATGTAATGTTCAAACAATTTGGAGATGATAGTTGCAAAAGAAACAGGTCTATGGTCCCAAGCATCACTTACGTCTCCATTCTTATTTTTCCAAATAGGTACAATTTCATCTTTCTGTTTTACTTAATGTTATTGCTTACATAGTTTAATATGGTTTAATGACCTGCAGAAAGAAACATACAATAAAAGTTTGATAAATCATGAAAAAATGGCTTTGTATTAGTTATATTTCCATTAGATAAGGAGCATCACCCAAGTATCAAAAATAGTAAGATAAAAGCAATAAAAATCAAATCACCAACAATGCAACCCACTAAGAAAAAAGACCTCGGTAAAGGTAGCCAACAGTCCGCTCAGCCGACATTTAAAAAAATTGCCCAAACAACAAAATCTTGCCAATCCAGAATGGGACAAAATCAGGTTACAAAGTAGCATGTACAAGGTATAACGATGAATTTAAATAATTTTCAAGGTGAACAACTTTGAAAAACAATTTGAAAAAATGTAAAAACATTTGTGATTTCATCCAGAAAAATAATTGTTCCGGTAGCTACCAGATAAATTTTTCAACACAGGCTAATTTATTTTATTCACACCAATCAAATGAAACCATTTTCAAAGTTGACAAATGGGGAAAAAGTCATGAAAAGTCGTTACAAACTTTTTATAGTTTTTGCGAAAAATTGTGCGTCAGCATGCCAACTTTCCAGCATGATATCCATTTCATCCAGCTCAGAACAGAAAGATTTTTCAACACAGACTGATTGATTTTATTCATACCAATGCAATGAAACCATTTTCAAAGTTGACAAATGGGGAAAACGTTAAGAAAAATCGTTACAAACTTCACAGCTTTTGTGAAAAATTGTGCATCGCCATGGAAGCCTTTCAGCGTGATATTCATTCCATCCGGCTCAGAACAGAAAGATTTTTCAACACAGACTGATTGACTTTATATACCAATGCAATGAAACCATTTTCAAAGTTGACAAATGGGGAAAAGTCATGAAAAGTCATTATAAACTTTTATAGTTTTTGTGAAAAATTGTGTGTCGCCATGGCAACTTTTTAGCGTGATATTCATTTCATCCGGCTCAGAACGGAAGGATTTTTCAACAAAGACTGATTTATTTTATTCATACTAATGCAATGAACCCATTTTCAAAGTTGACAAATGAGGAAAAAGTGATGAAAAATCGTTACAAACTTTTTATACATTTGTGAAAAATTGAGCGTTGCCATGGCATAATGATAGTGACTGAGATATTGACGAAAAGAAGGTTTTTAGTAATGGTGGCCTAAATTTGTATATTGAGGGGATTGCCCCCCTGGGATGACAGAATGGCATCAATATATCTTAGAGGTAAAAAAACAGCAAAAAAACTAAACTTTGTACAAATGGTATTGCACACCTATTGGTCCCTGCTGTCAGACTTCGCACTTTGGCTGCCAAGCTTTGCTTGTTCAAAATCACATTTGGTGCCAGTTGGTTTTGGGCTGTTTTCTCACCACATAACAAAGAGATTGCAAAAGGCATTGGCAAGTTAACACTGCAAAGACTACATTACGTGATTTCACACAGCTATTAAATCAAAATATCTACCTTTGACACCATGAAGTCAGGATTTTTCTACTTTACACAATTATATGTAGGGAGCACTCCACACATCGGCAGCCTTATGTGACATCACATAATGTGGCAGAGAATGTGTTAAGAAAAGATTTATCAGTGAGTTTCACATATATCAGTGAAAAAATAGCAAATATAATGCTATCAACAATGAAAGCTACAAAAAACAAGATTTATTACATTTTGACATGGGAAACAAAATGCATCGACAAACTAGCTGTATGGCATTACAAAATTCAGTTTTTAATTTCCTTCCTCATTCTCGATACCTGATATAGAACAAATGCAATTCACAATGCAGCCTTCAAAAACACAAAGATTATGTAAATGCCACAAAAATTACAAATTACAAAATTTTTTAGCAAAACCAAATAGTCAATTTAAGAAAAATGCATGATGCTCCCAGCAAAAACCTCCTTATTTTACAACAAAATTTCCTGGAGTCAAAACACTTACCAGAAATGTAGTAGGTGTTACTAAAATCTTTCCGATCTTTGACACAGAAATCTCTATTAAAGAGTATTTCGCAAGATCTTTCAAAACTTCATCAAAAAAGTGCTTCTTTTTGTCAAGGAAATTTGCAACATGAATGTCACATTGATAACCATATGTTTCAGCATCCATTTTATTTGAGCAAATTAATTACAACAATGGTCTTGTAGCACTACAAAAATGTTTCCATCCTGGGTGAAACAACACAATACAATACTTCTTTTAATTTGTCAAATATAAATTGTGATGAAATAATTGTACACACATGCTATTGTGTGTTGGGAAAAATTCAAAGACAATAATAAAAAAATTGCAATGCACTGATGATGATAACAGGAGTTATCAAAACATTTGCAATATGTCATTTGTATCGTTTTCTTTGGCCGTGATTTTCATTATAAGGCTATTCAGCACTTCCGCTTTTCATGTACCAAAATTGTAATAATGCCACTGCTATGGGGTCATTCCATGTCAACTGATCGAAAAAAACTTTTTTGTCACCAATATAACTTCAAAATCAAAGTAATCTCATAGTACTTGTTTAATTGTTATGAAATTTTGAAAATAATTTGCCTCATATCTTTTCTTCACAAATGAATAAAAATTACTAAGCTCCATGCACTTCTCCTAGTTCAGGGTAAAATAAAAAAGGTAGTTCTTCAAATCAATCATGTATGACCAAATTTTGAATGCTAATAACTCGATGTGTACAGGTACTATTGAAATATGTAATACATCATTGGAAATCTCCAGTGTTGAAGAGATTTTTGTTACAAATATCTATGTTTTATTTTGTTTATTTCGATAAATGCACATAAAATTAACAAGATGAAGTCATAGTTTTGTTCCATTATACAATGTTAGTTAATCAAGTCATTAATATCATTTTACTTTGTTTGTACCTGTTCTGTGAAAATCATTTTATTTTGTTTGTATCTGTTCTGTGAATATTATTTTATTTTGCTTGTGTTGTTTTGCTCTCATGTTGTTTCAGGCCAATGAAGATGAGCAACCACCACCTTCGACTCAGCAGTGGCAGAACCATCTCTAAGCAAACATCCAGATGATCGTCTGGTCATCCAACCAGTTTTGTTGCTGCATAACTTGCCCTAGACAAACTGCTTTTGAGCTTATGTTTGCATGGATTCAAAATGGTTATGGTAACCCGGACGGAGTTTCATTTCGGCTGGGTTTGCACTTCCTTCATACAGCTCAGTTCCATGATTCCTAGTTGGAAGGCAATGAAAACCACGGGTTCACAGGTTCCTTCAAATCCATGTGTCAAACTCACGGCCTGGCAATGAAAACCACAGGTTCCTTCAATTCATGTGTCAAACTCAAGGCCTGTGAATGAAGTATATTTGGCCTGTGGGATGGTATTTAGTTGTATCATTATAACTGGCCTGCACATATAGTCACATGTACCACCATAATACTACAAGATCCACAATGCACTGCGAGTGCATTTGTGTGCATCGTCATCTGTTAAGTATGCTGTAGCACAGCAAGCAAGGTTGTAATTTTAAAATTTGATCCAAAGATACCTGAATCTCAACTCCCATGTAAGCAAGAGACTTTTGTCTAGTCGCCAATCTTTTTCACTTACGGGCTCATAAGCAGCAGATTTTTTGTTTTCCTAAAAAAAACAGATGAATTAGCTGTTGTTTTTCTTCACAGGGCCCCAAAAGATTGTTGGGACCACCACATGACCTCACAATGCTCTCCAAAAATATATATCTGGAAGTACAAGACTTTCTGCATCTTTTGATGCTTCGATTAGCTCTCTTGCACTATCGGCTAAAGAATTTATGGCGAAACTATGCAAGCCACTTCAGTGGCTTTTGCGGTCCTTGCAAAGTCATTATAAGTGCCAAATAGCCAAAAGGATTAATCTTGACATAAAAACTGACCGAAATGGTTTTGTAACAATAAAACGATGATTGCAATCATCTTTCCACTTTTTTGAAATGCATTATCAACTCTTACTAATTATTTTTCTTAGTAGGGAAAAAATAGCCTATTGGTGCATCAAAACATCACCCAAACTGCCAAATTTAGCAGTAATAATTGTGCTAATTAAAGATATTAATTACATCCTTCATTGCACTTCTTCATTAGAACAGGGTTATTGGAGGGGTTTTATGTTAAAGTTAGAGTACATCAAGGTTCAGTGGCGTGTCTGTCAGTGTCTGCAACCGTAGTTGATGAAATCACAACAAATGCTAAAGCAGATTTGTTGAAGGAAATCCTATATGCAGATGACTTGGACCTGATGAGTTCAACCATCAAAAAATTAAGAGAAAAGTTTCACAAATGGAAAGCAGCATTTGAGAGTAACAGGATGAAGGTTAAACTAGGAAAGGCAAAAGTGATGGTTAGAAGATCAGGAGAGATGACAACATTTAAGATAGATCCATGTGGCATATGTGGGAATGGAGTAATGGCTACTCAATCTTGTCATTGTGCATGAATCATAGAAAATGGATTGAATGGAAGATGCACAAAGATCAAGAGAGTCATCCATAGTTTGGCAAATAAATTTGTGCTCAAAATAGGAAAGTTGTAGTAAAAGCAGTTGAGCCTATTAAAAAGTTATGGAACAGAATGGGCACGGTGAATTGGTTCAGTTGGTTAGGTGACAATATCAATGCTAGCAGAGGGTGTAATACAGCAGTAGCAGCTAGAACTATACTTGGATAGATGAAATGCAGAGAATGCAAATAAGTTCTAGATGGGAAAAAGTTCTCATTGAATATGAAAAAAAGGGTCTAATGGACATGTGTGAGATTGGCTATGCTGTATGGCAGTGAGACAGTGTTTGAGGGAGATGAGGTGTTAATTCTGAGGTAAACCATGAGAGATAAGTTAACACTTTCGCTACCGGCTGACATATATATACGTTGTGTGAATTTGTTGTGTTCCCAGCCAACATAAATATACGTTTTTGTTAATTAAAAGTTCTTGGAAACATACAAATACATTCTTATACAAATTTCACAGTGATATTTAATCTAAAAATGTAGCCCTAAGCTGAGCTTATATGTAACTTTAGGTTTTGGAATGAGAATCCAAACTCTTTGTGGCTTAGAAGCTGTATAAATGCATGGTGCTTTCGAGTTGGTCCACCTAGGCGGGACCAGGGTCCAGCAGCAATGAATGTGATTTTGTGCAATGTAAATGCTTTGATATGCTACCAAATGCTAGGAAAACATGTAAGAATGTGCCAGAAACATTTCTGTAAGCATGTTCAGGCATGTTGATAAAGTTTTATTGTTTGATGCCAGTGTATACTTGCTTTTATTGTCTTAAAAAAGTGAAATTTTTGCAAAAAAGTGGCTCTGGTAGGCCCAGGCTTGTTGCAGTGATATGTAGCCTAAAATGTTTTGAATTTATGTGATATGTTGACAATTGATTAGTGTAAAGGCAACAAAATATTTGCAAGATTTACCGTTTTAGCCTAAACCCAGAAAACACCCAGCAGTATCTGCCTTCTGCAGAAGCAGACAGCATTTGAATTTTCCACCAGGACCACTTGGGACCTGTGGATATCACCACAGGGAAAACACCCGGTATCGAAAGTGTTAAGATAATGCAAAACTGATAGACAAAAAACACTGATGAATTGATGAACATGCTGGGACTGAAAAAAACTGTGGAAAATCTGGCAAAAGCAAGTAGGGTGCAGTGGTATGGACATTTTTTAAGAGATATGAGGATGATGCCCTAAGAAAATCGCTGAGTTTCAAGATGTAAGGTCAGAGAAAACAGCATTTTCTATGTATACCATTTGATGTGCATCATCTAACTTTTTTTATCAGCTCACTACAAAGGTCTGATGCTATCACAGGCTTACATATAAGGTTTACGTTTAAGGCTTACATATAAGGTTTACGATTTAGGTTTGGTTTAGGGTTTCTGGTTTAGGTTTTTGGTTTAGGTTCAGGGTTTAGAGTTTAGGGCAGTGTTTCTCAAAGGGGTGGAATCGCTCCCTTGGGGGTGATTTTGAATTACAAGGGGGCAAAAAACAAAGGGGGCAATAGGGGGGTGAAACAACATGGAGGGGGCGAAAATGCTCAACCACTAATCGATCACTGAGTTAACTTCAGTTGCCTAATATTATGACTTGTTAATTTCTTGCAAATTTTGTTTTACTATGATAATCGTTTGAGGTTGTTGCTACAGCAATTTATCTGTTAAATTTTTACTCTGGATTGTCTATGTGCCCGGTTACAGCGTGGATAAATCAGGGCTGCAGAGCCGTCGTAAAAATGACACAGTTCCGCCTCCAGAGATGTTGGTTTTCATGAACATGGCTCTGACTCCGGAGCTCTCTTTTTTCATGGCTCCGGCTTCTGGTCGTTTTCACACATTAACATTTTATTGACTTGGTGTGCCTCAAGTTGAATAGAAAATGCATTAAATCAAGTGCACAAAACTAAGAGAATACACCAAACCTTTTTGAGTAATTTAATCTGTTAGTTTTTTACAAGCAGCACTGTTACCATGAGGAATCACCGAAAAAACAACAATCACAGATTCAGACGATTCGGAGAACAGTCACTAGCAGAAACGTAACTCAAGATAACAGTAACATAAACAATTTCTGAAAAGGAAGTCGCTGGTTTTGCCGTCAATGACTGAGGACCTTGTGTTATTTCTTATGACCAGAATCAAGAAAATGGCTGTTTGGAAAAATACATTTGTGTCAGAGCATTTAAAAGTAGACCAGTCCCAATTAACCAAGTGTTTTGCACTCATTGCATGTTTTCCCTGTTGCAGCCTTGGTGATTTCAGCTAACAGTGCTGCCAAGGCAAACCATGCAAAGAGCGCAAAACACATGGTCGACTCTCATGTGCTCTTTCAAACACGCACACATTTGCATTAACACAAATGCAAAGATGTGTTTAAAAGCCCTTTGTTTTTAAAGAATTAGTATGAGAAAAAATTCACATTTGAATTTTTAAAAATAGCTGAAAACTTCTGATTTCTTTTCTTTTGCACTCAATATAAGCAGTGATGAATCGCAAGGAAAGCACCATTCAACACGCAAAACTTAGGAGAAAATAAGAATGATAGTCACCGTGCTGAAAACAGATTTTTTCCACAGATGAAAACTTCAAGAAAAGTTCACGTTTGTTTACATTGACTTTTATACCCTCCTGATAATGTACTGCTATGCAAAGCAATGCTAATTTACTACCAATTATTTATAACTTTCATGTTACACTACTGCTTGTAAACGTAATGTTTCCCAGTGAACTTTGCCAATAATCTGGAAAACCTTGCTAGTAAGCTTAATGGTTTCTAATAAAAATTCCTACTTTACAATGACATGCCGTGCATTTTACGCTTAAATCTACAATGGTATCATATCTTAATCATACTCCCTGCTAAGAGAATGACTACACAGCTACAAAAGCTTTGGATATTTTATTGTATACCTACTCATTATAGCTCTGTTCTTTTTAGATTGCTACACTACTACAGACCTGGTTTGATCATTCTGACTAGAAAGTAAGAAGCTGTGGCAGTTGCGTTTTTTTTACTTCTACAACAGTGGTTCACAACCATTTCGCTGAAGGGAGCCAAATCCAGACCTAAGATTTTGTTATAGGGCCCACAAAAAAATTTTCCGCAAGTCAATTGACACGTTTTGTTTTATTGCACTATCGAAGCCTGTCACACAAAATATTAGAGGCGTCACTGAAAGACTGCCTAACGAAAGGAATCTTTTCCCAGCAAAGAATCAGACACCAAGTTCTTACAGAGCATATATTTCGCCTACGAAGTAGGCGTCGGAAGGATTTTTTCCAGGGGGGGGGCAGTAAGGAATTTTCCCAAAAATTTTTCCAGGAGGAGGCCAAAAGTGGTTTAATTTGTTTTTCACCCCTCGAAATTAAAAAAACAACCATTTTTTGCTAATATTTTCAAAATCCAGGGGGGCCAAGGCCCCTCCCTTCTGATGCCCATGTAGGCGTCATCAGCTCTTATTCAAATAGAATGTTACAGAAAGATAGATTGCTAAAAGCCGCACAAAGGATGTTTGGGAGCTGCATGCAGCTATTAGAACAGTGTTTGAGAACCATTGTTCAACCAATAACACCACGCCTGCCGGCTACGATGTCACAGCCTTACAGATTATTAAACCAAAGAAACATCAAAGGCTAGACCATGGTCATAACAGACCAGTTCATAACAGACCACATGACATGTGTGGATCATCCTGCAAACATCCCACTTTTGCGTTGCTAGTTATCTTTTTCGTTGCTAGTTATCTGCGTTGCTATTTGCGTTGCTAGTTTTCTTAGCAACGCAAAACTAGCAAATTGCTTGTAACAATTGCATTGCTAGTTATCTTTTTCGCATGGCCCTATCATTAACTGAAATGTGTCTTAATGTTACCTTGTTTACGGACACCTGACTTGATAAACGTACTGTTTTTTCGGTGTCTTGGCAGACTGTTTAGTGTTTAGTATGAAAATGCAAATTAATGCAATACCTTCCTTATCGCCAATAAACTTCCTACTAGTACTACTACATTCATAACAGACCACGTCCATAACGCAATATATTCATAACAAACCCGTTATGAAGGTTGTCTGTTTTGAACAAGGTCTGTTATGAACGGGTCTGTTACGAACAGTCGAACAGGCCTGTTTCGAAAGGGAGTCGCGACTACATGGATGGAGCTGTCCATGAAAGTGCGAAACCAGACTATCGTTACGGGGAAACCCCCATAATGAATAAGATCATCGCTTGCATCAGTGATTCCTATAAAATGGATGGCCAACTCCATTGTCTTCATTGTTATGGCCATGCATCAGTGCGACTTCACTCCGCGATTACAAATGCAAGACAAAGCTTTGTAAACACTGTACAGCATCCCGTAATTACCAGCGTTCTTTGCAACCAACCAACCACGCAATGTGCGTATTTTCACAATTTTTTATTTTTGTAGGTTCTGCAGTGTTTGAAGACCGCATGCTGTTTGTGTTTCTACAGCAAACAAGTGTGTTCCCTAGCCAAAACAGAGGACGCTGATGTCAACTTCGCGAGACAGATATAATGCTCTGCCGAAACTAACCACCTAATAAGCTATTAAAGTCAAAGAAATCTCTGATGTAATATGACATAATGTGCGCAGCTATTCTTTTCGTGATACACGGGAATCTGTGCAACCTTGTTTTATTCAGGCAGGTGAAAGTCGATCCAAGGGCGTACGCAAGGGGGGATTTGGGGTTAAACCCCCTTGAACTTGACGTTTTACAAAACCTTTATTACCTGCGCAAAGGAGATTAATTGTTTTTGCATACCTTTTGCTTGTTAATTTGTTGACGCAATGCAAACACGACGGAATGATTTTGCATGCAAATTTCAAGGAACATAGTATGTGGGCCAAAAAGTAATAATTAGGTTTTGGTGGGAATCTGGGTTATCGTTTGCGTAAAGAAACCACCTCGCCACTTTTTGCAGACCTTTCGTCCAGCACTACGCATGTTTAAGATTGTGTTCCGCGATAGTTCACTTTATCTGATACAGTTGTCTTTATTTTGTCTGCTGAGGCTGATCATCACAAGCGATAACCGCAACGGCTACATTACCAACTTCTGTGGCATAGTGGAACTATTAGACGAGCTCAAAAACAGCAGTTGTTAACATAGAAGTACCCATTTGATAATGTCTCAGCAGGGAAAAAGAAAAACTAAAAGTTTGCTAGACTTCTGTACAACAAAAATTGAAAGTTTTCTTGCGTACTTCATGCGCATTCTCAATTCTTGTGTAGTTTAACAAGATTCGATCTTGCAAACTGGGGTGTGTGTTAGACAGTCCAGCCGCACACTTTTGATGCTCGACTGCTCGTATTCGACAAGACATTGGCAGTGATGGAGTCTCGAGACTTGGTCTCAGTCTCGAGACCCGTTTTTTGAAGTCTCGGTCTCGAAGGTCTCAGGTCTCGTCTCGGTCTCGGTCTCGAGCTCTTCGTCTCGAGACTTTGCATA
>JGI24159J19872_10008892_pt1 | contig 13161 bp, 8 predicted proteins | sample Ectturendosymbi4_FD_19872 | JGI IMG/M metagenome (IMG submission 19872) | reverse complement strand
CAGACACATTCTTAACACTATTATTAGAAACACGTAACACTTGTTACAGCACTACTGCGGAGTAGGGCGCTAATTCCTAAATTGGACTAGTTTAGGTTAATTGCGAAAGCATTGTGGCTTGTCATGCCATCGATCAAACGGACACTGCAAAGTTCGATCACTCATTCACAGAATAAAATGCGATTATAGTGTTCAGAGAATAGTGACGAGTACAAACAATCTGACTGCATCAAAGCACGCAACCATACGTTGTTACGTTTGCAGCTTGCGTTGCTTTAAATCTCGCACCTGAACTTCGCAGTTCAGTGCAGGAATGCTGGTTATTTTAAGTAAGAAGTAACTACTGCAGCTTATTACATATAAGAACGTATGTATACTTCGTTTCTTTGATTCTCGAAGCAGTAGTGTTTATTGTGATAATGCTACAAGGTGATGCGTGTTTTCGACGTTACTTTCGGGCAAGAAGGCCTAACTGAGTAGTTCCTTTCCATACTCTTTTTCTATGACAGCGTTTTTCTCTTTACAATACAGTGCTCGTCTCCAAGCGAGCACTTCGCTTTCTGTGAGAGCATTCTCTTTTTGCACCTGAAGGCGCTCAGAGGCGGTGAACTGCGCCTGGTGAGAACAGTTGGAATGGTCGGACTCAACAATTGACGAGACCTTTAAAACTTTGAGCAAAAATGTCACTAGCACTGAGACCACCATCCCAAGTTTTTTGTAGTCCTTCGTCTGCACAAATGAATATCATAATCAAAACAGTATAATTTAGACCTGAAACCACCTGGATTTATGTTCATACCTTGCCGTAGTCTAGATTTTGTCTCTATTACTGAAACAGCACACCAAGTTTTTCTTCAGACAGGATACCATGCTTTCTTCCAACACACTTCAGCGCTATATATGCATGCAGAGATAGCTATCTCTGCGCAGAGATAATTAAATCTGTGCAGAAATAGCTAAATCAGTGCAGAAATAGTTAAATCTGTGCAGAAATAGCTAAATCTGCGCAGAAATAGCTAAATCTGCGCAGAGATAGCTAAATCTGCGCAGAGATAGCTAAATCTGCGCAGAGATAGCTAAATCTGCGCAGAGATAGTTAAATCTGCGCAGAGATAGCTAAATCTGTGCAGAGATAGCTATACATGCGCAGAGATAGCTAAATCTGCGCAGAGATAGCTAAATCTGCGCAGAGATAGCTAAATCTGCGCAGAGATAGCAGTTTTTGTGCTAAATCTGTCAGATATAATATTTTTACAAACGGCGCCCCATAGTACTGGCTTACTGCAGAGAATAGGGAAAGGTGAGGTTACTTGAGTTGGAACGTGGAGTTAATTGTAAAGGCTGGTTTACACTAGGGCCGACCAAGGCTGAGTCAAGCCAAGCTGAGCATGGGGAAGTGTTTACACTTGGAATACTTTTTACGCTTGGTTGCGTCGGGTGCTCTGCGAGCGAAGCTCGACTTGCTGCCCGTGTCTATCTGGTTGTTTGGTGTAAACAAGCTGGTATCTGCAACGATTGGCCGTTGCAACAAAAAAAGTAACTGCTACTGTGGCACTGGCACAGGTGCTCACAAGCAAACAGGCAACGGTAGCCTACTTATTGTATGCGGATAATTGGTAATATCATCACTGACTAAACTACTAGCCTATTGTACTCCGCTGGTTTTTTGAAAATACAGTAGCCTAGGTGTAACTCTGTTGGCAATACACGAAGCTAATCATTTCATTTCCGTACAAACCATTACTACTGCTCTTCTTTGCTGAAATGTTGTGCAAACGCATAAAAACACCACCAATTATACCCACGGAGTAACTCAACACCGTCCCTGCTCAAGCCAAGATTCGGGCTGAGCAGTTCTCTCCAGAGCCTAAAAATCTTTGGGTTGAACAGAGCGTGGGAATTCGTCATGATAGTACAAACCAGTTTTCAATATTTGCTCAGCTTTCCTCAGCCCTAGTGTAAACCAGCCTTTAACCTGCAACATATAGCGAACGTGTGGTTGTGTGCTGCTGTTAATGGAACGCTGTGGATCACTCTAAAGCATTGGCTCCCAACTTACATTAACTCCCAATGCCATAATTGTTTGCATACAATCAAAGGACGCACTGCGCAAATAAATATCCACGTACCTCCATGCCTCTACGCATGTGGGTTACTTGATTTGATGTCATTTATGATGCTCTCAAAACAGTTAAAATGTTTTTCCATTGTTTGCACTTGGATGTTTTGAAACTATCGTGGCGTGTTGTTTGTCATTCAGAGGTGTAACAAGGGGGAGCAACGGAGGCGCAATTCCCCGGCGCCATCTAACCTCAGGTTCGAATATGGGGGCGTCATGTTCGAATTTCGAATATGGGGGGAAGACCTTATGTTCCAACATGGGAACGCCAAACTTGTTTCTTGGCACGGGCGCCATCTAACCTTGTTACGCCCTGTTGTCATTTCATGACAGTTCGTCAGTGTTCATGCCAGAACACACAATCCGCAAGTTTGCGGCTTTCTTTGCACCTTTTAAAACTGAATCATTCATGTTTTCAAAGAAATGCACTGATTCTTCAATCTTGGCTGCTGATTGTAAGGAACTGCAACGTCCAAGGGGAAATTAAGATTGACAGTAAATCTGAGAAACCAATACAAATATTGCTCTACGAGGACATGGAGAGTTTTTGCATGCAGTTAAATAGACGATTCAGTGCATTTACACAATTTTGAGTTTTTTCTTCAGCTCTCTTGATGTTTCTGTAAATCTGAAGAATTTCTCATGGATAAAAAAGGATATACGTTAAAGTATTTTCAGTGATTCTTTATCCCTAAGTCCGTTCAAAGTCGAAATTTGTAGCAGTGATTATACACCCATATCCATGCTTTCAGTACAGAAAATCAGAAAAACCACGCATGGATCCGACTTCTTACAGAAGGAATTGAAACTGACTCTGAGTTGATTCTGATCCATAAGAACTTACATTCCCTGACAAGAAAAAGTTGTCTTAAGCTTTCGTCATCCTCAGAAAAACTGATCTACAATGCTGCACAAGTGGATCACAAGCTTTGCGACGACCTGAATACCAATGTCGATTTGCAACATTGAAAGGATATAGTATTTTAAGATTGAATGAACAAATTAGCAAACATTTTGAAGGTCCCGAACCGCTTTTCTTGCCTTAGAAAAATAAGGAACACCTGCAAAACTTCACGATATCCAAATTATTACAGTGTTCAAAACTAAATTTAACTTGTTTCTGTATGAATAGAGTTACGATTAAGCCTGTAACTAGGGGAAGCGCAAAATCCCCCCTCCCTGGAAAAATATGTTGGATGCAGTTTAAAAAATTTGGGTACCTCTCAGAAAACCCGTCTCCCATATGGTGTCTCTAGCTGCTTACGGGCCTGGATACGATCAACAGCTCAATTCATGACTTTATGAGAAAGAAATACCTGCAAACTAGAAAATGATACCCAGAGGAAGTGGCATATTTTGCATCGCCTCTGTAACACTCCAAGTAGTTTTTATGCACTTGTGCCGATGCGTTTAATAAGAGATCTGTGCAAGACACTGATTTCAGCAGCCCAACCAACAAAATACATATCTGGATGTTCAAATACGCCTCGTTTTGCTTGTTACCAAGGAAACAACAGTGTTAGCCGAATGTCTGCTTTTAAACGTAAGAACAATTTTCGGCTTGATGTTTTCACCATGTGCTAACAACAGAAAAGATTAGGATCATCCTTGCTGCATATGTTTAAAAACTTATAAAACCTAGCATTTAATTAAACACTTTGCAGAACATAAGGAAGCATTGTCTAAAGCAGCTATGTCCAACCCAAATGACTTACTGGGCCAAAAATCACATCACTATCTCAACCAGGGCCGCATATTTTATGACATATTAATGAGAGCCGCACATCGAATGGCTTACTTTGACCTTAGCAAACTAAACTTCGCTTNAGCTATNTACTGAAAGCGTTCGATTGATAACTGCAATGTTAACAGACATGATAAAATGGCTCTGAGGACAACCTACATCAAAATGTCAAATTAAAGATTATCAAAATAAGGACAGGTTGTCAGTATGTAGTTACTCCTATTACAGTGAAAACCTGAACAGGGCCGCACAAAACCTTCGACTGGGCCGCATGCGGCCCGCGGGTTGGACACAGCTGGTCTAAAGATTGCAACGATATCGTTGCAGGAAACAAGAAAAAAGTCAACCTTTGTTTTTTCCAATGTGCATAACAAAAGTTACTTCTAAGAATGAAGACAACACCAAGTCAGAGATGATTGGCAATTCGAATGAAAAGCCAGTCACATAAAGAACAACAACTTGATTGGTCAAGTGTTTGATATTTATGATATGATTCAACCACTTTTCTTCCTGAAAGAATTGCTGACAAGGTCTACTTTTAATCCAGTGAAGTCATTACCAAATATAGCCTAGCCCTAGAAGCTCGTGATGAAGAAAATGTGACAAAATCGAAAACATTCAGTCAATTTTGGCTTCGAGATCGTTTGGATAAATATCAACTGATGCTGCATTGTTTGAACGAATCCAGCAAAACTGTTTGCTGATGCTGCATTATTTGAACAATATCCAGCAAAACTGTACCACTCTTTTACATTAAAAACCAGAATCATAAGTTTTTGCCAATGAACATGAGTACATTCCAAAAAACTTGAACATTTGACAACAGCCATCAAAGTGCATGAAATGATTAAAAATGTGCGCTAAGTTTCTCTTTCTGCTATTTCGTAGTTGTATTTAGTTGATGCATACTTTCAAAGTGTTTTCCAACTTGGTCCCTGTGAATTCTAGTCTTGTCCTGAATGACAACATTCATCAGCAATATTTGGTGTTTGAAAAGGCAGTAGTTGCACTGCTAGGATAATTTTAGTTCATTGATTCTGAATTTGGAATCAGNATTTCCTCGTAACATCAGGTTCTTCCCAACCAACTGCCTTTTCTAAAACTAAGCAGTGAATTGGTTNGGGGTCTGCAAGGTCAAATTAACAGATTCAGGGATCAAAAAAGTAAAAAACCTTGTGAATCATAGTAGTTCTTACAAAACCATTGAACTACTCATAAAAGGTAGCGAACTACTTTTCCAAGCACTTGTAAAGTTTCATATGCAGCACTTCTTTTGATTTCAATACAAATCATGTCAGCCGTTTCTTCAAACATTAGAAGATCTGATCAAGAGATTTACCATTGTGTTTGATGGAAACCCGGCATGTCTCAGAAACTCATAAACATCATTTAATCACAAATTCATTGATACCACTTTGGTCAACCTTAAAATACCAGACATTTCGATATCAGTTATGTCAATTGGTCATTCAAAGAATGAAACAATTTCGTTCTTGGTTAAACACTGCATTTTTCCATTTGCATTGGTGAGTAAAAATCGAAAATCAACATATGCCTTTTACTATCAAGAAGTACCATTAGCTGTGCATTTTGGCCAAGATTTTCTGAAGTTCCAATCAAATTGTGGTGCACATATTACAAAACAACATGCTGCTTGAAAGTAAACTGTGGGTTTCTCACTTACAAGAGGAGTATTCAATCAAATGGTTAACTGCTTCACCAGTTATAGCATCACACAAGTATGAACTCCCTGCAATCAAACTTCAGTGATCATGATACCACTTTGGATTATGCTTATGAACTATCTATAGCGTGCTATTTGTTGATGACATATGTGTATCAGCCTCAGCAATATTGAACAGAATCTTTATAGACAGTTCCCACGAAGTATTGAAAAAGTATTCAATTGTGAAATCAGTTTAAGACCTTGAAAAATAATGCACACAAAGTATTGAAAAAGTATGGAAATTAGAAATTCAACCATTTGTATATTCAAATTTTGTTCTTCACTGTTGATGACAGTTTTGCATATGTTTTTTTTACATTATGTTCCATGAGCAAAATTTTCGAAAAATGGAGTTAAATAATGGTATTAAAGTATATCAGTTTGGCATTGAAAAGGTATTGCAAAAGTATGGAAAAAATAGTTTTTGAAAATTTGTAGCAAGCCTACTTTGTGGCAATGCCGATGAACGTGAAATTGCTTCCAACAAGGAAAAATAACTGTTCATGCAAGTTTTTCTAAAACAATTGTAAAAACTGAAGTACCAAATGCCAATTTATTTCAATGCTTATTGACTTTGTGAAGCAGTTTATTCAGTGCTACACAACAGATAAAAAAAATTACCATGGCATTCAGGAACAAGTGAAACCATTACAGTGTAAGTAAAACAATGTAAAAAGACCCTTTGCCAAATATGTAACTCCAGAAATACACTTTCGTTCATGTGTATTGGAAGCTAATGTCAGCCAGAAAAAACTTAGAGACACATAGGTCTATAACCTTCGATCAAACAAAAATGTAGTCTTTTTACGAAACTCGTCCAGTTGGTTCAATACCCTAAATAATGCAGTTCTCTACTAGCTCTTAGTTCACCTTCTCTGCAAGGTATTGAATGTTTCCACTTGAAACAACTAAGAAGCATATGTTCAACGATATAATCTTCAACAACAGTGGCATTGCTCAAATGTCATTAAAACATGCTCAATGCACAAATTAAAATCGTCATAAAATAATCTGCACATGGCATGAACAACACACCAACTAAATTCTTTCCTAGCAAAACTTCAACAACTACCATCATACAGCACCAGGCAATACAGCAATAAATATTCACTGCACAGTGAACCCATCCAAGCCTAAGGAGTTATCAAAACATACAGAAAAAAATTACCTCATATTCTTCGTTTTCTGACGATTCGGAGGACATTGTGAAAATAAACGCTTTGCCCAAATTTTAAATGCAAATGCAAAACAATTGAAACAAACTGCTCTTACGCACTGCACCAGTATCTGTTCAATAACACAAAAATGTAAACCAGCAACAACTTTCAGAAAAACATGCCTAAGCAAGAAAATCACCTTCATATTCATTACCAGGCGATTTTATAGCGAATACAACTATTTTCAAACAAAGCATTCCACAAGACAATCGTATTACTCTACGTTTCACAATTCGTACAGTTTCAGCACCCTTAGCCTTCTGTACCCTGACAACTGGTAGTTAGGCTAAAATATAAAAAACAAAGTATTTCAGTTTCGTCACACTGCTGCTTGCCTTTTCGTTAAAATTTACTTTTTTATCTCAAATAGTATTTCAGAAACGCACATGAAAACGCATTTATCACAACAATAAGAAAGAAAACAGTCCTTTTCCTACAGACATCGCGACAATATCACTGTTGCGTTCACGAATGGCGGTGTGTATTTATATGGCGGATACGCTCTGCTGATCACATCACATATTGGCTTGAAAGTGACACACTTCAGTTTTTCCACCGGATTATAGCCAATAATTGTCAGATGAGAGATGTGCATGCACTGGATTTCGGATTTTTTGGACCTGGACACCTGCTGCCCACAAAAAGATCAAAAGTGAGGTTTTCCTTGCTGTAGCCGGATCCAGTTCGCATTTGGATTTTGTGTTGACTGAAAAAACCTTACTGGTGGTTTGTTTCACTTGTACTTATCCGATGTCAAACAGAAGGCGGATTGCTTGTGTCTAGTAGAGGTGGCCATGGATCCGGGGTGCCGGAATGGACTCAGGCAGGATTATACGTTTTTCTATCGGACCCCTACCAGGACCCGGAGTCAAAAATATGCGAAAAAGCGGACCTGGATCCAGAGTCACTTTTCAGTTTCGGCAGTTGCAGGAGTCTGTTTGATCATATCTTAAGAAAAACATGGGTAAATTCCAGGTTGCGTCGACGGAAACCGGAGTCTGAACAGGAGACGGATTCTCAAATTTTAAAATTTCCCGGACCGGATCCGGATTCAAAAATTCTGAAACAGGAGCGGATTCGGAATCCTAAAAATTGACTCCGGCAACCTCTTGTGCCTAGTTCAGTGTTTCTTAACCGGGGAAGCGCGCCTCCCCAGGGGGGAGTGAAGAAATTTACAGGGGGGCGCGATCCCTTACATGCTCTACAACCAAGAAAGTTTTTTAACGGGAATGTGTAACTTCCAAACGTTACGCCAGTTCGAATTTTTCATTGCTACATGTTATTTGGTTTAGTTCTGGAAGAGATGGGAGTCGGGGTTAAGTTTCCTGAAGTTTTGCAGGCCGAATTCGAGCCTGCATCTCAGGGGTGCAACTAATGGGACTGTTTATTCGGCATGCCAAGTCCCTTTGACAATAACATCTGTGCCTTTCTCGCATTTGAAAACAGCATGGTGCACATAGAATTTCAAGGTAGTCGGCTCCATTGCAGAGTGACTCACCTAATACAAGATGAACATGAATGCATGCATTTTGCACAGCTCCGTGCATTGTGGAATACCGCTATGACTTTCTGTAATTTGACGAACTTTCTGCAATGTGGCCGTACATCTGCATGATATTAATTTTCTACAGTACTCCCTACATGTTCTTCTGTGATGCGACGATGTATGTTCATGACAATTCAAATGCACTTGAACCACACTCTTGTTGAATGTGAGACTAGGTTAAGACTAGGCTTGGCTGCTACAGGCCATAATATGATGTCGATTTCTCGACCAAAGGAAGATAGTAACTCTGCTTTCTGGGCATCCCAAATGCGTCACTCAGCTGCTTAATCTCGGAACCATGTCTTTCATTCAGACTAAGCGGTGCGGAGTAAGCATTTTAAGTCCAGAAATGAAAATAACATTGAATATCCGGTTTATGCGATTAATAACCGTACTATGTTTTTCGCTTCAGAATGGTTTTGGTTTGAGATTCTGGAATCTTTTGTGAAAACGCGGTTATTGCGTTTAACCGATATGCAATTAGTCGGAGTAATCTGTATTCACTTTGTGAAGTACTGTGCGGTTGCAAAGCTATGCTGAGTGAATAAAATAAGAAAGAATTTGCAAAAGTCCACATAAGTCTAAAAAAGCAACTGCAACACATTAAGCATGTGGGCTAGAGTGGGAACATGCATATCAACGAGTACCAGTAAATCTTGCATCATATCGCTTAAAAGGAAGCGTTTTCCATCTAATGCTACAAAATTATGTTGCACAAACATTGGCCATAAATTGTCAAGTAATCAATGACCTTTAATTTTGGGTGCAGGGCTCTGTACAACCTGCTGTGGCAAGCGAGTGTAAGTAGTCATCAGGTTCAATTCAACATTCCTATTTTGAGGCCTTGATGAGAAAAAACATGCACCTCTTTCTTGTCGGAGCCGGGGGGTGGCATGGGCCTAGGGGACCTTTCCTCCTGTTTTAAATTTTGCATACATAAGTTTTTGTAACATAATAAGTGAGAACAACTATAATTATGTTTATGCACTCGTCAGTGTAGCGTAGACAGATAGGGTGTAGTCTAGATAGGGATCGTGGAGGGCTTGTAAAGCACTGCATAAAATTGCTTAAACATGCTGAAAAAAGTTAATAGCATCATATTTCAATGCTTGTGACGTCACAGTTGCCAATTCAAACCACAAAAAATTTTCTATAGTTTTTTAACGTGCACATGTGCCCCTTCCCCCACTTTGAAAAAGGTTCCGCCACCCATGTGTATGGTTGGTTGGCTGCATGCTTTGATGCAGTCAGATTGTTTATATTCCTTATTCTTTGAACACTACAACCGCAATTTACTTTGCAACTGAGTGCTTGGACGTTACAGTGTTTGAGGGCATGTGAATGCCACAATACTTTACTCTACCTGGCCTTGACCAGGATTGGACTCAGTGTCCTACTCTCAATGTAGTGTTGTACCAAGTGTTACGGGTAAGCGAACAATAAAGTGTTAAGAAAATGTCTGTAACCCTGTTGTTCTACTTCAAAACTTTCTATTAATCGTTCTGTTTTGTCTGTTTTTATTAATCTACATTGTCCTGATAGTGTGCGTTTGTACTCTTTGGACTTCGTGTCTGTCACAAAACCTTTCAAAAAAATTAAATAAATATACCATGAAATGCATTATTTTACAACTTTTTTAATTCAGGGGGGCGTGGAACAATGGAAAATTACTTAAGGGGGGCGTGATGGTAAAAAGGTTAAGAACGACTGGTCTAGTTGATACTGGATCTGTACCGGATGCGGATTCAAAATTTCAAAACAAGATTGCAACTGGGCTCAAAATAAATCATAATCCGCACGCCTCTGTGCCAGATACAAAAGCTATGAATGTAACATCCTTGAATGAATGTAAAAGCATTTAATTGCTCGATGTACGAATCATTCGAAATTTCCTTTGCAGGTAATGAATTGGACATCACTATTTTAACGGTTTACGGGCCATTTTTCATTCCTCAGAAAATCTAATTTGATTTGTATTGCGTTTCCTTTGACATCTTTGGAGCAGATGTCAGATTTGAATTGTTTTTTGGACAATTGTTGCCCTTGGACAGAGTTTTGAAAAGTCAGGACTGGATCTCAATCGTGAAATATGACAAGCTGTTCATCTCTGAGCATACGTCAGGACAGTGATGTAGTCGAGACCGTAACCTTCGAGACCGAGACCTGGTTAAAATTTCGAGACGAGACCGAGACTTCGTCAAAAACTCCTAGACCAAGACTCGAGACTTGAAGTTCGTGACTGAGAACAAGACTCGAGGCCTCAAAATTTGTGCATTTGCCGAATTTTATTTTTTAAATGTCGTCATCACTTTTGACCTGATGTTTTTTCAAATTTCTGGCATTTTTGCGACTTATTTTGGTTATTTCTTACCTGCAAATACAACAAACAAAAAATCGATGAATTGCAGAAATTTTAAAGAACCATTTCTTTGCAATATTCAAAGTCTCGAAACCTGAATCCTTCGAGACCCAGACCAATGACCGTGAAACCACATGACTGGAAACATAGATTGTGATTGGCCTTACAACTAGTCCTTGAACCTGAATTTCACAGGTCAGTGAATTTGGATAAGCTGAAGATGAGGGTTTTGCTGTAAAGCAAAGCAGCAGATGAGGACTTTGCTGCGAAGGCCAACGCAGTACGCACAGTCTGTGATTTGCGTGACTTTCGAAGTGAAAAACATGCGTGCGGGTGCGTTGTAGCGCATGGTTTACTTGGACTATTGTATCAGTTGTGAAGCCTATATGATTTAGCACAATAAATTCATGCATGATTTTCAGCAACTACAGTAAGGTGCAATCCAACACAGTGCGTTTTCACTTTTTGTATCTGTGTCAAAAAACTGTTAAGCCCTGCTTCTCATATGTAACTTAGGTGGTTTCACATTATAGGCTACATTAATGTGCCGTAAATTGGAGTTACGCTATATGCAGCAGTGGCATTAAAAAGTGTTAAAAACAGGTTGTTCTTAGCTGCTCTAGGAATAAAAATGTGAAGGGTGTAAGTATTCAGTTTCTCTTTGTTTTAACTGTTAGCTCTTCAAGCTCAGTGATGCCAAGTGCATAAAGCTAGGGAAAACCTGCTGACTGACTCCCCCAAGAAGCTTCCATATGCACTGCAGTTTTTATGTTGTTACTATGGTGTATGTAGTGGTGAACATGTAAGATGTAGTTTTCACTCGGAAGCACAAACTCCATGGGGTTAATTTTTTAAAGGCTGCTAAAATATATAACATTGCAATAGTACATAGCAAATATTTTCATGACAAAAACATAAATGCCCTCTGTAAGTAAGTTTTTAAGCATTGGCACTGGAGAAGTTCCTCTCATTCAAAGCTACTAGTGACATTAAAAATTAGTGAAAGTATAGGCCTAACCCACCAAAAAGTCAATGTTTGTTTCTTTTAATAGTCTGAAATAAATCAAAATAATAAGCAGCACACTTGGGCAGTTAGCTATAAATCTTATTGAATCAAATAAAATGAACAGCAACAAAAGCACCAACACTTTGATGGAGTGAACTGACTAACAACACTTTGCAAAGGCCAGGATTCAGGATACATTTTTTCCATTCATTTTTGTATGCATAAATAGGCATAACAAGTTATTCTTGTGTAATTATGAAAAGGAAGTGGCTGTAGGTTCGTGGTGACACGGTTTGAACAAAACAATGATTTTATCACTTCAGTGGCACCATCATAGTAGTTGAGCGGATGCGTCTACATCTACTGTGTGAATGGTTTTTTATTCGGCTCTCATCACGCACTTTTGATTTTGGTAATAGTGGTTGCGCTTTTCATGAGACCGGTTTTTCTTTACATTTTTCAAAAGTTTCCAAACCTTTCTGTTCACATTTACGGTTTTGGCTTAGTACATCTCTACCAAGCATTGTGTAGTCTACTGCACACTTGTCGTACGCTACTGTCTTGTAACAAGCAGTGGACGAATAAGTTTTCAAAAATGAAGGTCTGCTGGCAGACTTATAGCTACTGCCTTATGAAAATGGTGATGTAATAGAAACATATGAGAATGAGTTCATTTTTGTTTTTATTAAAAAAGAACAAAACTGTTTGTTTTAAATAAACAAAAAACATTGGTTGGGCGTTTGTTAAAGTTTTTCTCAACCTAGGTTTGCATTTCCAAGTGCAAACTACATATTCACCCTAATAACTACTTGATAATTATGATGCAGTTAAATTGAAGACCTGTACTAAATAAAAAGATAACTAGATGAAACATTTAGTTGTTTGGAAGCGAATTATGTCCATCAGTCAGTATATGTGAAATAATAGCTTTGCTCAAAGACCAAGTTAAATTGCAAAAACTTGTGGGGTATCCGTACTTGATTGCATAGCCATAGGAGTGAAACGGATAAAGATTTTTGCACATTCTCTAAAAACAGTTTGATACCTGATAACATTAGTTTGTAAACCTAATTATATAATAGTATTTCTATTAAAGCAGCTCTAGGTTGTTTGAACTACAAAAACAAAATTGTTGAATGCATTTAGTGGCTGCACTAGGATAAATTTACTGCAGAGTTGAAAAAGCTCTGTTGCCACAAACCAAAAATGAATGAGTCAAGTTACACTGGCAGATACTGCTGTGTCTTCCTGGATGCCACAGCGTTCAAAATAATTCACATATATTTAAAGTAGGCCTACCTAGAGAAAAGGAAGCGAGACATGGTGAGTCAATTCAAAAGTTAGCTGAAAGTTTTTATCAAGTAATATGTTCAAGCATATTGCTTGCCCACCATCATCAGTTACAAATGGCAAGTGTAATTGTTGTTTCTTATAATAATTTTGA
>JGI24159J19872_10008890_pt1 | contig 13162 bp, 8 predicted proteins | sample Ectturendosymbi4_FD_19872 | JGI IMG/M metagenome (IMG submission 19872) | reverse complement strand
TATGACCCTAATACCAGACACAAAAGATACAACACCACAAACTCTGCAAAATGGATATCCAGCAGGCAACCCTGCTGTAAACCTTAACACTCTACGCTGACCTCCTACACAAAAATCCGAACCTCCACTGCCCTTCTACTGTTACGGCAAGTTTCCCTTCAAATTTCAATTGACTCGCTCTGTTCGTTTTAAGGCGTGGCCCTTGTTTCAGCCCTAAGCACACGGCGCTTGATTGCATTGCGATCAGGGCCGGCCTTTAGCCGATGCAATCGATGCAGCTGCATTGGGCCTCGCGCCTCTGAGGCCCCGCGCCATGGTGTTTGGGTAGGTTGTTCATTTTTGCCAGATACACCTTGCGCTTGAGAATTCAGTAGAAACGCCATATAAATTTCGTTGTTAACAAAGAACGCTNTAGTCAGAACTAGCAAATTTCCTCTCGAACGTTAGCAAACGTGCTCAATTCTCGTGTTAGTGCTGCACTGTATATCTTCGCTCTACCACTATCGTAACACGTTTGACTGAACACGATGACGTCATAAAATCACTGCTCAGAGGGGCCCCGCGCCTAGGTCTTGCATTGGGCCCTGCGCCCAGGCCTTGCACAGGGCCCCGCATCTGCTAGTGCCGGCCCTGATTGCAATCCCTTCGTTTGTGTTCTGGCCGTCTGTGGAGGTCAGTCAGTGAGTGTGTGACTTCATTGCAAGCGTGAATATTTTGGTTTAACCGACGACCGCGAACTAATTTAGTATTATGCCATTCGCATGCGTGGCCTCTTTCTGAATGACAACGACAATATGATCTGCTGTTTGTTCCTCGGCCCCACACTCGCAGACCGCTGGTGGATGTGGCTAATGTGGCTGTTTTTTTACACACCACGAGACCCATAAACACAGGCATACGCGAAAGAGAGGTGACATTGTGGCAGAGATGAAAGCAACACTAAACCATCGATACTAAATCAGAGACAACTGACAAGGTCCTTTGTAACTCAGTAAGATTGTAATTAATCTTTATAGTCTAGTAGACTGGTTCTACTCAGACTCTTTCACCCCGCGTACCAACTGCAAAATGTCTTTCGTTACGCGCACCTGGAATCTAGTTTAAGCATATTTCTTCAAATGGACTTAAATGGTTAGTATATCATTTAACCAGAGGCGCATTTGTCACGTTTAAACTAAATTAGTACGCTACGTAACACTAGAAAAACAACAACGGTCCATCCAGAGATTACCAACCTTTTTGAAACTGAGAATCTTCTTGGGTAAGGATTAATGCGGAGGGCTGCCAGTTTGATACAAATCTCTGTGAAAAATAGCTCAGTTTACCTTTAGCTACGTTATTATGAAAAATATTAATGATATTCATCTATGTGAAGACGCAGATCATGTTAATGCTGTTTTTCAAACAGGCCAGCGAGCAAACCATCTGCTATTTGCGGGTGGCCTGTTGCTCGCGGTCACTATATTGGTGGCTCCTTACATAGGCTTTCCTTCGCCTGAACTTTAGTACGGCGTCTGCTTTAACATTCAAATATAACATTACAAAACAACCGTTTGATCACAATCACCCACCACCAGACAAGCAGTCGACAGGCCTGCAAGCAGTGCAGCCCGAAATGCCGGCAGGTTCAGGGCGAGGCCAACAACAAAATCCATGTTAGAACAAAACTTATTTTTTAAGACGCTACTCTTTTATATTTGTGGTTAGTCGCTTAATATACACATATTAGCATGGGGCCCTTATGTTCGTGGGGCCACCAGGCAATTGCCCCTCAGGCCCATACGTTAATACGACTCCAAGTGATAGCTTGAGATGGGATTGTGTCAGTCCCGTTGCCACGGTGGGCTTAGCCCCCAAATAAACTTCCAAGCCCCCCAAATTGAAATATGAAACACCATCAATCAGTAAAGTTTTTTTCGAGTTTTAGAATGTCAAACCCCCTTGCACAAAATGTAAAGCCCCCTTACTGACGACTTTCTGGCGACGGTTCTGGGTTGTGTCATGGTAGTTGTGGATTAGTGCAGCGATGCAATGTGTGTCACAAGAATGTACAAACTGCAAGCAGGAAATGAGGTATATGATCGCTCGTATGGAAACTGTGAAGTGAAGTTGCAGTCAATGCGATGACTCAAACATGAACAAGTAAATTCGTATACTTTTGGTGGATCCATGATTTGCAATGTTCGCAATGTGGTTGGAGAGAAAAGATACCCCAGTATATTTTTAAAAACTATTGTTCAAAAATTACACGAAATACGCAAAGCAATTATGTAAGTGATGAAAACAATACCTCAACTAGAAATTGAAATAAGAACAATAATACAGAATCAGTGGCCTTTGTTAACGCTCACATATGTAGTCGCACCGTGGTAAAAGCTTCATACTGCTTCTTTATAAATAATCTAATATGAAACTCATTCTGCCTTATGGCAGCAAATCTCGGAACAACATTTCAAAAATCTTAAGTGTTTATACAAAAAGTTAGCAGCAGCCCACTAGCTACGAAAGTGTAAGTAGTCGGCTGTGAAAGAGGTTTGGTTTTGAAACCAGCATCCACTCCGATTTACTACCCAGTTTGTCAAAGATATTTCAAGTTCAGGGGTTCTCAACCTGGGGTAAATGTACCTCTCGGGTACATTTGTCTATCTGAAGGGGTACATTTAAGGGAAAAGTATATTTATTTCCGAATATTCTAACATATAAAAGTTTTATTAAAACTTCAGTGGATTTGATATTTCACTCAGCTTATTTGTCATGAGAAACTTTAGGGGTATATGCTCATCTGTCGAAATGCTGAAGGGGTACATGTTCAGAGAAAGGTTGGGAACCTCTGGTCCAGTTTAATTGAAGGAAAATGATGTCGCACGCACCTAAACGTTTAGACTGCTTTTTGTAAACAGAGTTGCATGAGCGTCGAAAGGATTTTTCCATGAGGGGCAATAAAGGAAAATTTTCAGGTGATGGCCAAAATGATTTTTTCCAGGAGGGGGCCAAGAGTGGTGAATTTTCATTTTACCAACTCGGAAAGTAAGAGAAAAACATTTTGTGCTAAAACGTTAATAGCAAAATATCAAATATCAAAATCCAGGGGTTTGCCCCTGTCCTCCACTCTTCNAGCGCCCATGTATAANGTCTGGACAGCAATGATGTAATATTTCTGGACGTATCATTTCCTGATTTCGAAAGACTCAGCACAGACCCGTGACGTCACATTCCGTTTTTCAATAATCGCTGTAACGTCACGAGCTGTCACCGATGCAAAACCGACGTGCGCGATTTGCAACACCCAGACAAACGTGGTGCAAAAAAGAGCACAATGGTAGTGTAATTGTATTAAACAAATAAAATTTTATTCGGATTAGTTGTAAACTGAAACTCGGTTTAGACCCGCCTGGGCATTGGGCGTGCCCTGAAAAACGCTGTCAAATACATCAAACCAACAGACCGGGTGGACGTAATTGAGAAACTCTGAGCAAGGTGATGCGAAATCCATCGATCAAAAACTAAACATGAGGTATGATTGAAAGTGTAAACAACACAGATGCGAAATTTCTGACCAAACACATCAAAGCGTCCCGACGAGGTGAACTTCATCGGACAGAAAAAGTTTAATCAGATCCAACACGATGCGAACAGCCGACCTGCCTGAGCAACAACATAAGCAGCAGAGATGAACATGGATTTAGATTTAAATCCGGCGGATTTTCAGTTTTATGATGGGTTTGGATTGGATTTGATTTTATAAAATCTGCTTAACCGGATTTGGATTAGATCTGCATTTGATAATCTTGTTTTGAACTTCTTCCCAACTTTCAGTTATATTTCGGAACTGTAGGATACTGCATTTAATCTGTAAGTTTGCTTCTGTGGAGTTTCTCACATCCGTCGAAAGTATATTTGTATTTGGAACATTGACATACTATTCAGCGATACGAGGTACACGCCTTCTCTCTTATGCATCATGACATCAAAGTTAAGGAATTCGTGTGTCTTTCATTGATTCTGTCCCTTTTCTTGACCCATAATCGCAATAGCACGAAGCGTTTTATATACTGTATGTGTGTAGCCTAGTGCTAATGATTCGCTTGTGCTGTATACCGTACGTGGTACTTTTGTTTTGTCTGATTTGATAATGATATCTTATACTTCGTAACTGAGCTTTTCATTGCATTTGATGCTAATAGAGCTTACCTTGAAGTCTTCAAAGTGTCCACTATTGTAGTATTGTGAGCCAAAGATAGAGCATAACTTAACTTAAATTTGTTTCCAAGGTATTTTTGGCAATGTCTACTTTGCCTCATGAGGCAAACACTGTGGTGGAGCTATTTTGTCTTTAGCAGAACACGACTGATAGAATTTCAGATTTAAACAGGATATGGATTTTGAAACTGTCAGTTTATCGGAATTGGACTTGGATTGGATTTTGAAATGAAATTGTCGGATAGGACTTGGATTTGAAAAACGTAAATCCATTCATCTCATCTCTGATAAACATTTGGTGACGGAAGCCTGAAAAAAAGAAGAAATCAAATATTTCGGTATTAGACACTTCAATAAATAAACAGTTGTTACAGATGTTAAAAAGCAAGAAATTTAATGACGCAGTTGTTCTTGCATTTTTGCAATGTGGCTGCTACATTCAGAATTTGTACATTCGGCAAAAAGAACCCGCATCTCAAATATGTGTCGTCCCATTTTCTAACGTTGGCAATTGAACAACATTTGGTCTGCTTCGGATTAGGTGTCTTTTTAACATTTGGACTACATTGCTCATGACCGTCCACTCCTTCGCTGTTGTTATCATTTCGCTTCACATAAGTAAATATGCTATTTTGCTTCACCTGGCTTGACTGAACAGTAAGAAGTTGGGTTTCACACTGTTTTCACCTTACTCCACAAAGGTTGAACAGAAACTCTGGTGTGTGGCTCAGTCTATACTCACTACTAGACTCAGGCTTAGTTTCCTTTCTACTCAGTCTACTGTATTGTGAACTGTACATCGGCAACATCGTATAACTGTGATGCGCCAATAACGTTCTTCTTAATTGCACAACAGTGAACAAGTGACGAAACAACTATCAACATTTCTTGTTCCGCTATCTGCACTCAACCTCCTGTATAACTACCCGGCCTACTTGGAGTCTGAATGCGGCACAGTGATCTAAAAAATTTCTTAATGGCGCATCAACAGACTGAAACAAGAAATCATTTCCCCTCAAAAACGAGAAACCCTCCCAGAACCCCACTACATGTTTTTAGGAACCCCTGTTGAAAAACAGTGTTGTAGATAACATGAAGCTTGCCCCAGGCAGTATTTCTATATTGGACTCGGTGAATTTTAATCGATGATATAATATTCGAAGTGCTTGGCTACTCTTATAACGCTGAACTTTGTACATTACACCGACACAAAGTATGACACAACCGTTTACAACAGTGCTTTTTAACCGGGGGGCGCTCCATTTACGCGCCCTGCAACATGGAAAGTTTGCTCATTAAATTTACCAATAAATACATTTGTTTTTACAACTTATTTAAAATCAGTGGGGCTTGAAACAAAGAACAGTTACTTCATGGGGGCGTGGTAGAAAAAAGGTTAAGAACCATTGGTTTATAGTGTTCTTTCGACGTCAGTTTCTCGTATAAAATTGCACTAATATATTTGTCACTAAAAACTCTTTCAATACGATGTACGTTTACATTTATTAAGGAATCCGTGTCAATGTGTTTATTTGTGAAACAGACTGTTTTATAAGTAAATTATTTAGTAAGAGTTTCTTTACTGTTAGCCGATCAATTACTTTTTAGCCATGTCACGGTATCTAAAGTTTGTAGTTTTTCTAATTACTGGAACTCTGTACTCATATTGTATCATCAGAAAAAGTATAGTTTTTATGACATTGGAATTGGAAAAGTTATCAGAAAGAACAAAAGACCGAAAGTCGTACCTTCAGGGAACTTGTTTTTGTAGACGATTTTATGTTTTTCATGTGGAAATACTGAGTTCCGTTAGATAAATAAGTTTGTATTAGTGTAAAAGTAGTGTAAAACCGACTGAAGAGTACAGTTGTTAGAGTACGCGCCACCAAAGCTCAAAGACTCATACTTGAAAAACGGTTCTTGTGGCCGGTCCTGCCTCGTGCTCGATGTTGATGGTTGGGTGCAAAGGAACGGATCAAGGACGGTGCTGCCATTGACTCGCCACCATGTCCAGCATTCACTATGAAAGCAGCCGCATGACCCATGGCGCAAGCAAGCGATGGGCGGCGCAGACCACTCGTGACACTCCGAAAGCAGACAAAAACGAGTATAATGAAACTGACCTGAACTAGTTTGAAAATATCTCTTCTTAATATTCCATTGTGCTCGAGTTTTGTCAACAATACAGAGTAGTTATTTTCTAAGTCTAAGCCTTAGACTAAGGTTTTTCTAAAATTTACAGCAGGTAAACTGCACATAAAATCGTTTTCTGCCAAGGTTTTTGAGACGGTTTTAATACAAATCTGTAACAGCCAGGTATCTGGAGGGATTGTTGCGAAAATCGCATTGTTAATGACTCAACACATTGAATTTACTTAATTATTCGTTCAATATTACGTATATGACTTTTTCAAATATTTTTGACCTGTACGTTGGTGTAAAATCGATGTATATGTAGAAGAACTTTGAAATCTCTTGACCTAAAATCGGCACTAATTTTGCAGTTTCAAGTCGTCGACTCAGCCACGTCGAGCAGAGGTCCACTGTTGGAAACTACAGGATCAGGTGTTTGTCTTTTGCAGACGATTTGTTTCTGCTCGCATCTACTAAATAGGGTCTTCAAAGTTAACTTGATGTTTGCAGCTGCTTGAGATGAACTGGAATTTTTTATCAATAAATGGACCGAGGTATTTTTTCTCTTCAGAAATCCAAGTCGATGTTCACTGCAAGTAAGCGGCAATAAGTTGCAGCATGCCTAGAAGTTAAAATACTTTGGGTTTCTATGGGCGTTAGACGGAAGGAAGAACAAGGAGATAAAAATATGTATTGTTAAAACAAACGTAGTATTGCTTGAGCTTCATCGTTCTGTGTCCACAAATTGAGAGCTTTCAAACACCAACAAGCTGTCAGTTTTTTAATCGGTCTTGGTTCCTATGTCCTCACCTTTGGTCATAAATGCTGGGCAATAACAGAAAGAGTACTATCTCAAATGAAAGCGGCAGAAATGGGATTTTTGCCAAGATTTCATGGCGTCGCCCACTTCACGACAAGTAGCACAGATGTGAATTTCATCAAATTTCGAATTTCGAGCTAATTCTCCAAATAGAGAAGTGCCAGCTGCGATGGTTCGTGCATGTTACCAGAATACACTAGCATAGGTTGGCGAGGCGAATCTAGTTGGCTGCATACTCCGGAAAGCGACCCAAATGGCGACCATAAACCAGGTGGCGTCATTACACCTCCCACGTTTTTTGGTTCCGTCTTGATTTAGAGCCATGAGAACTTCAGATGTTACAAAAAACCGTGAGATATCTTGATACCTCTTGGGACTTCTTCCTTTGGCCCTCGTGGAAGGAAAAGTGAGTGAGCTGGGATTCTTCCTTTGGCTAAAGTGAGTGAGCTGCTTACCGGTTGCGTGGGTTCCAATATATTTTGTTGATTCAAGCAAATCACTATAATTTTCACTCCTATTATTTTATACAAAAAAGTAAGTTTTGCATGGTGGCGACTATTGCGATTGTACCATATTTCCTTTTTCACGTTTTCAAACTCAACCAATTGAGCAAAAAGTTTCATTTTGCCACAAAATAGAATATAAACGTGGCTTTGTGCTGAAGTGAAACAATTTTCTTTTACGGAGTGTGTAGTACGACATGTGTATCTGCAACTGGTTTCCGAAGACGTTCCAGTATTCCATCCAGCATTTAGCGTGGTTCGACGCTATCGGTTTGGAGTTTATCAATAGCGTGGATTCCGCGGAAGCTTTTTTGTCAGGACTTTTTCGTAGTTACTGCTTCGGAAGCCAAAGCACTTACTGGAGAAGTCGGGTACTTACACGTGAAGAAATATAAAAACAGGAAAAGAATCTACTGCCTTATGGGCTTTTGTGTTCGAATTTGTGATTCACAATGGAAGTTATTGGACTGTTGTCATGAAAATTAGGCTGCTCTTTCACTGCAAAGTCAGACGTATTCAAAACAGATTGAAATGCATTGAGACTTTATAATATTGTTCGTATCTGAGGTTACGCCTTAGCAAAAAGCACCAAAGCACATGCCGAGTTTCTTCAAAAATTATTTGTAAGTACGCTAGACTATCAGCATGTTTTCAGGCTCAGATTGTCGTATTGGCAACTGCTCTTGTCAGTTGACCGTACCGAGCGGGTGTAGTTAGCCTTCTAGCCAACAATTAAATATCAGATTGAAAGATTTAACGACCTGGTCATGGGTTTCACATGTTGTGCAATCACTATCCTATATATATAGGGTGAAATTCTTTGATTGCCCATGTGAATGAAAAGTTCTGGAGAACGTGACGCCTGAGCAGTCATGAAGAAATGAATAAGACCGAGATGTCAGAAGATCTTCACGTGCTGCACCATGTGATTGCGCTATACGCCCTAGAGCATCATGTCATGGACTGCTGTGCATCGCGTACTCAAGAAAACGGAAACTACGCTTACTACGTGACAACTTGCCTCGTCACGTTGTCGCAAAAGATTTTATTAATCACGTAACCGCAAGTGATATACATGGTGCTTAGTGAGAAGAGAAAAGCATGCAATGCTTGCGCTTGTGGAAAGTTTTGTGAACAAACAGATTTGCTTTTATTGCTTCTGTTTTATTCTGAATATGCCATCGCATTTTCTGAGTTTATGGTATGCTCCAGTATGGTATGTGCATTTTTCGTAGGCGCAAAGAGAAGGCTTTTTAAGAGGAGGGGGGAAGCTGTTTCTCCTAAAAAATATGAAATTTTCCCAATTTCTGATGACGACCGAAAACAAGGTATTTCGCACCAAGTGGATGTAAATCGACTGACATTTCTTGGATTTTCCAATGTTTGTCCGAAGAATTATCCAAAGAATAAAAACATCCCCACTTTCCGAATCACCATGTCGATATTAATGAAAAGCCTTGGCCCCGAACAATTGTCAAGATACCATCTCAAAAATTTCCTCGGTCAATTCCACGACTTTTTCCACCCTGTCCACCCTTGCAGTTTTTATTCTTTCACTCAGAAAATTCAGTTTCTATATTTCTATATGTCCCAAAAATTAACAAAACTACCCTGATAGTCTGATTTCGACAAATTTACTGTAGAGTGCAGCCGCTATTTTCAGGCCATTCTCGGTGCGCAAAGATCGAAAGCGATGACAGAAGGATACCTGTGTTCCTTACAAGTTCACCATTCAGCAAATCAATATTTCACTTAGTTCTGTTTTTCGTTCCACCAGGAGAAATTTTTTTTGGTTCGGCAGAAGGTTATGCTTATGGTCAAAAGAATGTTCTTTGAGAAATTTGTGATAAATTTGTAGCTATATACACATATTTTGCCTTGAATCATAAAAGTTCCTAATTCATACCAAAATGTTGCAATTGATTTGCACTTTAGTACACTTATGTTACGGACCCTTCATTGCTGTTTCTTAAATTAGTATGGCTACAATTTTTTCTTCGCCCTTCCTTCCAGTAATGACAGGTATTATCGGCTCACTGAAATTTTATTACATGTTTTCACGAAAGAAATGAAACGTTCCAAAAGTTGTGATTACAGAATTGCAATTCCTTACTGGTGTTAAGATAACCATATTATCAAACACCGTTTTTGCATTGCGCATGCACTCTGCTTGTTCAGTTAATTTCTTCATCTATACCAGGCATAACAGCATGCTTGGTTAGCTCTTGATCAACTGTAATTCCTATGCAGTCTGTCTTGCTTCGTGGTTGGTGATTGAATGCCCTACGATAGTGTTTGACATTTCATTTTACCATGCCTTTCGCACATCAGTGGCATGTTCGGGATTTAAATAAAAGTTTATCGCAAGTTTTCACCACGCATTTCCTCGTATAGAGTCTAACATAAGCATACTGATAAGTAAGAAGAAATTTCTTGTGATTTAAGTTTACGTCACTATCAAAGGTTTTCTGCGTTTTGTATTTGAACACTTGAAATGGATTTGCATGCATCTACTTATTTAGACAGAAACCATGAGAAGTTTCAATACAACCGAGTAAAACAAACTAACACAACATGTAGGAAAGAATGTAAGGCAGAAAAAAAGTTGTATACTGAAAGAAAATTTCACCAGAAAGCTTACATGGTCCAGAGTGTTTGCATAAAAATAATTTCACTAAGTAACGCTATACAAACTCGCAATTACTGAACGAAAACGAAGAAAAGTTTGTGAAAAACGCCTTGCCAAGAAATGTCTTACTTGTTTATCAATCAGCTAGCGCGTATTACCCCAACGCAAAAGCTTCGAACAAGAATGTGTTGACGGTTTAGCGTCAATTAAAGGTACTCAGCAAAAAGAAACCTTCCAAATGATTAAATTTGAAGCCAGAGCAGTAAACTGAGATTACTAGTCATGTCAGAGAGCATTTAGTATGCTCCGAAAGGCTCATTCTATTGCACCCTGATTAAAAGTCTGTTTTGAATATTTCTGCAGAAAACAAAAACAGAAATGAAAAAACTTCGATTGCTGCACGTCCCCTATAGCACCCCGATTCCACAGCAGAACTAGAAAGCAGAAAATAAATTTGTATGGGGCGTCCTTGAATGACGTCACGTCATTTGTTAACTTTTTACCCTCTTCCTATCCCACAATATGTCACTTTTTACGTACGTCCCGACAAATACAAAGTCACAATTCATCAATCCCTCTGTCCTGAACAATCTGAAATGTTCAGTCTGACTTCGAAATATTTAAGCAATTTTTTGTTTTAGAGTTATTAACTCACATAGTACCAAATGAAGTGGATCTTACTTGCATAGTTTGAATTTAACAAGCAGTATTTTACCTTATTGTCAAGTACCGTTTTCATTCGATTGTAATCCGAGGCTTATAATGTTTTTTCATCATTTCATACGGCTTACATTTTTTTCTTTACCTTACCGACAGTTCTAGAGATCCCAGATGACGGGGTCTTTCCTTTTCTACGTTTTGTCGACCACTCTTTTCGGATTCTCTTTCTACTCTTCCGCATCACGTAAACATTCCGTCACAGGAGGGATGAACAGAGGGTAGTTGTAGTGGTGCAAGCATCATTCCTAGGGTGGCCAATTATACGCGAAACGTGCTAATACGCTAAATTATCTCAGAGGCTTAGGTAACATATGTACAAGTGCGGCTTACAGTGAAAGACGGCTTATAATCAAGCGCGCCGCACAATCAAATAAATACGCTGTGCAGACTCAGCAAAACACACTTATTTGGCGTTTTGAGTTCACGATGCACACTAAAAATGAAACTATGATTTTAAAGACATGTGTAAACAAGAGTGCTGTAATATTAAAAATTACTGATACCTCCGTGCATAAATAAAATCTATTTCTATAAAAACGGTTTGTTGATGCAATTATCTTCATCAGTGATAAAAAATAAATGCCGTGAGATTCGAACACGGCTGTTGTAAAATGTGTGCGCTCCAGGTGGCAACGTGCTGACAAAACTTATGCAGGAGGCGGGGAACGTTGATTAAAAGATAAGACGGTAAAAACAACAGTATGACGAATCAAGCGGTGGGCAGCACGAAGGAAGTTTAGAAAGTTATAATGTAGACTATTGTAACATAAACCGGCAAATATCGGGGAACAAGTCCGATCTTTTTTCATTCATTGTGTCTTCGTCGCTATTTATGTGAAAAGATTCGATAAATCGGTGTATCTAATAGTTTGATTCAAAGTCCGAGACTTTTGAATTATCCCAATCCATTCCGTGGTTTAGATCAAATGTGTGTTTCGTTAAGGCACTTTCATTGAAACATTTGTTTTTACATCCGTAGTGTGTTCTTTTTGGCAGGTTTCAAGGCTTCTTTTGGTTTCTCCAATGTATCGCTTATTGCAGTCACGGCATGCAAAAGAATAAACAACGCCTTGTCGCGACTATATCCACGGGGTCTTTGATGGAATTTAGAAGATTGCCCATGCTTCTCGCCGGCTTTGATGCGACTTGTATTTTGTGGGTTATCAAGCATCGTTTGATTTTGTCAGTTAAGTCCCGGGAGATAAGGTAGTACGGCGGATAACCCTCTTGTTTCATGTTCTTCGTTCTTTGTTTTGTTTACAGGTTTCTTCCGATGTAGCAGTCTGTCTGGGTATTCGTTTGGTTTAAGAGTTGATCTGACGAGGTTTATGTCTTCCTGTCTTTCACTTTCCTAGTCACAGAGTTTGTCGGCGCGTTGTAGCAGCGTGTTCAGTATTGCGCATTTATGTACAAGAGGATGCTGTCAGCGAAAATCCAGGTATTTACCAGTGTGTGTTGGTTTCGGACAGGCCCGCAACCAGAGGGGGGGCAATCGGGCAATTGCCGCCCCCCGAAATTTTCACAAACGTATGTATTTGTTAGGTGCTGCAACAAGTTACATCATTTTGCCCCCCCAGAAAATATCAGTTGGTTGCGGCCCTGGTTTCCGATATACCTTTGTACTAAGTTGGCCACGCTCCAGTCGTGTTATTAACGTATCCAGAAAAGCAAATGAGGCATCGTTTTCTTTTTCCATTGTAAAATTGATGGAGTTCTCAACTGCATTGATATGATTAAAGAAATCGGTAAGCATGTCTTGTTTAAGAAAAAACAGAGGTGTCATCGTATCGTTTCCAATGCTTCGGGTCAGATATGAAAGAGTTTAGTGCCCGAGTTTCTACATCTTCCATTACCATGTTAGCGATTACAGCTGACACTGGGGAGCCCATTGCTGTACGGAAAATCTGCTGGTAGTTATTTCCACAGAAATGCATGTGAGTCGCATTTTAGCAGATCTTCAAGCCTTGGCAGATGTCGTTGATTGACCACTTGGTGTGGCTTGATATATCTGTCCACAACTCCAGTCTGTGCAGAACCACATCAAATGCCAATTTGATTTAATTTTAATTTAATTTAATTTAATTTAATTTATTTGTTTGTTAGCAGACACGAAGTCCATAGTATGAACACACACACTCTGCAGAACGCAGGTTGATA
>JGI24159J19872_10008889_pt1 | contig 13163 bp, 2 predicted proteins | sample Ectturendosymbi4_FD_19872 | JGI IMG/M metagenome (IMG submission 19872) | reverse complement strand
ATAAGCAGCGCCAGCACAGCACACCGGCGATACGAACAAACTAATATATTAAGCTAACTGCTGACTAGTGTCAACACGGACCAAACGCAACTTTTTTGAGAAAGAACACACCCTCCATCAGAACTTGTAGTGCGCAACTTGTCTGCAGTGCGTTCGCTGCATTCATCGAATGTTCATGAATTGAACAACAAAGCCAGTCGTGCAAAGCAACGTGATGTTTACGTCAAAACCTTGGTAACCTGTTTGTTATAGTTTCTTGGTTACCTGTTTGTGACCGTTTCTGTAGTAACTTGTTTGTTACCGTTCCTTTCGCGACCTCTTTGTGACCGTTTCTGTAGTAACTTGTTTGTTACCGTTCCTTTCGCGACCTGTTTGTGACCGTTTCTGTAGTAACTTGTTTGTTACCGTTCCTTTCGCGACCTGTTTGTTACCTTTTCCTCAGTGCCCTGTTTGTTACCGTTTCTTTCGCAACCTGTTTGTTACCATTTCTTTCGCAATCTGTTTGTTACCGTTTATTCGGTAACCTGTTTGTTACCGTTTCTTCGGTAACCTTTTGTTACCGTTTCTTCAGTACCCTTTTGCTACAGTTTCTTTCGCAACCTGTTTGTTACCTTTTCCCCAGTGCCCAGTTTGTTGCCGTTTCTTTTGCAACCTGTTTGTTACCGTTTCTTTCGCAATCTGTTTGTTACCGTTTCTTCGGTAACCTGTTTGTTGCCGTTTCTTCGGTAACCTTTTTGTTACCGTTTCTTTAGTACCCTTTTTGCTACAGTTTCTTTCGCAACCTGTTTGTTACCGTCTCTTTCACAACCTGTTTGTTAGCGTTTCTTTCGCAACTTGTTTGTTACCGTTTCTTTCGCAACCTGTTTGTTACCGTTTCTTCTGTAACCTTTTTGTTACCGTGTCTTTTGCAAACCGTTTCTCTGTCGACCGCGTGTGACGCAGTCGAACCTGGTAATTCAAGCGCGTTGTGCTTCAGAGAACTAAAGACTCACCTCCCACAGTATTATACCCCAACTGAAAACATCGCACTTTTCGCTGTACTGGCATCCTTCGAAGACCTCGGGAGCCATCCACGCTGCTGAGCCCTTGAAAATATTGACAAGGTTTTGAAAGCATACAACTTAAAACTATTGCATACAATTTTTAGCGTACACAACTAAACTGTTGCATTGCGAAAATCACCGTACATGCAAACAAAATGTGAAATAATGTTGTAGAATCAACATTTAAAACTTTGAAAAACAACTAGGGACGGGCAATTCAGAATTAGCGAGCTCCGAAGATGCGGTTCCTGAACTATCCGGATCGAAAATTCCGCTCTGAACCGGATCGAAAATTCCGCTCTGAACCGGATGACAGCATGCGGTTCTTCTTTTTCACTGGAACATTAGTAATGAATGTGTGATTCGATCAAACAATTGTTACGCTTGCTTTGCTCATAGCTGATGCCTGATACCATGTGAGAGGGCGAGTGATTGCTTATACTTCGAAAATTAAAACAGAATTGCTGCCGAGAATATATTTTGTTCAACGAATTGACCGTGGTGCTCATATATCATTAAGATGGATGTTCTTACAATTCAACTACAAGATTCAGGACTCTTCCTCGATTGACGGCAGGGCACGTAGACTGTCAAGTTTAAATTCAAAATTTTTGATTTTTAATGTCATTTTCCTTCTTGTCTGTTTGCCTTTGTTTCGACATTTTGCATATATCTACATACTCGACATGATAAAAGCGATTTTGCCAATAGAAAATGACAATTAGGCTTGTAAATGCATTTTATGCAATTCAGTTTGAAAACATCTGGTTTACGTTTTATTGAAACGAATAAAGTTATTAGATATTAATACAGACCCACGTCATAACGCATCACAAAACAGCACAGAAGGTCTCTCGTTAAGATTGTTTGAAGTTGAAAACAGAAAAAAGCATAGCATTATCTATGCAGAAGAAAATTTAAGGTGCCAAGTGCAAGAATGAGTAAAACTGCATGATCCCGGGTTAAAATTCCAAGGGTGGCACCCTCCTAAGGTAATCTTTTGCGCAAAATAATACGAGAGAACGAAAACGATCATTGTCAGTCAACGAAGACCACAAAAGAGTATCTACCCCAGGAGCCTTTTGACCAACCTCACCTTGTTGTTGGTCATGTGCGTGTGCTGATCGCAGGCCGTGCCGAAGTCGCAAATCTTCAACACGATGCCGTTATTCGTCAGCAGCAGGCTGAAAAATGTCACATTTCAATGCTTGTCACAGTCGCTGTAAGTTTAAACAAATGGACATCTCTGACAACGTAGTAGCCTTACACGCGTAGTCCAGAACAAAAGATAACGCACACGGGTTCAAATTCTCGAGTTCGATTGTTACCGGCAGATGCTTAACAATTTATTATTCATTAAACAGATCACAAGAAGAACGACACAGAAGTGCGCATCAGTCCGCAAAACTACGGTTTCGTTCTCGTACAGCCTGCCTATGTGGCAGTTCCAGAACTGATCAACCTACCTATGTGGGTTGATATGTGGGTACCTATCAACCTACCCAACCTACCTATGTGGCAGTTCCAGAACTGATCTGGCTAAATGCAACATAAGGTTCGTTTGTTTTTTTACAATGGTATACTCGTAATTGATCGAATAAAATGGCAAATCAGGTTCCCCGAAAACAAAATCGACAACAATAAACCAATTCAGTTTCGGGAATGTTTTGAAACTTCATGAAAAACACCAGTGTTTGCAAGTGCTGGCCATCACATGGGGGGGGGGTTATAATTCTCCAACGTGCACTTGGAAAACTGTCGCATTATACTGTGAATTAAGAATCAATTAAGTCCACAACTTATTACAGAAAAGAAAAGAATTAAAGCTTAAAAGCTTTTCTGCAAAAATTTTAAATAATATCAAATCTTAACAAACTCATGAAGTCATGATATCAATTGTCAACAACAGCACCGCACTTTCTGCAGCGTCGAACGTACTTGGGCGGTTTCAGGTCCCTGTGGATAAGAGCTTTTGGCTTCATACCATGCAAGTACGCCACTCCTTTAGCACACTGAAGGCACCAACTGATGGCGTGCCCCGACGAGTAATGAGGCTGGCGACCAGGTCCATGCAGCACTGCAAAAGTATTCACGAACCATTTTGATGATGCCGCACAAAACGGTTTGCAGGAAACGCTGGCGCATTTTGGCAGCAAACAACGATAAGAAACTTTAAAAAATCACAAAAATAAAATCATAAATAAATTATTAATGCTTAAAGTTTACTCAAAATCTTCCAAGCATAGACGATTTCACGAAGAACCATATGCCATGGGGAAACAGTGATCTTACTTACAATTGTAAAGAGATCCACACTCTGCAAACTCCATAACCAGTGAAACAGGGTTCCGGCATGCTCCATACAACTGAATTATGTTGGGGTGGCAGACTCTTGACAGCTGACGCAACTCTGTCATGAAAGCAATGCGTTCTGATTCTGATTCAATCATCTTCACAGCAACTTGAATGCTTTTCCAGATGGCCATGTACACAACACCAAACGATCCCTTCCCAACAGGCTTTAAAAAACGTCATGATCAACATTATTATCTTGCCACCCAATTAAGCAATCAACACACATTGCCTTAACATTCAAAATCAAGCATTTCATCTTCGTTAACCACTCAGGCACATGACCAACTTTCTTCAAAAGATGGAAAATGTAAAAGATGNTTAATAGTTATTCAACATTAAATAAATAGGTTCAAAATAAAAAACAGACAGTATTAACAAGTTATTAATTATTAGAAAAGAACTTTGCATACAGNTAAAATGCAAGATTTCAAGCATTCAGTAACTGTGTTGTACTGTTGAACTGTGTAATATGTCACCAACCCTGATGCACTCAACCTCTTTTGCAGTGTGAAAGTTTTGATTTAATTTTGACTTCTAAAGTACACACTATACGCAGCTGTTTTTATCACTAAACACACTTTGAATTTGTCGTGTCAAAAAATATTTAGATCACATGATTGGCCCATGGTCAGCTGAACTGGCGACTCCCAGGTTTTTTCGTCGCAAATCAACATGAACTGTTGTGTGATAAGCACAAGACACTCAAAACCAATCCTCTAGCATACAATCTGTGGCCTAAATACTTGACATCAAAGCTGATGCAATAAAAACGATAAACATGAGAATCAAATTGAATGTGAGCTTTGAACGGACATTTAAAAGAGAGAAAATTTCTCTATTGACTTGAAAATGTTCTAAAAGTGGAGGCAAAAGGAAAAATTTACAACTAACCAAAATTGGTGGTAAAATAAATTGGGGAAACCACAGCATGAACAGGAGATCTTGTATTTTGAATGAAAAAATTCACTGACTTAAAATACTTGCTCACGTTTGTTTCTAGTTCCATCATTTATTTAAACCTATATTTTGCAACTTAACTGAACAGTGCATGATCACTATATATGTTTTGGAAACACAAAAAAGAAGTGACATCTTACATGATAAACAATACCCACTTACATCTCGTATATCCATTTCCTCATAATCAATTTCTTCTATAAAACCTGGATGGGAATCCATCACTGGCGCAGTCATGGCAATTCAGAGAAAACCCTTCCTTGCTATGTCACACATTATGGGCTATAAGAAACATGAAAGTTGCACAAAAAGCAGCGTCTTATCTCACATTCCAGCAACCATTCAAATGTAATGATTTTCAATCACCATCCAATAGAACATTTCACAGAAAAATATCTCAATACCATCTAACAGAGCGAGTTGCCAGGTGATATGGCATTGCAGGTGAAGTTAAACTTGCCATGGCAGTGTCAAAATGTGAATACTGCGACAATTCAATCATCTTGGGTCTAAAGAAACAACATTGTATTTGAACTTAAACCGATCTGTGAGTTCATGTCATTGTCAAATTTAATCAAAAAATGCAAGTACCAGGCACTCCAAGAGTGCATTGAACTGCTCAAACAATGCAAATCACAACCATACAAACATACAATTTCAAAATATTTATGACTGGAGCTGAATTGAAAGCAGTAACAACACCATGTAATTTTTTAATTGTTAACAAATTTTATGGAAAAACAATTATATTTTCTTTTCAAATATTAAATTTTTACCCATCAAGAAGAAATATTTTTTACATCATTTGCAGTAACAAATGAGAAAGAATGTTGTATTTGAAGAATTAGCACTTTGTATTTTTACATGGCTGATATATTTTTCCCATCTCCATCATAGTAACCAAAATAGCAAACATTGTGTGAAATTAAAATTAGCTTTGCAGGTTTGGAATGTTTACCTTTTTTAACTACACAACTTCAAGCACTTCCAAACATGAAGTATTAAAAAATATGAAATTTTCCAGAAAGCTTTGTTTCAAGTTAACAAGCATTTTGTAAAGTAACGTTTATACATCAATTCAGAATGCAAACAGATCAAATGCACAACTGCATTCTTGCAAACCTCAACCAATTTATCTTCGAAGGCCTGTCTGTGAACAATAGCATACGTATTGCAAATATACAGTTTTAAACTTTATCCTGCATAGTTATATACTAACCATTACATGAAGATGGAAAAAAAATTCGAATTCTGGCCCAACTATGTAAGTAACTTTGGTATTAGACACCAACAGTAAATTTAGATGATAGTTGGAAGCAAGGTTGAATGCATGAGTACAAGAGAATCAAAAATGGTGTGCAACAATGTGCAAGAATTCAACATATACTGGTAATTTCACCAGTAAAAACAAAGATGATTCACTAAGCATTTTATGATAAATCTGATAAAATCCATGCAAAATATGATGAAAAGCCACTTCAGCAAAATTACGTCATCAACCACAATCGCTGCCATACAGCTGAGACATCAGTAGGAACAGATTATCATCTAAAAACAACATCAGCAAACAATTTTTGTTTCACATCCAATGGACACTAATCAATAACTTCACTTGCCAATGCTATCCACTCGCATGATGTACCATCATAAAATGTTCTGCAGCATAAGTCCGTTGGGTAAATGCTCAGGCAAAGTGTGCCAAAATATGGATCTAAACCTAGTACAGTTTGTGGCTTGCTATATAAAGCAGTTGTTGGTAGCAACACAAAAAACATGAAACCCACTTGCAAGTCAGTTAATCATTGTCAAACTAACTATTCCAATCTTGAAAAATTATTTCTTCAAAACATCAAATACAGGAACTGTCATAATCAAATATAATAGAATATCAAATCTGCTATTTCATAAATCATCATATCTTCTTTCACGTTTTATGGATGCACAGATTACTATTTATGTACTATAATATTACGATACAAAATGTCATTGTGTTTGCAAAAGCTTTCATTAGTATGCATGAAATTATTTTAGCATGGGCTGTGGTTTGCATTTACTGCATCCCATGGTTTATAAAAGTCAATTACAAACAAACCAAAACACATACAGCTTATTTTAATATGTTTGCCACCAGTGTACAATATATTTGAAATCACGTGCGAACCACATTTCTTGCATCAATTTGCAATACCGTAACTCACCAGCCAAGTGAGCTAGAGAGTTGTACAAATCCTCAAAAGATGTGGCAAGTCTTCTAGTTTGGATTTTCTTGTAATTTGAAAGTTTTGGATTTGGGTTTTTTTGTCGGTAATGTCTTAAGTGGGGTAGGTTTAGACATTTTTGGTCGAGGTCATTGGGCCCTTGGTCCCAACTGCAAGAGCCAGTATTTTGACTAATTTTTAGTGGAAACTAAGGCTACAATACGAGTTTTTAGAGCTTTCTATTAACTGTCCAGCATTTCTGATTCAAAAGTTGTAGCCAAAAAAACAAAATTTGGATAAAAAAATCCTTGTACCCAAACTTTTTTATCTTCTTACACAAAGTAGGGTTTTTTTACCCAAATTTGTTTTTTTGGCCAACTTTTGAACCAGAAACACTGGAAAGCCCATCAAAGACTCTAAAGATTCATACTATAGCCTACTTTCCACTTGAGTCAAAAAGTTGAGTCAAAAAATTGGTCAAAATTGAGTCAAAAAATTGGTCAAAATTGAGTCAAAAAATTGGTTCTTGCAGTTGGGGCCCAGGGCCTGATGGCCTCGGCCAAAAAGGCCTAAACCTATCCCACTTATGATGTCACCCACAAAGAAACTAAAATCCAAACCTTTCAAAAATTTTAAAATCAAAACTAGAAAACTCGCCACATCTTTTGAGGGTTCGAACAGCTCATAGCCCCATCAGCTAGTGAGTTATAGAGTTGCAAAGTGACACAAGAAACTTGGTTTATGCGGGATTTAAAGCCAAACCAACTGGCACCAAAAGTGTTAAAAGCATATATAGCTGTCTAATGTGCAAGAAACTTAGCAGAGTTTGATCACCAATCCATGGAAGAACATGAAAATGATGATTGAATTTAACATCAGACATCCATTAAACTATGCCCATTTGACATGGAATGGTCTTGCAAGTGCACAACATGTCTACACAATGTGGTCAAAAGTAGGTAAGGCACATAAGAATAAAATATTACCATACTTTTACATCCCAATGCTTTTTCAATAATTAAAACAAATAAATTTGGATGTAGACAAGCAATGAATTCCTAAAAATCCCAGTTTTAGCAACATCAACCAAGTGTGAAATGACCACAAGAAACCTCAACATCATTCCTGCTTGAACAGACATATGACTTCTTGTATCAGACAGTCTAAAAATCCATAGATGTATAACAGCACCATTTTCCTGATTGCAACGGCTAGCGCAACCTCAGAATCTTCCACCTTGGAGTGAGAGCTTCCAAATTTTAAATCTTGCTCATAGGCACATAATGCTTAACACAAAATGCCACTGAAGTCAATCAAAACTATGAGACATCCAAAAAGGAAGATTTGCATTCACCTTTTCTTTTTCTTTAGGTTCTTTCCTTAAAACCAAACCTATTGATGTGTCTTCTTTAAATGTCCTTTTCAACTTTTTTGGTTTTTCTTCACGGCCTAGTTCACCTCTTCCAGATGACACCTGCTTGTATCCAAGTATGTTCGAGTCATCAGGCACTTCTTCCTGAAATCGTCTACGCTTTGAAGGCTTTGAATCGACCTTTGCTGAAACAGGTACAGGAGGTGGTGGCATCAAGTTTTCACCAGAAGTTACAGGTGCGGAGACTGGACTTGGTTCAGAAGCTTTAACATCTGTTGTTGTGACAGATGAGAATGTAGAAGCGGGAACAGGGGAAATTTGAGCACGCGGTGCTTGTGGCAGAACTTGAGCGTAAGACATGGGAGGTACAGTTGGTGGTCTGAGCATCATAGTCGGTACTGGTGTGCTGTAATGAGGTGGTGGATTTCCAGGACTTGGAAAGAAGGGATAATTAGAAATGGTGTTAAAAGAGTTTGGAGGAACTAGGCTAGGGGTTGAAGGGTAAGTAGGCATATAGTTTTGAGATACATAGTTACCTCCTGTTGATTGAGCAAACACTCCACCAACCTTTTGTGATACAAAGGTTGCAAGGTCAGTTCGTACAGTATCAATTAAATTTTGAACAAGTTTTCTGGCATTATCTACACCGACTTGCGTAGGGTGGCTGATGAAAACATACATTGCTTCAAAGGCCTCCTTCCCTGATGTTGGTTCAATAAACCCTGACCCACGTCCACGAAGAATTACTTTGGCGCCAGTAGAATTAGCTATAAAATTAAAGTTAGTGTAGTTATTTCCAATAAGTTTGGTCCTTACATCAAAGTCTTCTGGGGCATTGTCCATAGCAACAAAGACCTTTTCTTGAACATAATTGCCTGTTGGCAAGGTAGGTTGACCAACCATAGGTAATGATGACAACTGGGGGCTTGCATTTGATGATGCATTGGCAACTGGCAAATTGGAAAATGCAGCAGACGAAGGGACAGGGTGCCTAGCAATCATATCCCGAAGCTTTGAAAGTGCCATGTCAACTTGTAACTTTACTGGAGAGTGAATACAAAGATGAAGCTGCTTCTCAATCCCTGTTAGCCGTGCTTTCTCATCAGGCAAAAGATACTGCCCCTTAGTTGAGACAGCAGCTCCAGTCTGTTGGCTTATACTTTCCAGAACTTGAAGCTGAGTGAAATATGATCTCACACCTAAAGGTAAGCCATTGACATCAATTTTTGCCACAAAAACATCATCCACTGTGGTTGTTGGAGAAATTTGTATCATATTTAGAATAGAATTAGCAGCAGAAGCAGCAACAGGAATGGCTGGTTTAAGCAGAGTCTCATCTGAAAGCTTTCCTTTTGCTCTAAGTGTTGCATTGATTTTAGCAGCTGCTGCTGCAGCAGCTTGCACAGGGTCTACTTTGGGTGCAACCGCTGCATCAGGTGGTTTGTCAGAAAACTTTGATGGGCGATTTCCATTCACAGAAGGAACTGGGCTATCAGTGAATTTGGACACTCTTCTCTTTTGTTCACTATCTTGGCATGATTTTCGTAAAGGCAGACGAGAAGTATTCACAGTCTTATCTATGTCATTCCTACATTTTTCTGAATATGAATCAACTGTTTGACTCATCTTCAAAAACAAAGTATTCATATATATGGCACCTGCAAGCAACAGATACTAAAACCAAAAATATAGAGGGTTATTTTAACATACTTATATAGTATATAATTTTGTAATGTTTCCATAGCAAGCAAAGTCATTTTTGATAGTAATTACAATAATCACTGAAACTTTGTATAGAACCAATATAAACTCTGGTGTTTCTGCCATCACATCTAAAGTGTGCACATATATCACTAAAAATATCAAAATCACCAAACAGGAACAAAATCATGTTAAGTTGTTGTTTGGCAAAGTATATAACCAAAGAGAAAACAAATACCAACATGGGATCAACATCAAGGAACATTTGAGCTATGGAATGCAAACTTTAGAAACCCTTTTTAAGTTTTTAATAAAAAAAAACAAAAATACTTGCATTGAATATATTCAATATTTTCTATCTGAGCAAGATGCACATACTGTTTCAATACACCGTAGTCGCATGTGTGTATAAGTCGCACTTCCATATTCGGCCTGGTCAAACAGTACAAAATTCTTTAAACAACATTAATTCAACAAAATCACACAACAAAAACCTAACCCTATAAGTCCCGCGATCGCCAAAATTTTGGCGCGGATATTAAACGCTTTAAAATCTAAAACTTGCCAGCTGCTATAGCTACAGAGCTGTTCAAACAATCCACGGATTCAGCAAGTCTTCTAGTTTCGATTTTGAAAAAGTTGTTTGATTTGGGTGGGGGTTTTCTCTTGGTGACGTCACAAAGAAGGCAGGTTTTTGAACTTTTGACCAATTTTAACTGGCCCTGGGCGCTAATCCAATGAGCCATTTTTATGGCTAAAATTTTTTTTGGAAACTAGATGATCATCCGCGTCTATAGAGCCATTGATTGACCTTCTAGTATGTGTAGAACAAAAGTTATGGCCCAAAAACCCAGTTGTACTCAAAATTTCAAAAACTGCAGAAAAAGCATGAGTCTCCCACTGACAGCATTTTTTGCCAGAGAAAACTGCCGCGAGCTATCGATCGAGAGCTATTCGCGACCCTCGAGAAAGCCTTGTAGTTGGCACTAAAAAAAAACTTTTGCGATTTGGATTCAGGGTTTTCGGTGGGTGTCATTAGAAAAAGGGTAGGTTTTGCTATTTTTTGGTTATTCTTTTATGACGTCATCATCTGGACAATGAGCCGAAATAGTGGCTCAAAGTTTGGTTGGATTCTAGGCTGGAATATGAAGCTTTAGAGGCGTAGATCGACTTCCTGGAGTTTCTGGTCCCCAAGTTATGGCCGAAAAAAACCCTAATCTTGTAAGGATTGCATAGGGAATTAGTGGGGATTCCCTTAATTATTTTTTGCTTGTTTTGCCATAACTTTTGAACCAGAAACGCTAGAAAGTCCACCAAACCCTCTGAAGACTCGTATTGTAGCCTAGCATCCAAAAAAACTTTCAGCCACAAAATCTGATGGATTGTTCAAATCCCAGGATATGACGTCATCATCCAAATGTAAACAAAATAAGCATAAACATCCTCTCATTATGTAAACATCAACAAAAAACCCGAGATCAAGCTGAAAAAATTTTTTTGCAGTCTAAACCACAAGTCTTCACAAGTCTTTTGAAGGCTTGAACAGCTCTCTAGCCTATTCCAACGGCGAGTTATGCCCATATACAAAAGGGGTGTTATTGTACTCCTGGTTTCCTTTTGTAGGGGTAGAAGTTTTGACCACTTTTTGCTTTTTGTGGTATAATTTTTGATCCAGACATGCTAGATTCTAGCATGTGGTTCTTAACCTGTGGGGAATTCCCCACTGGTGGGGAATGGCGGAGTTGCCAAGTGGGGAATGACCGGTCGGAAAAGCAAAGCGTATATTTACGTAATAAAGCAAAGCGTATATTTACGTACTAAACACTTCATGGGTTAAAATCGATTTTGTCAAAGACCGATGCTGTGGTGGGAAATGGAGCGTTGGCCCACTAAAAAGTGGGGAATTGGAGAAAAAATGTTAAGAACCCTTCTGCTAGAAAGTCAATGAAGGGCTCTAATGACTCGGACTCGAGCCTAGTTTCCAATGAAAACTTCAGGAAAATACTTTGGCCTAGCGGTTGGGGCGTAGGCCAGGCAACTTGAGCCAAAATGGCCCAAAAACTACTTCAATTATGACATCACTCACAAAAAATCCGCAACCTCCAACCAAAAATTTTTTTTCGAGTGCAGACCAGATGACTGCCCGATTCGTTTGAACCGTTGAACAGCTCTCTTTCGCAATCGGCAGAGGAGCTAGGGCGTTGGTAAGGCAACTGACAACTGCTGGTTTTAGGCCAATTTCAAAGTACGAATATATCGTACCCCGGGTCTCAAAGTGTTAAAGAGCTAATGAAATCGTCCAATTATGAAGAAAGTCTTATACTTTTGATTGAAAATTAGACATACTTTTTTATTTGGATTTTTAGAGGGCAGTGTGACATCCTAAAGTGGTCCCAATGTTTTGAGGTCTGTGAAAAAACAATAGCCAATTCACCCTTTTTCAAGAAATTAGACAAAAACCTGCTTCTTTTGAGCCCTTACGTAACTCTCTGACAGAATTGGTTGCAGCGTTTGATCAAAATTCAACCTAGTGGCTTTTACAGTCCTGCCTATCACCATTCACCATGCCAGAAATCAAAAACAGCGATCCGCAAAAACATTGCATCAATTAGAGATAAAAAGGAAAAAGACTTTCCCAGATGCATGCCTCATTGTGCAATGTTAAGAAGGTATTCAGATGTCCCAGAACATACTAACAAGATGAAAGGGATTAGCATGGCACTTTTGGCAAGAAGAAAAAATGAAGTATGTTTAGGAATGTAGCATAGCACATTGCTCAAAAAACAAATGTTTTAGAACAGGGTTCTTAAACACGCAGCGTGCGTGTGGCCCATGAGGGCATTTTGTGCAACCCGCGATGCATTTTGGGATTAGGGTTAGTCTTGATGCTACTGCAGGTACCATGAGTTATAGCACTCACAAAGTGCTCGGCTGATGAGTGAACAAGTTCTTGGTAAACGAACGTAGACGGCTACAAATGATTAGCTTGTGACTCATGATACCTGTCACAGGAAATAAGATGTAAATGCTGTTTCTAATAAGGTTCACGTACTGCTATTGTTATGTAAATGTCGTAATGCGGCTCTCGGGTACTACAGGTAGTCATAATGCAGCCCGCGGGTTACTTTGTAAGTCCTCATTTGCCCCTCGGAGCAATTTGAGTTTGAGACCCTGTTCTCACACGTACCTTGGCACTTCAATTGTTAAATAAGATGTACTTATGCAGTGTAAATGTGGAAGATTTATCTTTCAACAATTGTATAATTTCAGCTGATTCATTAAACATTTGTGGCATTAAAGCAGTTCACGCTTGTCCTAAACATATCTGTTAGAACCAAGCTAGCAATTCTGAGTACAACCAATTATATCAATTGCACATTGACAAGACATTAATATCCTATGCAAAAGGAATATTAAAATGATAAAATACCCATCCTAAATTTTTTTCAGAGGAATAAGGAACTTTAACCCAAGTCGAAAGCACCTTTCCACAACGCTGATAACTAGCATGTGAACAGAGAGCATCTACAGATACTG
>JGI24159J19872_10008888_pt1 | contig 13164 bp, 8 predicted proteins | sample Ectturendosymbi4_FD_19872 | JGI IMG/M metagenome (IMG submission 19872) | reverse complement strand
ATGCCCTGGCGCAAATTGTAATTATGAACGAAGTGTGGTTCATGCTCATCCTCTTGAAAAGCAGCCACATACTGTATAAGCTCACTATAGTAATGAATTATCTTTATTTTAGCGTCCAGTGCAGTGGTTCTTAACCGGGGGAGCGTGAGCCCTTATGCGCTCTGCAACATGAAAAGTTTTATCAATTAATAAACGAACAAAAACATTTGCGTATACAACTTATTGTCACAGGGGCTTGAAACAACGCACTATTACTTTAAGGGCGCGTGGTACAGAAGAAGTCAAGAACCGCTGGTCTAACGTGGATAAGACCCATTAAGTAACTAGTCTCCACGCAAGTGAAGATTTTGAATCAATTAGCAAATTTTAAATATGAAATCGTTTAACGTAAAACTACGCATCGTCAGTCCTTACAATCCTATTCAAATAGAAATATATCCATTAACGCTGCTTCAATTTTGAGGATTGATTTTCAATTGTTGTGCCCGTGCAGTTATGGACTACCGTTGTTTACCGTACTCAGTTCTCTAATCAGAATTATCGATTCGTGTCCCTGCTTGAACTGGTGACGAACGTGCTCACCAGATTATTCAACTGCCGCAAGCTTAGTAAATCAGACGTAGCTGGCAGTACCACATGTTTCCGCATCTTATTGTCGGGTGTTCTGTTTCAATGGTGCAATCGTGTGAACATCGCCGTAGTTTGCTTGTGCCGTTGCTATCGGGAAATGTTGAAGATCTTTATCGTGTCGGTCGTTGATGAGAACGGTTTGTGTTTGCGTTATTACTTTCTTTTGCTATTGTGGTGCATGCTTATTGTCAAATAGATCCTGAGTAACTATCCCTTCGTCCCGCATTGGTTTCATTAACCCAGCAGTTAGTTGCCCTTCAAAGACACTCTAGTCTCGAACAGTGGTTCCCAAATAATTTTGTCGCTGCCGACCCCTTCGTTTTGTCAATGTTTTTTCTAATTCTGAAAAACTAGATTAGGTCGCTTTTAAGCGTGTGCACCTCAACCGTCCCGACAAGAGGCAAATTTCAGGCTTCGACCTGCCGTCAGTGAAATAAAAAACATCAGTCGAATTGCAACTTTAACATGTCAGACAACAGTTGTGGTGGGATTAAGCTGAATAATGCCACAAATAGGCGGATAAAAGATGGTGGGTTTTGGTTTGCGGGCCCCCTAAAACACACCATTCATAAACCACAGCTTAAGAACTCTTAGATAAGCTCCAGAAGTACAGTCGCTGTGATATTATCAGCGCTTGTGCCAAAACATATTGAAACCGACGTAGTGAGGAAAGGCAGCACATGAATGGACTGCTGAATATAAAAGATTTCGAAGTTTTTCAGGTGCACGGAAATGCATGAAGTAAATGTTTTTTCAGACAGTCATCCTAACGTAGAATGCACCACTACGCATTTTTAAGCATGAAGATTATGAACTCTGTTCTCTTGCGCTTTAAAGGCACAACGCAATGGGCTGTAATACAACAAATCTCACATAATAACTGCGCTTTATACTTGAAAATACGACATTTCTAATAGATAATACAGAAGTGTATTAAATAACTGCTTATGCCAAGAGCGAAGGTCAAAGAGTTTTAAAAAGAAGTACAGAAGCGACGAAACGCAGGTCTAGCGCGATCGTTCGCGTTCAGAATTCAAGTGCATGCTGAATAACCCGTTCATACTAGGTGTACATAGAAGCTACATCGAGCATGTAATATATCGATGTGTACAGAAAAACATACTGCTGCACACAGCGCGCGTTCCACGAAAACTTTACTGCTACTCAACATAACGATATAATGAAAACGTCCGTGTGGCCGAGTTATTATCAACCACAATGTATGGAATCACACCCGTTGCATATGCGTTTAACAAGCAGAAAACGAGTGGGTGTTTCACGAACTGGAAGCTGTTTCTTTCACCGGTTTCGCCCACGTACGAAAAAATAATGCTCTTCCTAATACCGGGTAATCGTTGAAATTTTGGAGAGGCCTAAAGTCANCAAATTTCAAACTTTTACATGGATATTTCGCAATCGCATCGCTTCATAATTCAGGGTAAACTTAAAAGCAGCATAGTCTTCTGCCACATCAAGTGCCTTGACCAAAAACAGTAGAAGAAACGAGTCTTTCGTAGCCCCAAACGCTCGTGCTCATTTCTCGCTCGCATGCGGCATTTTACGTGCGTACTTTCTTCTTGTCACTAAACATGTTTCGAACAGTGAAAACTTGCAGTCCGAACACGAGCAACATGACGAAGACGTTGATCATGGACCAGATGTTGATTCGCAGAAAGTTGTGTTCGACCACATTTCTATCTTTTGCCTCGTACACACGCAGCACCGACTGGAGCTGAATGGTCCGCGCGTTGTTTGCTTTGATTGTGTTCATTGTTTCCTGACCGAAAACAAGAATAGGCGTCAGACAGCGGCAGGTGCATTGCATGTACCTTGGTAATGCAATTGTGCGGGAATGCAATTTGGCGTCGCGGTTGTTTTAGGCGATATTTCGTAGCACATTACGAACATTGCATGCTGGTCAACACACACCTCAAGCAATTTTGTTTCTTACTTCGGTAATCAAAAAAACTCCACTACTTTTTTCCTCTTTGGGTATCTAATCTACACCGCACCGCTACGAACATTAACAGCCGACGTGGAACTTCTCAAAAATGCAATTTCAGGTCTTTCAGTTTCGGATGCATGTGCGATCACTGTAACGGGCCGGACCACCGAACGTCGCAGCTTACATTCAATTTCGCAAGCACACGATACCACTTATTCAAACTAGGCTCCACCCTAGAAGGAAAAACGTGTCGTGGTCGCTAAGTGACGAACGGGAAGTCTAGCGTCATTTGCTGTTGTTACAAAATACATCAACAGTTTTCAGGGATCTTTGCCGAACTACGATTACTTTCTTCAAACTTCAGTCATACTTCGCTCGCTTGTAGCCGGAATGCTCATACAGAATGCAAACAGAAATTTAGTTCAAGGTCAACCAACCGCCTTGCGACAGTATTTTAAATATGGTAGTTGCAATTTAAGCTCATCTAAAACCAAACTAGCGATTAACTAATCTCACTTTGCAACGAAAAAAAGCAACAACTGCTTTTTTACGTAAAACTTGCATAAAAAACAAACTGTGACGTAAAAAAGTCAACCTCACTTTTAAACAAACTAAGTGAAATCAATTGAGGTACAATGCTTATGGAGCACACTACAAACTTGATTGGGCGACTGCATGCAGCAGTTGAACCACAGCAAGCACATGCTCTACAATTCAGGGGTGGGGAACCTATTTGCTATTTCGTGTGGCAAAACTTTGGAATATTACGGGTGGCAAAAAATTCCAAATTTTAGCATGTATGTTGAAAAATACATCCAAGTACACGTTTTTTATTCAGTACGCAAATCGAACATAATTTGGTCAACACAAATTTGACACGGGCCACACTAAATTGTCATGCTGGCCCTATGTTGCTCGCAAGCAGCAGGCTCCCACCCCAATCTTGTTGCACATAATATAATTAGCCATCAAAATTAGCAAATCACTGTGCAACTGCCTCTACACCACTACCGAAATTACAACATTTCTTCGACATGCTTGCTCATTTTCTGGTTGATTGACTAAGCATGAAAGCACGAAAAGATGTTCGACGAATCGAGCGCAGCATTATGAAGTTGCTGCAGGCGCGATGCATTGTTCGCTTACCGATGGGTCACTCAGCAGAGAGTAACGCGTGTAAAAGCGTCAGTGGCGTGGGACAACACAGATGGTTCAGGAACAACGACGACGATTTACAGTCTCGAAAGAAGCACTGAAACTAACTCCGTGTGTTTCACCGATCAATAGACAGAAAAACACACAAGGTAAGGTTCAAACAATGAGAGTGCAGAACGCAGGATTTTGCAGAATTACGGCAAGCATGAAAAACCAACATTTACCCCTGCTACCTCCATGCTGGTTAAGGCGTCGCCGTAGGTCTCATCCGGAGCAACAAACTTCTTCCATTCGCCTTCGTCGTCATCCAAGTCATCACTGTCGCTCGAACTGTCCAGAATAATCTCGAAGAAGACTGTTTTCCTTGTTATGCGACTGAAAGTATTATCAAAACAAATCTCATAATCTCCCTCTTCCGTGGGATCGACTCTGAAACAAAAAAACATAAAAATTTACTTGTAGATGTTGTTAAAGCTGGGAGCTTCCTTACATCTGCACTCAAGAAATGAAAGCGATCCACGAGGACGAAGACATTCAATCTTGATTCGATTAACTACAACCGGGTTTGGAATGTGATACGTCTAAAAATTTCGATTTCGGCATGGGAATCCTAAGACAAAATTTCAAACACATGACATAAAAAGATAGCTTGAACGAAAAAACGTTTTTGTCGAAACGGTCGTCCACAATATTAAACATCAGCTGCTATTAAGTTTGTTTCTTTAAATCAGGATTTGAGTGTGCCCAAACAGTCGATCGCAGTCTACTGGCATACCGTTGACTGATCCCAAGTCGATCTCGCTGGGGATAAACATTTTTTCTACACTTAGTTTACACGCCCATGAGGTGCTTTAGCGCGATCGGCACTTTTCTAATCCGCATGAGGTGAACTGACATTCACAACACTGAACACTGCCATAACGGCGATTGAAAAACATTGGAAGTTCACAACAGTGTATCATAAAAACTCCTAATTCTGCGTTGTCGTGCCCCTTTGCTTACAATTAAAACAATTCGTTTATAAATTCTATTCCCTCCAATTGTTTCACAAATTGGCATGAGTCAAATGAAGCAACCTCGTACGCGCACAGCTTTCACAGTAATCGGCCCCTGCTGGCATTGCTAGATAATTTCAGAGCTGTGACTGCTTCTACTGCATTATTTGACTTAACTGAAAACTTATAAAAGCTGCCAATTTTGTTACGAAAAACTAGGTTTACAGATAAGAGTTGCGTCCCAAACCCCAACGTTGATACTGTACTTCAAGCCAGCACGCGTACTGCGAATTACAGATTCAACCACACAAAACAGCGGCTTTTAAAAACATTAACATGAGTTCCACGCCAGGTTTTCAAAAGAGCTTGTTTTTAAACTTCAACTCGAAGTTCTCCAGCTTAAAGCAACGATTTCGTCGATTTCCATCAGCCACTTGTTCTACAGCAATGATACTGATATTACGTACGTGTGAACACCGTCAGTTTTTCGAAACTCGGTGATAATTGCATTTCCTTTTGGTCCAGATACTTTAAGATCAATGTCCAAATCGCCGCCATCAATCACCTACAGACAAACACAATGTAAATCACGTGTAAGTTTTATACACATAAACGATGGAGAGTCTCGGCAAACTTCTACGCTACAGTATAGGTCAATGTCACGAGTAACGTATGGGATATCACATAAGAATAGGCTGCGTTCACGTAATCACACAAACTAGTCAGTACAAATTTTGTTCACAATAACATTCAGCATAGAACTCCAGGATATCCTACATGATGTGACACGACTGCATATGACATTTTGATTTCAGCTGCATATGACATTTTGATCTCCAATGGAAATCATGTAAGTTGCATATTTTCTGGAAACACTAACCTAAATAAACATTATTACTAGACTTCCACGTTCTTGACAAGATCACACCAATATATTAAACATTTTTAAAAATTGCCAACTCATAGCAAACACATTGAAGTTGGGTCACCATTACGGTCAGTTTGGGCCATGGGCGCAATTTTGTTGTAAAATGTGGGGGGGACAGCTTGGTGTGAATCCAATATAGTCATCGGGTCGATGCAGAAGTGACGTTTTATATATACAGATTCTTATTTCTAAAGGTGTTTCTTATTTCTAAAGGTGTTTTGAGAGCAACACTAAGCACGCTTTGCTTTGTCCTTGCAGATGATTTGCATGGTTAATATACTTAAATTTGTTGCTGGAGATGATACTATAGTTCAGCCTGCTTCCATTAATATCGTAGTTGGATACAAACAAGCACCGCAACATAGTAGAAAACATCAACTGGGTTTTATCAGAGCTGTCAACTGGAGTGCAAAAAATGCTGAATCGCGTTGGTCGCACGTGCATATCACTCTTACAGTAGAACACCTGTTTTCATGCATTTTATAAGTGTGGGTTAAGTTACAGCACGATTTGATGTCTTGTTCAAGTCGCTTAACGTTATAAAGACGATAAATATTCGTCTTGCACATTTCCGTTTTTTGAAAAAGCCACAAATCTTTTTAATGCTACTGGGCATCATGCATGCAGCCCCACCCCTACCAAAACCACCATCGATATCTTCTTGCCAGCAGGAAAAACGTTTGGCCTAAATTAGCATGATTTCACGCTATTTATACTGTTAGTGGGTGGAGGATGTATCCTTTCAAACTCCCCTTGTTGCCCCCTGCATACATACCCACACAGAGTTGTAAAAGGACCTCATTTTGAAGCCTGACCCCGGCCCGAGCCCAAAATCACAAGAACGAACTGGCCCAAGCCCAACATTTATTTTTGAAGCCCGATTTAGGCCTGAAAGCCAAATTTATCAAAGGAGTTAGATATGCGCAACTGCGTAGCAAAAAAAACGTTGTGTGCAGGTTTAGTTGCAGGTACACGGTTTATCACACCGAAAATAGCAACCACCTTGACCAAAACATTGGCATAATCTGGCACAAAAGTAGCATGTTAGTCAACTATAATACTGCAGAATATAATGTAAGAAAGTGTCACAAAACTATCTACGATGGCGCTATAGGCACAAATGAAACGTTCTAGGATAGCGCTATAGACATGAAAAGCCGGCTTGTAGGCTTCTTAAAACAAACCAATAATCGTGCAAGTGATTGATCTTTTCGGCGCACTGCCATCGCGTGCTAATTTCACCACCGCTGTCGCCTTCTCAAAAAGAGTGAGACAAATCCCAGCAGAGAATAAAAGAACGTAGCTATGTTTGCAAACAGAATTAGCTGAAGAGAAATCACTTCACTCACAGAAGTTGCCGCGGTGAGCACAACAAATGTACGTCACGAAATACAAAATCTTTAGGGCTACTTTTAATGTTATAAAAAAGTTTTGTATGCAGGCCCAAAATCTTTTGACAAAGTTATGCCCGCTCCCTGCCCGACCCGAAAAGCCTGGCTTGACTTATAACTCTGCACCATGTCAGAAGTTTGATTCTATGAGTTCTACTTGCATAACAACAGAAAAATATATTTGAGATTAAATCAAAATGCACAACGGTGAATTGGCCAAAAAGTACCAAGTTTTACCTTCAACATGAAAAGAATGTCCAACAAAATTAGGTGTGATGTATCTATAAACAAATGTTTCACACTAAATGACTTACGAGCCAACACAGTCAGCACAAGCACAAAGTGTAAGAGTCAAAGAAAAAATATCTTTTAGGCCAAAATGTATATTTTATCCTTATTTCCGAGTCACGTCCCTACGTTTTGAGCTATAGGTCAATATACACTAGGTAACTACTGTAGGATACTTCTCCAACGTTTTGATTGATATCCTGTTCACTAATGATTGAAAACAGTCTTTTGCGAAATCCCCCATCCCAAAACTAAGTCTCCACAATAGTGCTGCTTTTTGTCTTCGGCAAAAGATTTGCAGATATTTGCCTGAAAATCTATAACTTTCTAACATAATATACACTAGCATCATTAAATTATACGCTGTCTGTTTCTGAATATGTGACACCCAACGTTACAGCAAAGCCAGTTGCATTTCTGCACAGAGGAAATCGGCTGCACTGTGGTCTCTCACATGTGAAGCTGCAATACTTTCACTGTTACAAGAAAATAACCTTTCTAACAGTATACCACACAGGGTAAAATGTCAGACACAAGCGGTTAAACATCCTTCACGGTCTCTAGAATCATGAAAAATGTCAAATATTATTTTATCCAACCTAAAATTTGTAAACTAAGAGAATCAGTGATACCACACCAAACTCTGTTTCAACATCAGCTTGGCTATGTATGTGGCCTGCCATGTAACATGAAAAACTCTTCACACAAAATGTGACAAACATCACTTTTGTTTTTGAAACCTCTCCAAATACAAAACCTAAAGAGAAAAAAGAGGGGGGGGATACATCCCCCGTGTCCCCCACCAAATTGCGCCCATGGTTTGGGCAACAAGTTATACTATCCGAATAATGGACATATTCACATATTTGTATTTTAGCTAAACGGTTAACCAGATAATACCCACTAATAGTGAGACAATTGATTTCATGAGATTTGTGTGATAAATTGATTGTGAAGTCATGGCACAGTTTTATTGTAAATATATGCACATGCAGTGTGCAAGTGTATATGAAGAAGATCATGCATTTTTAACCTTTAATGATTCTACAATGCATTTCTTATGAAGCACAACCAGTGGAGCAGCAAGGGGGGGTCTGGGCGGCACCTTCTTGGGGCTGGCAAAGTTTTGGTATGAAATTAATTTTTTTAAGCAGTTTTAACTCTTCCAGTTCTTGTGCTTAGATGCCCTAAAAAATTGGGAATGTGGTTGTCGAGTGAACAAATTTAAAAAATTTTCCTCAAAAGCCTGAGTCACATCCAGGGTGCTAAACTGTCCCCTGTGTGTGTGTTGAAATCAGGGCTTTTTCAAACTTACTTGGATGGCAATTGACCCCAGTCCCTGCACCATTCCCTCTACCCCTGCTAAGGTCATTCCCCTTCATCCCAGTCAAATGTACTTTGAACATAGGACAGAGATGACATTTGACCTCAGGCTAGCAAATATCACTAGTCTGGTGGTTCAAGGTTAAAATTGCCTCCCTTCTCCAGTCAAAATCTTATAAGCAAGCCCTGCTTGAAATCACTATAAATAGTCAAGCTATCTTAATCCTTTTTCTCTTATCGTTTGATCTTTAGCAACGTCCCCTAATGGCACATTACTCATCACTTGACACCCACTGGCATTCACAACAAACATTTCTTGGCACGTCTCATGCTATTGTTTAATATTTAGTGAGAGATTTTCAATAAACAAGTACCACACAATGCTACAGGCTAGTCATTAGGTGAACTTACCAACATTAAATTTTGGCGGGTGAAGTTAAGTTCTCTGCACAGGTTAAGTTGGCTACAATGGCTAGTTTCAATAAAACTGGTGTAAAACAATAACATTTTACTACATCACCTGACACCCATCAACATTTACAACAAAAGTTGGCTAATTTCAATAAAACAGGGAAGAAAATTTAACAAAATACGCCAGATCCATATATGCATTTGTAAAGAAAGCCAAAAATAGGAAAAGTGATGAGAAATGTGGCAAACAGGCAGAAAAAACAAGACCCATAATCGAGAATGAAAAACAAGGTCCGTTCAGTTTCGGGGTGCTTTATTCTGATGTTCATGATGTTTTAATATTCCTTAACACCTTTACTAAGCACAAAACATGATTTCTGTCATTTTAAATTATTGCAAGCAAATTGTAGAGGTGGAAAGGGTGGCAGTTAGCTTCGCTACACCACTGAGCACAATGCATCGATTGTGGAGTCATGTAAACGAGACTGAGTTATACCACATTCATTGAATGCCTTTTCTGCTTCAACAGAAGTAGGCTGGATAGTAAGCAGAGCTTCATAAAGAGTTTAAAGATTGGCAGGCCGCTAAAAAAAGCATGAAACATGTAAGTAATCCTACTTTTTATCCAGTTAACCAACACAAATATATCCAGATATCAGATAGCAGAAATACTCTCGGTTAACCATTATCTGGATAAATCAACCCTAGTCACCATATCTGAACAAGAAGTTTGCATCTAAAACACCAAGTTAACATTAACATCTTTCACTGTTAAAATTAGACTAGTCTTGCAGAGATGTTCATTAGAGTTGTATGCCATGCTCATGCTAATTCTGTACATCTACATCTGCTTGAAAACAGTTTGGATTTAAATGTGCAATTTCATCATCTCATTACACCAAAATCATTCTTGAAGTTATTTGCTTGAAAATTGCATTCTTCACATACTTGATATTCGATTTCCAAGGATTGTCCAGATTTTACTGGCTGGTGAAAGCATTCTCTTCTGCCAGCAGGAACCGCAACTGTCAAATCATTATCTCTATAAGCATTGGCAGCACATACAATGCCTATATATACTAACCAACTCAAATACGAACACCTCTTATCCATCTGTTTGGCCTGCATAACACTAGCACAAATGACATTAGGTAAGGTGCTAGCAGACAGTAAGAATTTAACAAAGGCTTGCAGACAGTTTTGAGACTGAACTCCAGACCATGTTGGGAATACGTTTCAGAAGACATTGTTGATAAATGTGCATCATAGCATTTATTGACAGCTTTCAAAAATAAATTCTATTGTTATGACTTTGTTTCATTCAAGGCTGGCTGTCAAACAATGGAATGATGCAAAATGTGTGCCAATCTACACAATAAGATTTGAAGACTTTACTTGGTCATATGGCAGTGCACATAAGTATTAAATAGCATATACACAACCCATGTATTGAAAAAATCAAATGCTTCCATGAAAACTATATTTGACCATCATACATCCCATGCCTATACAAATATGAATAAATTAAAACACAAAAGAAAACAAGGATTTTAACACAGCACAAACGTGACCAGCAAAAACAAAATCACTAATATGATACATCAGAATCATTGTTATATTAGTGTAAAAATGCATCAGTTAAGGTCTAGTTTATGGCATCATAAATCAACAGGTCTATATTTTTTTAAAGATTTAACACATCAGCAATGATATCAACATAATTATTTTGGACAAGAAATTGAAACTCAAGCAATTGTAGTGAAAATAAAATAACTACATTTGTAGTATCAGTAAAAACCTATATGGCTTTCATAAAATGAATCTTACAGTAATAAATGGAGTGGCAAATCATGTGCACTAATACCAGAATTGCATGGTCCAAACCAATGATCTAAATTTAGCAAAAGACACTCTTAGGTAACAGATTTTAGCAAAGCAAATATAAGGGTTCAACTGATAAGGTTTTTTGGGGGCCAATATCGATATATCGGCCATTCACGGACCGATAGCCGATAATCAAAGATAGACCGATATATTGGGCTGATATTTAGGTTTTACCGATATATATATCGGTATTGGCCACACTGGCTGATTTTATCGGACTCAGTATGTGTTGACAAAATGTTATACTCCTAACACATGCAGACAGCTGCACAAGAGAGCACAACGAATCAAGTCAAGACAGTTATCTTGCAGCAACGCCAGCAGGTTTGTTTTCACACACAAGCAGAGAAGATGAACCATGGAGCACGCGCAAATGTGTTGATCATCCTGCAAACATCCCCCTTCAGTTGCTAGTTATCTTTTTTGCATGGCCTTTTAACTGAAATGTGTCTTTAATGTTAGCTTGTTTAGGGACACCTGACTTGATAACCGTACTGTTCTTTTTAGGTGTCCTGGCAGACTGTTTACTATGAAAATGCAATATCTTCCTTATCGCCAATAAACGTACTACATACTACTATTACGCATCAGCCGTCAAAGCCGAAACAGAAGCATCATCATTAATCGGATTAATTAAACATCATAGCAAACTACAGTGGAAACTGCTTAATAGAGCATCAGTTTATAGAGCAAACTGCTTATATGAGCAGTTTCAGCTGAAAAAAAAAACAATCCTATATTTTTCCCCTTGTAAATTCTTTGCATATTAGAGCAGGCACTCAGCTTATCAGGGCAGTTGGACATGTAGCAGCACCATGGTTTGCACATAGTTAGCACATGATAAATCCATTAAATGCAGAAAGTTGACGTGCAAAAGTCAAGCAATCAAAATGAAGTAAAACAATAAAAAATCGACCAGTTCTTTTGTGCTGAAGAGAGGCAAGAGTGAACAGTGTCCACCACAACAGCTACTGCGCAATACATCATGACAAAAATAAATTGCAAAAATACAGTGACTTTTCTTTTTACAATACTGTGTACAGTGCTCACAACGAGAATAAAATACAGTACCTGATCGTGATATGTGCATTGGTGAACCCCTAGTGTGAATGACAACCTATTTTTATTGCAAAAAGTTCTCATCGGATAAAAGAGCAACCGTGTATTAGGGCAGGTTTTGCTATTCCTAAGGGCGATCTATTAAGCAGTTTCCACTGTATTGAAATTGCTGCGATTGGAAAAATTTTAGCTCATAAATCCTGATTTTTTAAGTTTTTGAAAAAAGTAAAGCATAGAATACATTATATTTTTTATAATGAAGCAGAAAACAAGATTTAAAAACTTTGGAAATATCGGTTATCGGTCCTTGAATGGCCAATAGATCAGTGTCAGCCTCAAAATAGCCATATCAGTCGATCTCAAACACTAACACACAGAGCTGTTTTGTAATATTTCACTTCGTGGCAAGAGGACAGTCTCTAATTGTGATCGTTTCGTTTTGCAGTTTCAGCCTAAATTTATCTGCTGTTTACATCTACTAGGTTATGAAAAAATTAAATCAGTTTAGGCCTTCCTCAGGGTCACGTCAAGTAATGTGGGTTCCATTCAACTGAAGCTATATTTTCACAAGGAATTTCTCATATTGAAAGGCGCAACAGCTAGCCACAGAAATTGTGGTCACATTGTTTGAACAAAATTGCAGTCAAACGTTGTATTTCAAAAATAGACTTTTGAGAATTAAGCAGTTGACGATGCTGTTAGCTGCCAAAAAGTCCTATATTGATTTTGAGGAATTCACTTTAACATTGCAATGTAAAACTATCAGAGCAATTACAACTCAATTGTTCTTTTCCACAGTGATTTTGCAAGTATTTTATTACACTGCCATCTTGATAGACAGTGACGCAGTTGTGCAGCTGATTGTCAGCATCAATTTTTACAAGTGTAGCCTAGTATGTATGGATAAACAGCTCACATTGCTGTATGGCTGACATTTGCTGAATGTTCGACAAGCTGAGTATCTTTTCAGCACCATGTTCATTAGAATAAACAGTGATTGTTGTGTAATAAATGCACTGTGATTGGAAATCTTTCCAGATCAATATATTGGCCATTTTTTCTGTCAAATGTATGATAAATGAACATAAAATTAACAAGATGAAGTTAAATTTTTTGTGCCATTCTACAATGTTAGTTAATCAAGTCATGAATATC